>Ga0209777_10006607_pt1 | contig 13035 bp, 7 predicted proteins | sample FrelakmetHBP12HB_FD_187147 | JGI IMG/M metagenome (GOLD analysis project Ga0209777, IMG submission 187147) | Freshwater lake sediment microbial communities from the University of Notre Dame, USA, for methane emissions studies -HBP12 HB (SPAdes)... | ecosystem: Environmental > Aquatic >...
TTGTTGGAGTTCTGGCAGGCCGTATTGCTGAGGAATTGGGCAGTCCCAGATCGGCCAACATGGTGATGCTGGGGGCATTCACCAAGAAAAGCAATCTGGTCTCCATTGATACCCTGATTGAAGGACTAAAAAGCACCTTGAAGAACAAGACAAAGCTGATTGCTGTCAACAAAAAAGCGCTGATAGCAGGATACGAACTCTTCCAGTAATGATGTAGATAACCTGGGGGTAAGGCTATGTTTGTCAAACAGATTTCGATCAGCCTGGATAATGTGCCGGGGAAGCTCATGGATGTGAGCGAACGCCTGGGAATTGAAGGGATAAATATCAGGGCCATTTCGGTAGCTGATACTGCCGACATCAGTACGGTGAGGTTTGTCACCGATGATCCGGCCAAAACCACTAATGTCCTGAGGAGCCATGGCTATTCTGTAAAAGAGACCGACGTTATAGCGGTGGAGGTCCCGGATCACCCGGGAGGCCTTCGAGCTGTGCTCAAGCCTTTGAAGGCAGCCGACATCAATGTCCTCTATCTCTACCCCTACCTGGGGAGGGGGGAAAGCGGTCAGCCTATAGTCATCGTGGGCGTGGATAAAACCGAAGAGGCGACAAAGGTACTGGAAAAGAACTGGGTGCGCACCTTCGGCAAAGAGATCTATGCTCTTTGATTTGAACCTGCATTCTGCTGTTTGACATCACTCTCGTGATGTGGCACCTCTTCCTCCTTTCATTGGCAGGCTTGTGATTAACTGATAAAATAGAACCACTCAGAGATGAGAGCCGAGGTGGCGGAATGGCAGACGCGCTACGTTCAGGGCGTAGTGTCCGAACGGACATGTGGGTTCAACTCCCACCCTCGGCACCATAGAAGAGAGCGCCTGTAGCTCAGTTTGGATAGAGCGCAGCCCTGCGGAGGCTGAAGTCGTGGGTTCGAGTCCCACCAGGCGCGCCATAGGGGCGGTTAGCTCAGTTGGTTAGAGCGTCTGTTTTACACACAGAAGGTCAGAGGTTCGAGCCCTCTACTGCCCACCACCGCCTGCAGAAGCACAGCAGAAGCCAGCAGATCACTTGCTGCGTCTCTGGCAACTGTAACCAAAGAGGTGGTACACCTATTGGGGGCAGGTCAAGTCTCGGTAACAGTAACTATGAGTCAATTCGGTCACTTGACAGGACCAGGGCACTCTGCTACGATTCGTCATGACTGACTAATCGGTCAGTCATGAGTGGCTATGAAACGTCTTGCAGAGTCAGATTCGCATGCTGTCACGGAGCGGTATTCTGCCATACTGCAGACAGCTGAGAAGCTATTTGGAGAGAAGGGATACCGTGGCGTGTCAATCGACGAGATCGCCAAGGCTGCCGGCGTATCCAAAGGCCTTGTCTTCTATCACTTCACCAGTAAGAAGGCGTTGGTTGAACACATATTGAGGGACGCCATGACTACGGTGTTGACAAGGTGGGATGCCATAGCATGGAGTGACAAGTCGGCGCGAGCCAAGCTTGGGGCAGCGGTCGAGGCATGCTTTGACATATTTCAGTCCCGGCCATACCTATTGCGAATCGCATTTTTTGAAGCGATCTTCGAGGATGACATGAAGGACGTCCTGGCCAGAATAAGTGAAGAGACCGTGGTCAGGATTGATAAGCTGGTGAAGGATGGCATTGCCACCGGGGAATTCAGGCCCGTTGACAGCAGGATTGCCGCCAGTCTGCTGTTGGTGATGAGCACCATGCCACCTTTACAGGCTGCTCTGCTGCCAAAGGCTCTGCTGCCATCTCGCCGGATCACTGATGAGATTACCGGAGTATTGTGCGATGGCATCTGCCGGTAATTTTTTTGCAGTTGACTGACTGTCTGGTCAGTCAACTGCATATTGCTTTGCCGTGTGAAACGGTGAAGCTGAATTTGGAAATGAGTCAAGCCATCGGGCTGGCTGGATATCTACAGCTCGCCCGAAGACATGATGAAAGGAATGGAGCAAACAATGAGTGTGTTGGGACAATCTTGGAACAGACATCCTCGGTATCTTCGGTCAGTGCTTCTCATGAGGCATAGCATGGACCGCAGAAAGAGGAAACAGAGATGAACAGGTTCTTTCGATGGTTGGCTAATCTCATTAAGAGCAAGCACGTGCTGCTGGTTATCCTGGGATTTTCTCTGCTGATTCCTTCCGTCATCGGGGCCTTGCAACTCAAGATGGAGTCAGGGACCAGTACCTTCGTTTCTACAGACTCTCAAGCCTATAAGGACTACGAGCGGTTCACGCAGAGCTTCAGTGATGCCGTGGTAGTGATTCTATTGACCGGGGACAATCTATCCCAGCTCGTGCAGTCTGACGATATGGCGGCTATAGAGGCTGTCGAAACACAGATGGCAGCCGATCCCGGTGTAGTGTCGGCGATCGGTCCTGCGTTCCTCATCAAACAGGTGGTTGCCCAAATGACCGGCACTCCCGAGTTGCCGACAGACCCGCAGACAATACTGGGAATCCTCACTGATCCGCAAGACGGCACAGTGAGGACGGAGTTCCGCAGTGTTTTTCCAGACACCAGCCATGCTTTGATTGCCATAACCATCGACGCAAGCCTATCGAAAAGTGATCAAGCGGACATCGTTAAGGAGATCAAACAAACCGTGGCCGGAGCAGGCTTTAGGGAGGATGTCAGTGCTGAGGTTACCGGAATACCTGCAGTCACAAGCGACCTGCAAGACCTGATGCTCAGCGCCATGCGCAACATGTTGATTCTGTCAGCGGCTCTGATGCTCATCATTCTGGCTTTCATATTCAGAGTACGCGGCTTCTTCGCCTGGCGTTGGCTGCCGCTTGGCATGACGTTTCTCGGGATTATCTACGCCTTCGGTGCCATGGGCATACTCGGCATCTCTATCACCATGGTCACCATGGCAGTCTTCCCGATCCTGGTGGGGCTGGGAGTAGACTACGCCATCCAGTTCCACAATCGCTACGATGAGGAGATGCGAGAGAATAGAACCACTGCCGATGCCGTCGTTAACTCCGTTACCCACATCGGACCTACAATCGGCATTACCATAGTCGCTGCCTGCCTGGGATTCGCTGCCCTCTTCTTCTCACCCGTGCCGATGATCCGTGATTTTGGACTCACTTTGATTGTCGGGGTCACAGCCTGCTACTTGGTGTCAATGGTTGTCTTAGTGGCAATCCTCCACTGGAACGATCGACGCAAGGAATCCAAGATGACTGCGGCACAGAACGATGTGAGACCCCATTCGGGTAGACAGAGCACCAGCTTCGTCGAAAGAGGTCTTTCTAGACTGGCTCCATGGGTGATCAGGAACACTCTGCTCATCGTCTTCATCGCTGTTCTCCTGTGCGCGGCAGGTCTCGTTGCCGATTCCCACATCCAGACAGAAACCAACGAAATGAGTTTCATTTCGCAGGACATTCCAGCAGTACGGGCAGTGAACACTCTGAAATCCCTCGGGACTGGTCTCGTGTCGACGAACCTGCTTATCAAAGCTCAAGATGTCAGCGATCCGGCTGTCCTCGATTGGATGCGACAAATCGAGCAACGAGTGAACGAGGAGCAATCGGCGGCCGTTAATGGCACCACCAGCATTGCTGACGTTATCATGCAAGCCACCGGGGGCCAGATCCCCCAGGATCCACAAGTGATCAGGCAGATACTGCAGGAAATCCCGGAACCCGTCAAAAGGAACCTTATTACTGATGACTTCACTGCAGCCAATATCATAATCGACAATAGGGATGTATCGAATGTCGCCTCCAAGAAGCTGTCCGAAGACTTGAGTAATTACACCAAAGAGCATCCTGAAGGCGTGAATGTCACCATAACTGGAAATAGTGTGATCGAAGCCAAACTTTTATCTGCGCTGACTACCGGCAGGGAGCGAATGACCTTACTGGGTGTACTTTTCGTATTTGCTGGCATTCTAGTCCTATTCAAATTCAGATTGCTCCGCGCTCTGTTGGCTACTCTGCCGATGATCATTATCATCGGGTGGTCGGGCGGGTTGATGTATCTCCTGGGCATAAAATACAGCCCGCTGACGGCAACCCTGGGGGCACTGATAATCGGCATAGGCACGGAATTCACCGTCTTACTGATGATGCGCTACTACGAGGAGCGCGACAAGGGTGAGAATCCGCAACGGGCGATGACCACCAGCATCGTCAGGATAGGGCGGGCCATCATCGCCTCTGGCTTCACCGTGATCGGCGGTTTCGGGGCGCTGCTGATCGCCACTGACTTCCCGATCCTGCGCAGCTTCGCCATAGTCACCATGCTGGACGTTTTCCTCGCACTGGTGACTACCTTGGTGATGCTGCCAACGCTGATCGTCTGGCTGGACTCCTGGAGAGAGAAACATGGGAAATCAAAAACACCGGCAGCCAGCGCTTGAGACTACACTCATTGATTCTGAGTCCGATGAGTGGGAATCCATCTCACAATGGCGCAAGGCGCACGGTCCCCATGTTCTGGTTGGCATGGAGAACCGGCCCGGTATCGGCTGCTCGTCAGGTTAAACCAGGCCTGAATTGATATTTGGAGGACTGATAGATGTACGAAAGAATAGTTGTTCCGCTCGACGGTTCGCAGTTAGCTGAGATAGCCCTACCATATGCCGAGGAGCTCTCGGTAAGACTGGGGTCTGAAGTTACCCTGATATATGTCAGTGAGTCGATCGACGACCCGCATCGACACATGCACCAGATCTATATGCAGAAAATGGCTGAGTCCACAAAGCAAGGTGCCGAGACGTACGCCAGGAAGCTGGGCAAAGAGATGGCAACTCAGGTAAGGTCCGTGAATCTTGCCGGCAACCCTGCCGAAGAGATTGTGAAGTATGCAGATAGCGAGAATACCGGACTTATTGTAATGTCAACACATGGGCAATCAGGCATTAGGCAATGGACCATTGGGAGCGTAGCCAACAAGGTCGTGAGGGCCACCAAACAGCCGGTGGCACTTGTCAGAGCGGAAGGCGCCTGCCCTGATGTAGCCCGGAAAGGCATGCTGAAGAAGGCATTGCTGCCTCTCGATGGGTCGAGGGAGAGTGAGGCTGCCATTCCTTATGCTGCAGAGCTGGCCTCCAGGCTTGGGATAAGTGTGGTACTCGTTCAGGTGTTGGCAATAGGCGATAAAACACTGGCCGAAGATTATCTGGAAAAGATAGGGGCTCAACTGAAACAGAAGGGAGTGACGGTAGAATCCCGGGTGATATTTGGCGAAGCAGCCACAGAGATTATCAACCTTGCTGCTGAAATTCACGCCGATGTGGTAGCCATGTCAACACATGGGCGGTCTGGCATCGGCCGCTGGGTACTCGGCAGCGTTGCAGAGAGGGTCCTGTATGAGGGCAACACTCCTCTGCTACTGGTGAGGGGAACTGCCGGCAGCGGATAGTAAGCAGGAATGAGGTCGCTTCACGACGTAGCTGACATGTGAGACTGCTGCCGGAGTGAAAGAGGGTATAGCCCAGACTGTACTGACACACTGAGAACCGGAGATCGAACAGGAAGCCCGATATTGGTCTTGAGAAGTCACCCCTTTGAACTAGTGTCACCCGGAGAACGATCCCGTTCCCCCCATTGTCTGCCGTTTCAAATGTTTCCGAACGGCTCAATCTCCACCGCAGTAGTTGCTAAGACTGCGGGGGACGGCAGTGGGGCTTCTGGGCTACTGCGGCAGACCCAAATCGGAAGCTTAAGGGAAGGCCAACGCCATCCGGAGAGTTCTATCTATTGATCCCTCCCTGCTCACCGAGCAGGATTCGAACCTTGCCGGTTTCACAGACTGAAGGCCAGTTCGAATACACTCTTGAGATATTCCCCTCAAAAATCTCAGTGCCACATTCTCAGTACGTCCACAAGCACGGCTCATGTCATCGATGCGCATGCTGTGCACGTGTGGGGAAAGCCACGCATACTGTGGAGGAGCAAAGGCGAAGATGCCGGGAGATTTGAACTATCGAGGTTAGAGCACCCGTCTTTTGATCAGTGGGCCCCGGGGTTCGAATCCCGTATGGTCTAGAAAGATGAAAGGCAGCTTCTTGAAAGCTGCCTTTCTTGGTTTTGTGTGCGTTTCTATTATTTGTCTCTATGGAGTCCTGTGACTGAGTCGTTTCTTAAGGATGAACACTACTGCACAGGCGGCGGTGATACCGGCGATAGCACCTGCCACCGGTATCAAAATGCTTCTGCTGCTCGCTGTTTCCGAAGTTTCCGAACCCGTTGTGCTTAATTCTGCTGAGGGGGCTATGAGCTGCCCGTATATGCCGGTGCCTGTGCCGACGTACAGGTAAGCCCCTTCATCGGCTGCGGCTTCTACTACTTGCGGAGCCAGCCCTACTTTTTGCATAAGAGTTGTCACGACGCTTCTAGCTGTACTCGAAGAAGTTGTAGCCGCCACTGCTGTACCCGCACCACCCGAAGATTCTACACCGATGATGACGTAAATCTCAGTGCCCATGGGGTATTCGCATCCCAGCACCCATTTATCGGAGTCGCCGGGTAGATAGTAGATGAATCTGTTGAAGGCGACGTATGGGACCTCGGCTTTACTGTTTAGCGGATCTTCACCGATAGTAATGGTAGCCTGGTTGTTATTGAAGCCCGGGTTCATGCTGAAGGCCTTGTTGATACCTTCCAGAGGCAGGGCCACCCAATCGCCTCCGATGGCTTTCTTGTACACGATCTTCAAGCCTTGTTGGGGTTTGTTGTAATTCCAGAAGTTGTCAAACTGCTCAGTGTTCTGGGCAAACTTTTTGTCAAACTCCTTGTTGAACTCGGGAAGGAGCGTGCTGTTGTAGTATTCGTCAAAGCTCTGTTCATAGTAGGCCGTGAAGGTGTCGTCGAGCTCACCGCTGTAGTTGGCAAAATATTTGCTTTCAAACTGGCCAAACATCTCCGTGAACCGGCCATTCCAGTCACCCGTTTTGCCCTCTTTAGGACCCTCGCCCTTACCGAAGAGCTTATAGACCAGCTCATCATAGAACCCGTTGTGCGCCTCGTCATGGGACTGACTAAGAGCTTTTTCTTTCTCCCGCGCCATCATCTCCTTTATGGCCTTGTCCTTATAGGCGTTAAGGAAATCATGATAGACTTGCTCGTTGTAGTCCTTGCCGCAGGCATAGACGTTTCCATTTGAATCTATGGATAGGGCGGTAATGATAGTGTCTGCTTTGTCGAAGCTGCTTTCGACTGTCCATCCGGAGTCGTTATCGCCCGTTATGCGATAGATGCCGCAGACGAGAGGATATCCATAGCTGTCATACAGACCGTTGTTCTTCACCTGTTCGTCAGTTATCGGCGTTGCGGTTTCATCAGAGTAGTAAGCTGCGACATATATAACCGTCGTGCTGTTCTCTGAGGTGATGAGGATGTCGCTGATGTTGACATCGCCCTTCAAGGCATACCATGTATTGGTACCCTGAGTGTTTTCTATGATCTGCTTGTTTTCGGCATCGGTTCTATGGATCAGAATCTGTGTCCAGTCCTTACCCTGTTGAGCAGGCCCGGACATCAAAGGAGCGGGATTTTGTTGCACCTGGGTACTGTTATCAATCACCCATAGTCCACCGAAGACACGCTCTTGTTGATCCCCTCCCCACCCCCAGATTCCGGTGTCATAGCCGACGAAGACGCGGCTGCTGTTGTTCGGATCAATGGCTATAGCAGCGACGTTGCCGGACCAGTTGGGCCAGCAACTATTGCCGGACAGTTCTGTAGAACTGATCTGCGGCTGCGGTCTGCCCATGCTCTTCCAGTGGGCGCCGCCATCCGTCGTTTTGAACACCCTGTCGCCCGATTCTGTGCCTACATAGACGGTGTTGCCCGTTAGATCAGTGGTATCCATATCCACTACCTTGTACTGTGCCCCATTGCCATCCGGGTCCATGGGGGCGGACCACGTGGGATTGCTGTTGAAGTTGGATACCCTGTACACACCAGACTTAGCGACCGCCCAGCCGTTGTCGCCTGAGGCGTCGAGAACCAGATCTTTTATCTGGACCGCCTCAATGCCCTGGTTCATTTCGTAGAAGTGATAGCCTGCATCGGTGCTGTATCCCACCCCTCTTGATGTCGGTATGTAGAGCACCTGAGGGTCATTAGGGTCAATTTGAACGCAAGACGAAGTTGGGTAGGCTTTATCGTTATCTTTGCGCGGAAGATTGGTCCACCCAATGCCCTTGTCGCTGCTGACCATTGTGCCGCAGAAGGCATCGTACCCCGTGACGGTTTCAATAAAGGCGAATTCATCGCCTATGCCGCTGTATTCATTCTCCAGAGTCACCGTCTGCCAAATAGTTCCGTCCTCGGAGTAGGCTATGGCATTGTTGCTGCTCGTGCCGGAGGAGCTGCCCCATCCTCCCAGGAATAGCCGCCCATCCGGGCCAACCCCGAAAGCGCGCCATTGATAGGAAGTGCTGCTGTTGACTGGAGTATTGATTTTGGTAAAGGTGGTCGAGCTGCTCAACGCATCGTACGCATCCGAAGATTTATAGATCTCGGAGCCGGTTTGCATATTGCTGCCCATCGCGTTGTTGTTCAGGAGGTATATACAACCATCGTTGGGGTCAATGACCATCTTTTCCGGCCAGAAACTGGGGGTGCTGGTAATCTGTACCTGTCCGCCGGCGGTGAAGCTTCCGTTATCACTCAGCGTGCCAAAGTAGAGGTTGCTGCCAGGTTGTCCCTGGACCCAATTGCCGTTATCCCAGTAGCCGTCTCCCCAGGAGGAATTGACATAGAACATGTGCCCGTTGTAAATGAGAGGCTTGCCACCGTTCCCGGATTTGATGTCAACCAGGGTCGGCTCCGTCTTTCCGTCTGTTCTGTACAAACCGTTTACGGAAATGTTGTCGCTGGTTAGCCTGCCCTCAAAGAAGAGGAGCCCGGAGGAGCTGTCCCCGGTGAATCTGGACCAGATTTCCCAGTTGGTGCCTTCTCCCATGCCGGGTACTGCCGCAAACTCGCCATACGTCGGAGGGTTGGTGGAGTGGTCGATCTCAGCATAGTAGACTGTGGTAGGATTGTTGTTTGGCTGGCCGGTGTTTGCCTGCTGATTCTCTCTTTCTCTGATGAAGATACCAGACTTGTTTCCACCCAGGTCGATGACTTCAATGTCCTCGACATTGGTCTGATCCGGCCTCTCCCAGGCCTTGGCAAAGCTGTATCCAGCGTCGCTGCTGACTGCTATGCCACGGTCTGTTCCTACGTAGAATGTCTTTTCAACGTTCGGATCGAATGCTATGGCACCGGGATGGGGCCAGACGTTTCCGGTCCGCGGAAGCATGCCCCAGACAGCGCCTTCGTCGTCGCTGATCATGTTACCGGTAATGGGATCATATCCGCCTGAGCCGTTGTCAATGAACGCGAAGTTCGGTCCCTGCCAGGCCCAGCAATATTGGTCCCTGGTGCCGGTTTCCCAGCTGGCGCCATCGTCTGTCGAGTAGACAACTACTGACTCATTGTTGCCATTTTCCATCTCTTGCCATCCGGCAAGATAGATGTTGCCATCTGGCGCAATTCCAAGGGATTGATATTGCCTTACCAGCGCAGATGTGCCACTTGGCAGGGTTATTTGGGTAAAGGTGGTTGAGCTGTTTAAGGCATCGTATGGATCTGACGATTTGTAGATTACGCCGTCTATATCATTGCCGCTCCAATAAGCGCCGCAGTCGAGGATGTAGACCAGATTGGTGACCGGATCGATAACCGGAGCCATTAACTGCCCTTTGGTATAGTTCTCTTTCAACAAAATGCGTGATTGACTATCCTCGGTAAAAGCTCCGGTTGCTGGGTCTATCGTCCCAAAGCGTAAGCGAAGGATGCTAGTCTGATTATCGGGGGACTGGGTTTGATTGTCGGAGGACTGGTTTTGATTCATGGAGGACTGGGTTTGTTCCACAAACAACATGTGGCCATTATGTATCGTTAATGAGTTGACACCTCCCAACCCCGAACTGGGACCAAAATTATCTTCCGGCGCAAATTCGAGTTTGGTTAGTGAACCAGCCTCTGTGGTACATCTGTAGATGCCGGGTTGGCGGCTGGTGTTGTCTGTTGTTGCAGATGCAGACTGGTCTGGCGACCAGGCAAAATAGAGCCAGCCGGAAGCGTCGTCGACGGCAAAGGTCTGAATGACTCCGAAGCCGGCCTCGGCGTCCAGGTCCGGTACTATCTGGAATTTCACGTTATTGAAGGGGTCTACATCAGTGTGGTTGATGTCAGCATAGAAAATCGAGTTTGCGCTCTGGGTAGAGACGAAAACTCGCGTTTGATTGTCACCAAGGTCAAGGGTTTCAATCCAGATGATGCTGCCTCCATAAAGGCCTGCAGTATCCGGTGTGGCCGGATTTGCTTCTGCTGCCACTCCCCTGACGGGAGAAATGAGAAAAGAGGCAGACAGCATTACCAGGGTTACAACGAAGGCTGCAGCGAAAACAGGGAATACCTTTTTAAGTTTATTTCGCATCATCTATTATCTCCTTCATCCATCGCGGCTATTTTACCTCACATTGGATTTATAATTTATAAGATTTTTTCGCCTATGTACTATTTAACCACGAAAAGGTTACGGTTGTGTCACAGAGAAGCCTGGGGATGTCACAGAATAATCACAGGAACGGGCTGCAGGACGTTGGCAGTTGACCTATTGGTATTGAACTGTCAGCGAAAATGGGACAAACTGGAGACACAACTTAGCGGGCGCTTAGGGGCTTGCACCTGAAGAGACTTGGTCTCAGCCATTCAAGCTGGGTGTGCATCTCGTCAAAGGTGTTAATGCTGAGGTTGATAGAGCTGGGGAGGAGGGATCCCGCCTGAGAGACACGCTGGAGAGCGGAGAGGACTAGCTGAGCATCAAGCGTCTACTTACAGCCTGAAGTTCTACAGGGTCATTGTGGGGTCATGTCTTTCTCCTAAGCCTTCGCTGTTGGCTTTATCAGGGATGAGATTGGAGGAAGGCCTGCGAAAGAAATATGTTCTGTGACCCTAACAACCTTCATGTTCCTCATATGGACAACAGTGACACCGTCATACTTGTACTCCCGCCCCTGCTTGTCGGTTTCTATGCAAGTCCAGTCAACCATCATGACGATGTTTGGGCTCGGCAGACACGTCCCACTCATGCATACATTCTTTGCAACTAGCTTCCTCTTAGGGAATTCCTGCTCCCATTTGTGAAACCAGTCTGCAATGGCTTTCTTGCCTTTGATGGTCTGCCCGACACCAAGTTCTGATTGGCAATCCTTGACAGCATCATCGGCCCACTGCTTGAGCAAGGAATCGGTGTCAATGTGATCCTGGCTGATCCCAGCAAAGAGCGAGCGCACTCCCCGTTTGGCCATCATTGATGCAATCATCTTGTTCACCCTCCTTCATTATTCTTGCTGCTGAATGGCTGCATAGAACCATTCCGTGGCGACATTATACCAGCCCAACTCAGCTTGGATACAAAGGGGCTTGTCGCTCTAGGCTATGCGTTCTTGTAGGGCAAGGCATTATGAGCAGTTATCGGTAACTGAGCCAAAGTCACAGTCTCATGGTTTAAGCAGATAAACGATTATAGTCCCATAGGGATGAACGACTCGCTGCTTGTCCACTGAGAGATGCGCTCCGTCAATCAGAGGCGCTAGCCCTCCACGCTTCTTAAAATCACAGTAGTTGGCATAGTGTTGGCGCCCTCCGGTGATCTCAAACCACCTTCTCACGAGTCTCCAGGCGTAGCCCATGGGAAATGGGTAGGGACCGAGATGCCAGTCCACCACCATGATGCGGCCATCGGTTTTTGCCATGCGCTTGCACTCAGTTAGAACAGCTGGCCTCAGTGAGGCAGGCATTTCATGGATCACCAGTAATGCAGAGACAAGGTCAAACATCTGGCTGGGAAAGTTCATGTGCGAGGCATCCTCTAAGTGTAATTCAGCGGTCTCACCCAGTTTGCGCTGCGCCCTTGCCAGCATGGCTGGTGAGGTGTCCACCCCATACAGCTTGCAGCCAGTTCTATTGTAGAGTGCCAGTTGTGTCCCTGTGCCGCACCCAACGTCGAGAATTGACAGATTGTCTCGGGGTGGGAATAATTCGAGGCCAGTCTTCCGCACCCGGCTCTGCAGCGGCTCAGCAAACAAGTCATACGTCCTTGCCGCAATCCGGTATGGATCTTTGTTCATATCCTGTGCCTCCTTTTCGAACTCACTCAAATTGGTTTGGCGAATCCATTTCTGCTGCGACATTATACCAGCCCAACCTCAGCTTGGATACAAAGGGGAGGCTGAACTTCTACAAGACCGCCAAGTGATCCCAAATGGCCTCTTGAATATCAACGCTATGTGGTTTCTACTGCTGAATGTCGCGCCAGCATCTAGGCGCATCCTAGGAGCATTGAGGATGCCTTGTAGTGTGGCGATGTTGGAGATGACACAGCCGGCAGGGGGCTAAGGTACGAAAGGTCTATGATACTGCCCAAACCCCTTACCGCCGCTTACTTAAGGCTGGCGTGCTTACCCAGACTAAACAACAGGAGCTGGCTGCGATATATCATGGTCTGAATCCTGTCCTGCTCTTGAAGCAGATCAACGAAACCCTGGAGCGCCTGTGGGGTACCGCAGAACGCCCCTCCACTGGTAAAGAAAAGTCAAAACTTATGGAGCTTCGGTAACACTATTTATGACGCAACTACACCTATTTCGGTAACAGTTTATTTTGACGCAATACGGCATATTGACAGAAAATAGCTGACGTGATTCAATCTAGGTTGTCTGTCAGAGATGGAGGAGGTCGGGAGGATAATCCCCATGTTTGGTGCTCCAGCACAGTGGCAAGGCACCGGTACTCAACCGGGCGATTGAGTATTGACTGATTCAAAAGGAGGGGACCATGGGCTTCGTTAGATCTTCAAAAGAAATTGTGGAGAACGGTTGGAAGCCTGGAGAGTTCTATAATGCCGAAATGCTGACCGTCCTCTTCGAGACTAAGCCCGAGACTCTGAAGCGATTGCTGCCCGCACCGCTGAAACCAGGTGCTTTGC
>Ga0209777_10006608_pt1 | contig 13035 bp, 12 predicted proteins | sample FrelakmetHBP12HB_FD_187147 | JGI IMG/M metagenome (GOLD analysis project Ga0209777, IMG submission 187147) | Freshwater lake sediment microbial communities from the University of Notre Dame, USA, for methane emissions studies -HBP12 HB (SPAdes)... | ecosystem: Environmental > Aquatic >...
ATATGACCACACACCTGTATTGGACATAAAGCCCTATACACCTGACAGGTGCAAGACTCGACTTGAGCTACCGAACTGGTTTAAGTCACTACCCAGTCATCCTTAGGAAGCTACGGCAGAACGTCAGATCGGGGTCAAGACATCGTTAGTGCAGAGCAAGTTGACAGTTGAACATAACCGAGAACAGGCTAATTATGGCAATGTGAGCCTAGTGCCAGCATTGTTCAGAAAGAAGACGTCTCCAAACTCCTGAGCCAGACGGGATGAAGCCACAAAACCGGTGCAGTGGGAAACGCCAAGCCTCTGAATACCCATATCTCTAAGGTCCACTATCGTCTTTTCTACCCGTTCTATCGAGCTTCGCAGCAGGTGAGTACCTCCGATGACAGCATAGATCAGTTCTTTCCCAGTCAGCTTCTGTGCATGGCGTAGAGTATTTACTATCCCACGATGAGCACAGCCTGAAATCACAACCAAACCGAAGTCGGTATCAATAATCACGGCCAGATCGTCAGCCAATTTGTCCGGACGGAATGTGCCATTTTCTTTCACAAACAGGATTTCGTCCACATTCTCATAGCCTGAGGTCATTGATACCTCGCCAGTGGTTAATATCCGGTCGCTGATGTGGATTGGTTCCTTGCTCAAATTGAAACGGGCTCCGAAACTCTCCAAGCCTTCCTGTGAGAAGGGTATGCCCACATATTGCATCTTTTCCTTATCGCGCCGTGCATACTGAGCTGCCCATACGTCCGGGTGAGCAAGTATGTCCACGGGACCGCTTCTCCGCAATATCTCACGCAGTCCTCCTGTATGGTCAACATGGCCATGGCTGAGCACTATCTTGTCAATTGTAGAGAGGTCAACGCCCATCAACTGGGCATTATGCACTGCTGAGAAGCTTTGCCCGGTATCCACCAGAATTTTCATCCCATCCACCTCCACCAAGATACTCAAGCCCCACTCAGCAATGCAGCTGTAGGTGGCCGTGTTCTCACTTAGAGTAGTTATCTGAAGTTGCATTTTTCCTCCTTATTCAGTTGCAGATTTGCTATATTCTTTAAGTCTGCTAGATAGCATCTGTGTGAAATTCTGAGCCAGGTCAGTCAGGACTTCCGAGTTATAAATTTCTATCTCACCCTTGTCACAACGCTGTGCCAACTCCAGATCAATAGGGATCTGTGCCAGCAGAGGGGCTCCAGCAGCTTTAGACATCTCCTCGGACTTACTCTTGCCAAAAAGCTCCAACTTTTTGCCAGAGTCAGGGAGTATAAGATAGCTCATATTCTCCACAACTCCAAGGATGGGAATATTCATCTTCTGTGCCATCTGTACTGATTTTCTCACCACCATCGCTGCTAATTCCTGTGGGCTGAAGACGATAACCACACCAGACAAGGGGAGTGACTGCATGACAGTCAGAGACGCATCAGCAGTCCCAGGTGGCAGGTCTACCAGTAAGTAGTCAAGTTTACCCCAGAGCACTTCCTCCCAGAACTGCTTTATAACACTACTGATAACAGGCCCTCGCCAGATAACGGCATCATCCTCATGCTCCAGCAGAAGGTTGAGAGACATGATGGTAATTCCTGACCTGGAAAGTACAGGTAAAATACCAGTATCATTTCCTTTGGGACGGGCGTTGTTCATGCCGAACATTTTCGGAATGCTGGGACCCGTAATATCAGCGTCAAGAATGCCTACCTCCTTACCCTGTCGAGCCAGAGATATGGCCAGAAGGGATGTCACCAGAGACTTGCCTACGCCGCCTTTGCCACTCATTACAGCCACCACCTGGCTAATCTGGTTTAGGTCTTTCAACTCCGCCGGGACAAACGCAATTTCTGTGTCTTTTACTCCAGGGAGTTCCATGATAGCATCATGCACTTTGTGTTTGAGCCAGTTTTGAGTGCTGTCGTCAAGCACTGCCGAGGCAAGGCTTAGAATGACTTTACTATCAGATACCTCCACATTGCGAACCAGATTAAGCTGCACCAGGCTGCGCATGGCGCCAGGAACCAGCACCTTGTCCAGGGCTTGTTTTACCTGTTCTTCACTAAACATTGCAACTCAACTCTCCTTAATCTCTATGATATGCTCACAATATGGGTCACCAGCAGGAATTGATTTGCCTATCCGGTAGGTGAGGTTGTGCGATAGAGTCTCCACTACTGTCTTCTCCATGGTAGTATGGGCCAGACACATTTTGTAATTGGCTAGTTTCAAAGGGCACTGGGAAGCTCTAACCACAATTCGGTTTTCTATCATCTGGACAGCATCGCCGGTTTCCTTCTTGCCGCCAACATTTTCGAATATCCTCATAAGTTGCCTGGTGACAGACGTAAGATCGTTCCCATCCATCCGTTTTTTTGCTATCTCAGCCACTTCCAGGCCATACTTTCGGCTCATTTCAGCTATTAGTTTCAATCCATCGTCGCCAAACTTTTCATAGAGAAAGTCATAGTTGCTTCTCATACGAGCATAGAATCCGGCTATAGCACTCCGGTGTATTTCCTCAGGGGTGCGGTCGCTATGTAAACTCATTCAGCTCTCCTCTAATGCAATCGTTCCATCAAATTGGGGAGTTTACCCTCCAGATAAAGCTTTACAGCTTCGTCGATATTCTCTACATCGGTAATAATTGGTTCGATTTTATAGCTTTTAAGACTCTCATAAGCACCCCTACCCATACCTCCAGCGAGGAGCACTTGGCAGTCAAAGATGGTCTCTGCCATGCTCCGATGCTTAGACTGAGACCCAGCGTCGAAGCCATGTGGTTGTCCTGACGCGTGATCATGCTCTGCGGATGCAAAATTATGGTGGCCCGTCTTGGTACGTGTCTCTTTGCCTAAAATTTTGCCGTCCTCTACCGTTAGCACCACGTAGTATAGTGCTCTACCAAAATGCTGACTGATTTTGCTCCCATCATCCGATATGGTTGCGATTTTCATATATTTTCTCTCCTTTTTTCTACCACTTATAGTTCACCACTTGCGATAGGTTTTCTTCCAGGGCTCCCTCTGTAAATCCATATAATCAATAACAGCCTTCTTGAGAGTGCTTGTAGCTAAACCGGCACAATGGATGCTATCCTCAGGAACTCCTCCCAGATTCTCCACAATAACATCAGGACTTATAACTAACGCTTCCCCAACAGTTTTGCCGCTGTCAAGCTGTGTAATCAAGCTACCACATATATGTGTCGACCTCCTCATCTTGTATTAGGTCGAGCACCTGGTTATATTTAAACTCTCTCAGCTTCTTTCTTTCTGACAGCGTCCACCCGAGCTCTTACCGCATATCATGTCAGGCGACTGTAGCAGCGTAATGTCTGCTGTATTACAAACCGGACATAATTTAGGCGGCGTGCTAATATCATCACAAGAAACTTCCCATTCATGACTGGCAGCGCATCTATAGCGTAACGGAGATATCTCGAAATTTCCGCCGCCGATTCTTATTGCTTTGCCGTTAAGGAGGGCATCAGCAATTTTTCGCCGCGCTGAAGCTAACACTCTTTGAAAAGTCGGCCGCGAGACATTCATTTGTTCGGCACCTTGCTCTTGCTCCAGCCCTTGAATGTCCTTAAGACGTATGGCTTCCACCTCCTCCACAGAGAGATGGACCTCCTCAAGAAATCTGAGTGGTATGCCGGCTGGCTTGAAAAAGGTGACATCTGGTGCGAAAGCTACTCTTCGGCATTTTGATGGTCTGGGCATTTATCCCTCCAGTATTATGAGCATATGCTCATAATTATATTAGCACATTAATCATAGGTAGTCAAAAACGCCAAACATGGTGAAGGTTGAGAGACGATAATCAATTCCTACGACAACAATTTGTAGATATGCTACTCAACAGGTTGAGGTAGAATGTTGAGGCTAGCATATGGGATGTCAGACGCGCTTAGATACTCCGGATGCACAACCCGATTCATTCAGTATGTCTATGAATTTATCAAGAATCGGTGGAGCCGCAAAATGGGTCAAGTGGGTGAGACAGCGGCAGTCGGAAGCTCCGAATTTGGGGACCGGATAGGTTGCTCCGCTCAACTGAGCAACCGCTCTATTCCAAATACATTCCAGCCTCTGCTCGCTGTAGGTATCCCATATCTCCACTACACTGGCTGATTTCAAGAGATAGTCTATGTGCCAGTGAATACGCTTCTCAGTTTTGAGGTGACGCCTCAGTCTGCTCTCTAATCCTCCCAGCGCACTTCCCACATATACATAGTAGCCCTCAGGAAAGTCACATAAACCTAGCTTGCCTATCTGAAAGCACTGTCGTGTCTCCAATAGCATAACTAATATATAAGTGCCGCCTTCTCTTTTCACAGGCAACCTCTGCTACTTTCGGTGTGAGGGGTAGCGTTGCCTGGTGGAGTAGCGCTCCAAAATGCAGGTGGCTGTTGTATCATAATCTCTCACAAACCTGATTTTCTGAAGGCATAGTATTTGGGCAACTCAATGCCAAAAGTAAACAGTGCCGAGAATACCAGGATAAATAGCACCTGGTAGAGCGAAAGCCGAGCAATAATAAGGCCGAAGACTCCCAATAGGGCAAAAATAAGTACGGCTGCTGTTGAAGAAATAATCAATGTCCTGCTAGGGCGAGAGTCCCAGAAGTGTCTCCTCTCCCTTACGACATAAATCCTGAACTGACTGGTAAAGACCAGCATAAGCAATGTGAAGCTAAGCAACTGGTCTCCTGATAGATGAAAGTAATGTCTTCCTATAAGTATGGCTAACCATCCTTCTACAACGAAGAATACGCCTATGAAAGCTGAAACCAGCGTGATATTCTTTACATTCCATTTGTTCGGATTGTTGGTGTATTTCACATTATCGGTTGCCAAGGACATGGTTACAAAATCATTGGCAAATACCAAGAGGGCCATTCCTAAGATGGAAATGACTAGTTCATGTAACCAGAAGAAACCTATAGTTAGCAAAACAACAAACTGTATAGTCTTGGTGACTTTATTGATAACCCAGGTCAACATCCTCTGGTAGACTTGACGACTGGTTTTCAGGGCATCAATTATCACTCTTATTCCAGGCTCGGTTAAAACCATGCTCGCCGATGCTTTGGCTACGTCGGTAGATGTGCTGACGGCGATGCCTATTTCGGCTTGCTTCAGGGCCGGGGCATCATTGACTCCATCGCCAGTCATGCCTACCATATGTCCCCGAGATTGTAAGAGCTTCACGATATTGTACTTATCTTCAGGATAGACTTCAGCCAGACCATCGCATTTCTCAACCATTGTGGTTTGTTCTGATTCACTTAACCCCTTGAGGTCACCCATCCGGATAATGTTGTTGCCGATATCCAACTCGCGGGTTATTTCTCTGGCTATAGCAATATTATCACCGGTAATCACCAGGGGCTTGATGCCCAGGCTTTTCGCCTCCGCTATCATGTTTCTGGCATCTGGCCGAGGTGGGTCTGCCAGGGCTAGCAACCCTACCAGGTGCAGGTTGTCCGTATTGTCATTTTCAGATTTAGAGACCGCCAGCGTTCTGTAACCCTTCAAAGATAACGCGTCCACCGTTTGATCAGCGGTTCTCTGGGTTGCCTGGTCAATCCGGCACAAGGACACCACTACTTGCGGGGCACCTTTGATGGCCCGGAATCGCGAACCGTTAGTTTCAATAATTGCCTCCGACCGCTTGGTTGCTGGCTCAAATGGTGTAACGGAAATCTGCCTGTAGGTATGAGAATCTTTAGCCACCTTCAGAGCGTATTCCCTGATTGCAGCGTCTATAATGTCTTTGCTCTCCGGGGTTGCGGTCAGAGCGGCTATTGTGACGACGTCGTCTTTGGAATATCCTGAAAAAGGTACGACATCGCTAATAGCGAGTTGATTCATGGTTATGGTACCAGTCTTGTCCAGGCAGAGAACATCTATAGAGGCGGAATCCTCAATGGAATCGAGCCGCGTTACCAGCACTCCTTTGCGAGCGAGTTCGGTGGCTCCAACAGCTTGAACTATAGTAAGCACAGCAGGCAGAGCTGCTGGTACAGCGCCCATGAGGAAGATCACCGCAAATGTCGGAATAGATGAAATATCTATCTGGGTAAACAACGCATCTATTGATACCAGGATTACAGCTACTATTCCAAGATACATCATATATCTAACAATAGCCATCATAACTTCTTCTTGATGGGACTTAGGCCTGGCTATTTTGACTAATTCAGCTGTTTTACCAAAATAGGTGTTCAGTCCTGTGTTAACAACCACACACTTGGCTTCCCCGCGCCTTACTATGGAACTGGAATAAACTACCTCTGATTCGTGGACATCTACCGGCAGGGACTCGCCAGTAAGTGCTGACTGGTCAATGGACAACTCACCACTTATTATTTTGGCATCTGCTGGAACTATATCGCCCATAGACACAACGGTGATGTCTCCTGGTACAATCTCTAAAGCATTTTGGCTTACCCATTTGCCATCTCGGAGCACAGTGGCTCTGACGGCCAGTCTTTCTTTTAGAAGTTCAAGAGTTATCTGGGAACTGCGGCTGTGGAAATAGCCAATAACCACATTTATCACGAGCAGAATAGCAATGATTATCGCTTCCAAATAATGTCCCAGGATGACGGAAAGTACTATTGCCAGTTCCAGCAGCCAAGGCATAGGCCCCCAGAATCGTGACAGAAATTCAACAAAGGGGTTTTTCTTCTCCGTCACGACTTCATTTCTGCCGAACAGCTCCAAACGATGCTGAACTTCCGGTGTGGCCAAACCATCTGGCGTGGTCACCAGCAATCTGAGAGTCTCTTCAACTGCCATTGGCTTATATTCAGTTGTACTTCTGTTTATTGAGAGGGGTTCTTGAGATTTCAAATCATCCATCACTAGTGTCTTGATGTCAATGAGAATTCACAAATTATCATTAATTTCAACATAACTTATACGGTCACCTAAGTCAAGAACTGACGGGTGAGGCGAATATGGGCTGATGGCGAAGGCAAAACCTTAAATGGTTAACTGAGGTGGCTAAACAAAATGAGCAAAGTGCGCTGAACAACATAAAGAGCTGTAATTTGTTACTGCAAACACTGGGTACCGACTCCTATACCAAGAGAGGAGCCTGATCACGCTAACTTGGCCCAAATAGCCCTAATAAGCTTGGAGACATCGTTACGCACCTTGGACAAATCATTTTCATTAGGTCGGCCTCTTATATCACCTAACCTCCCCATTGTATTGCCCTCATCCCAACTGTGAAACTGGCCGACGATATACCACTCACCAGCAACTTCAAAGCCGAGGTGCTCGAAGAACTGCCTCATATATTTGCCTGCAGTGGTGGCCTCGTCCACACCTGTATGGGGGCCGGAGTATGTACAGAATACGACTCCAGTCTTACCCGGTATCCTGGGTGCGCATAACTTGATATCGCCTCTTTCCCTATGTATCTTCATCTTGTCTTTAATGAAACGCATTACAGGTGCCGCTGGGAGGAATTCTATCGAGGGTGAGCCAAGAAACACTAGTGTCCTGAATCAGAAATTCGTTGACAAAATCTGGCGAGACTGGTAAGAATTTGGTCAGCAGTCTTGGTCCAAATAAACGGTTTAGGCTCATGGTTAGTGACCTCAAGGTAGTGATAGATTGCAGCTTCCAGTTCTCTGGTACTCCGATGGACACCTCGCCGAAGTTGCTTCTCAGTAAGGGCAGCAAAAAAGCGTTCTACGAGGTTAAGCCAGGATGATCCTGTTGGAGTGAAATGTACGTGGTAGCGTTTATGAGAGGCCAACCAACTGCGAATTAAGGGTGTCTTGTGGGTAGCGTAGTTATCCATCACAATGTGAATATCCAGATGGGCCGGAGTGGCGGCGTCGACATGGTCAAGGAATCTCCGGAATTCAATGGAGCGGTGTCGACGCTGACATGTCCCCAGAACCTGACCAGTTTTGACGTTCAGTGCGGCAAAGAGGGAGGTTGTGCCGTGCCTGGAATAGTCATGGGTACGGCGTTCCACCTGTCCCGGACGCATGGGCAACAGGGGTTGCGTCCGGTCAAGTGCTTGGATCTGCGACTTCTCGTCAACACACAGGACCAAAGTTTTGTCAGGCGGACTCATGTAAAGCCCAACAATATCTCTAACCTTCTCGATGAACAGGGGATCGGTGGAAAGCTTGAAACTCTCCGTACGATGCGGCTGCAAAGCAAAAGCCCGCCAAATGCGACTCACCGCACTCTGGCTCAGTCCGGCTCTCTTAACAAGCGAACGAGTGCTCCAATGGGTGGAGTCGGCAGGTATGGTCTCCAGCGTCAGCGTCAATGCTCGTTCCACATCAGCATCAGTGATTTTCCTCGGAGCGCCCGGACGCGGTTCGTCAAGAAGGCCATCCAGCCGTTGTTCAAGAAAACGGCAGCGCCACTTCCCGACCGTTTGGGGGCAAAGCCCCGTCTCGGTTGCAATCAAGGTATTACTCTTTCCAACGGCACAACCGAGTATCACTCGGCATCTTTGTGCCAGCGCTTGGCCTGTTTTGGCTCGTCTAACCCAGTGTTCCAACGTCTCTTGTTCCTCGTTTGTCAGCGTGAGCAGCGGAATCGGTCGTCCAGTGCGCATAGATCCTCCTGCCAGGTTTTACACCAGTATACAGGAGAGCTAGACTTCTGTAAAGTATTAATAACTCAGGACACTAGATCATAATCGTATAATTCCTGCTCGGTAGACTCCCCTATGCTGACAAGAACCGACTCGACCTTCTCGTTGGTAAGACTACTTTGGATCGCATCAGCTACCTTCTTTGTGTTGCCCGTAGCTGAATAGTAAAGAACTAGTACTTAGTTTCATAAATCAGCGTAATGTAGTTCAAGGGATCTAGGATGCACGACTTCTTTGGTCCATTCAAAGGGATGCGCCGTTGGATTGTAAGCGGCGATGAAACGATCAATGGCTTCCCTCAACTCCTTGGGGGAGGTGAAGTTTGCGCCCTTCAAAGCATAGCGTGCCAGCAGGGAAAACCACACCTCCACCTGATTTAACCAGCTTGCATGTGTAGGGGTGTAATGGAAATGGACGTTCTTGTTCCGTGCCAGCCACATGTCCCGTTTCGGCTTGTGTGTGTTGAGGTTGTCCAAAATGACGTAGATTTCCCTGTCCGGATGGGCGCTCACCACCCGGTTCATGAAATCCAGAAACTCTACCCTCCTTCGCCTTTGGTAGTGCCCTGCTACGACCTGACCGGTGGCTGTTTCCAGGGCAGTGAAAAGGGTGGTAGTGCCATGTCGCTTATATTCGTGGGAGAAGCCAGTCAGCGCCCGGCCATTAGGCAATTTCAAATACCCTTGAGCGCGCTCCAGGGCTTGGATATGGGGTTTCTCATCTACACAAAGCACCAGCGCATTCTCCGGCGGATCAAGATACAGCCCTACGATGTCAGCTGCCTTTTCGGCAAATTGCGGATCGGTGCTTATACACCAACTTCGCCGCCGCTGAAGCTGGATGCCGTGACAGCGCAGTATCTTCCACACGAAATTCGCCGGAAGAGACAACGCCTTGGCCAACAATCGCCCGTTCCATTGGGCGTATCCGGAAGGAGGCGGCTGGTCCAGCATCCGGAGAATACGCCTTTCGTCAGCCGGCAGATATCGTCGCCTTTGCCCCGGGCGAGGAGCATCTTTCAATCCATCCAGCCCCAACTGGGCAAAACGCATCCGCCACTTGGTCACCGTGGCCGGACGCGTCTCAAGCTTTCTGGCGATAACATTAGTACCCATACCTTCATTCGCCATAATAATGACCCTGGCACGGAAGGCCAGTCGTTGCTCTGTGGTAGACGAGCGAATCCAAGATTCCAAAACGGCTTTTTGCTTGGTTCTCAATTCTATTGGAGTTGGTTGATAACTCATACCCAAAGTATACTACATTACGGTTAATATATAAACTAAGTACTAGGAATCCAGCTTCCTTTCCCAAGCATGAGCTTTGGCGAGAGACAATACAAAGTGTTTGGTATGGTGACTAATCGGGATATCCCTGGGGATAAGCTCATCTGGTGGCACCAAGCGCGGTGTGGCAAGGGTGAGGAGATACACAAGGTCATGAAGGAGGATCTGGCTGGCGGTCACCTGCCCTCTAGCCTCTTCGGCGCCAATGCTGCCTGGTGGGGGATAATGGTCCTCGCCTTCAACTTGAATTCCTTAATGAAGCGACTGGTGCTGCCCCAGGGGTGGTTCCCTAAGAGGCTAAAAGCGATTCGGTTTGGCTTTATTAACATGGCAGGTCGCGTGATAATCCGCGCCCGGCAGCTAATTATTCGCCTCAGCGGAGACCACGCCGTATACGAACTGCTCATGGAGGTGCGCCAGCGCCTAAGAACCCTCAGGGGCACTAATAGATTTGTAGGTCTCAGTCCTGGTCATCTGTGATACTTTCTGAAAATAAGGTTAACTTATAAATAAGTCGAGGTATTCCAGTGTGTGGGATCGCCGGGGATGAACTATCATCTTTTTAGGCTCTGACAAGCCACTATACCACTTTTGAGGAGCCGAAAGGGCCCTGAAAAGACATCACTCACTGCGCTACGACCAGTGGTGACACAGTTCTGGCGTAGCTGGGCTCCTCTACCCCCAGAAATCTTTGCCTCAAGCTGATAGATGGTGGATTTTGGTCAGCAACGTTCCTTGACAGTATCCCCCACTCTACCTCAGTTTGCAAGGCTTTGTGCAAGACTGTATGGTGATGTCTCACCGTCTGGGTGCTCAGGCCTCTTGTTAGTTTCTCAGCGTAGTACTTTTGCAGGTGTTCGGGCTTTAGCTGTGTCAGTGTCATACCGCCGAAGGCAGGCATCACTTGACGGTGTATTATATGCTCGTAGCCCTCCGCTGTCTTGGGTGACAGGTTAGGCTGGACGTAGTCTTTCAACCATCTTGCCAGATATTCTGCCAGGGTAGTCTTATTAAGTTTCAAAAAGGAGCTGGTGTCAAGCTGGTGAAGTAGCTCAGCTCGGAGATTTGAAGCGCTGGATTCGCAAGAAGAAGGTAGAGGCTCGTAAGCTTAAGAAACGAGGCGACAAAGTTAAAGCTGTTCAAGACTACAAGTACGAACTGCTAGCCATGGATTTTTAGCCGGCTGACGCTCGAGCGGAGATAGTTCCCTTCCAAATTGCACATTAGCGCCGATTAGTGTTCAGTCTCAGATGTTTACTCCAAAATGGAAAACAGTTTTATTTGCTAAAAAGTTTTTAACTATCAGGGGAACCGTAATCAGAAAACGCCGCATTACCCATCCGATCAACACTTAGGCTATCCTATTTTCAAAGTTACTGCTACACCCATTACAGCGAAAAGGATTCACAGATGTAGTGTAGACTTTACCTTTGAAAGAACATCCTTCCAAATGTAGCATTGGGGTAATTATCGGACTCATGGTCTGGGTGATTGGCAGTTTGACAAGCCTCGAATACCATAGGCAAGAGTCTTCAGCAAGGCATGATCCTTCGGGCATAGTTAAAAGGTGCTGTGTAAGGGGTGACATATCCAAAGAAAAGTTTGACCGTGTCGAGAAAGACCTATCTTAGAGTGCTTAATTAACCAGCAGGCTGGCCCAGACTATGTTTAAATTCTGGTACAGCCATTAAATATCTATTTTCTGGGCGTTCGGATAGGAAGCGCCACCCACCCTATCAATAGCAATCCAAAGGATGCCAGCGCAAAGATAAATTCACCATTCATGCTGCAACTCCTTTCCGACTGATCGTTTGCCACCACACTCGTTGATGCGCACCCAGCATTTGTATTTTATGACAACTTAATACCTAATAACCGTATCCACATTAAACATTCTAAAACGTTATTGTTTCCAAAGAATAACCGACCTGTTAATTTTATGTTACGGGCAGACGAAGTGAGATTAAATCATAGCAGAGTCTGCCTTGGCTAGCTCTGCTAGCCCAAACTCCGTAAACAAGATGTCAAAAACACTCCAGTGAAAGCCTGAGCCTATGGTCTAGAAGGTGCCACTATCGATCCAGCGATGCTTATTCTACCTATTGCTTTAATGCGGGTTGGCAGTTTAGAATTGGAATAGATTTGTTTAGACTGGCAATGGCCATCCCTTACACACGTTGCCTGGTTAAACAGCAGAATCACCAAATAGGCTAAGCACGTTCACTTATGCCCACCTAACCTTGCTCGCTGTACAACATAGAGTTTCGTGCAGCCAGTCCCACTCTATAAAAACCATGTTGGGCATAGTTAAGACTGAGGAGTCTGGTACCGTCTCCTCTTCTGATTATTTCTGAGATATCTAAATGATCTAATCTCGACTATTGTGGCATTAACCCAAGTAGCTGAACAGCAACACATCCCCAGAACAAACCGAGTAGCTACAGCACCCAATTAACTGTGGGGTTTTTCACCCATAAAAATGGGGGGTTTTCAAGCTATTCATGCACAAGTAACTCTAGTATGATTTAGTAAAGGCTGGTGCAGAGTGTCGGCACGAAGCTAATTAAATAAGATTATAAGCCGAAAACCAAATTTACATATGACTATGAAATGAGTTCAGCAATAATTCCGATTTATGATGCTTATCTATTGCAGTCACTGAGAGAGATTTGTTTGTTTAAACCGGTAACCACATACTGCGTTTATCAATACTTCGTACATTTGTTATGCCGTTGTAACACCGTCGGCTGTATTTTAACAAGTTTGTAACGCCGTCCTTGTAATATGCATACTGGCAATATGCAGTTAAAAACAATTATTAAACAGGGTCTTAACTAGTAACTCTCGAAATCGAGAAAGGGAGTTGTTCTGGAACAACAGGTGAAGGTAATTATAGCTACTTTTCAATTGTAAAAGGAGGAGCAATAAGGTGGCGACAATACTGTATTATCGGCGGAGCAGGAAATCACACGGGTATGTACCAGAATATATTGTGATCTCTGATACGGAACTCGAGCATCTAACAAAAGAAGAACTGGATAACTGGTGTGACACCGGATATAGTCTTTATTCAAAGCATAAGCTCGAGGGAGATGTAGTACAGCTACCGTGTGACA
>Ga0209777_10006609_pt1 | contig 13033 bp, 10 predicted proteins | sample FrelakmetHBP12HB_FD_187147 | JGI IMG/M metagenome (GOLD analysis project Ga0209777, IMG submission 187147) | Freshwater lake sediment microbial communities from the University of Notre Dame, USA, for methane emissions studies -HBP12 HB (SPAdes)... | ecosystem: Environmental > Aquatic >...
TTTCATCGAATAACTCTATGGCCTGAATCTTTCCTGCGGCATTTCCTTCATGTCCCATTTCGTCAGGAGCTTCCAAATGGACAAAGATGAAATCCATAAACTTCAGGGCATCGAGAGCCGCTCTAGCTTTACCCTCATAATTTGTGTCTATATACCCGGTCGCTCCTTCAACAGAGATCACTTTTAATCCGGCAATAATGCCGATGCCCTTGAGTAAATCAACTGCTGATATCATTCCGCCTTTAAAATTATACTTCTGGGTAAGAGGGACAACCTGTGGCTTCTTCCCCTGCCCCCAAAGCCAGATAGAATTAGCTTGTTTCTTCCCGATACTCTGGCGCTGGATATTGATGGGATGACTTCTTAAAATCTCACCTGCTTTCTGCATGATAGAATTTAATTCTTCAGCACACTCACCATGGGGTAGATAAGGCGCGATGGCTTTTCCGGATATATCATGCGGCGGTGTTGTTGCAGGAGATGAATCAGCGTAGCGCCATACAAACAAGTGACGATAACCGACGCCGGGGAAAAATTGAAATTGAGAAGAACCTATCTGTTTGTTGATAAAAAGTATGATCTCCCGCGCTTCTTTAGTGGAGATATGGCCGGCAGTGAAATCATCCATGAACGCTTCAGGGGTATCTTTCTGGCCAATGGTTACAAGATTACAGCGATAAGCTATATCATTAGGCCCCAGGACTATTCCCATACTGGCTGCTTCCAATGGACCGCGGCCCGTATATGTTTGAGCCGGGTCGTAACCGAGAACACTCAGATTGGCCACATCACTGCCCGGAGTAAATCCGGCAGGAATTGTGTCCACAAGCCCTAACGTTCCTTCCGCGGCAATTTGATCCAGAAAAGGCGTAAAGGCGCACTGCAGCGGTGTTTTGCCACCGAGCATGCTGGTTGGATAATCAGCCATTCCATCGCCGAGCAATACTACATATTTCATATGAACATTTGGAGAATCATCGTTATGAATAATTTTAATTTAACTCGTCCTCAATTCTAATTAGAATAGTTTTGTCCAGGACCATATTAAGTTTGTCTATCTTTTTGAGCGCCTGGCGCACATTTTTTTCCTGTGCCTTGTAAGTTGTCATGACAATCGGCACAGCGCCGCCCTCACCTCTCGCCTTCTGAATAACTGTGGCAATGCTGATATTATTCTCTCCGAGAATGCCGGATATTTTGGAAAGAACACCGGGACGGTCAATAGCGGAAAAGCGGAAATAATATTTTGTTTCAATATCATCCATCGGTATAAGCTTGATTGAAGTCATGGCTGTTTCACCGATTGATCGCAGGGGCACCCGATAGGTGATACCTTTTAAAATATTGCGGGCGATGTCGATTATATCGCTGAAAACCGCGCTGGCCGTAGGCATCATTCCTGCCCCCTGCCCGAAAAGAAAAACAGGACCTGAAGCATCACCCACAATGTGAAAGGCGTTGTAATTTCGATTGACATTGGCCAGAAGATGACCGGAAGAAATCATTGTCGGATGAATTCTTGCTTCCACCGCGTCATTCTTGAGCATGGCGATCGCCAGCAATTTGATCCGATAGCCCAATTCTTTGGCAAAGGCAATATCCTCACGGCTGATTTTAGTGATACCTTCAAGATAAATATCTTTCAGGTTTACTTTTTTCCCGTAAGCCAGTGAAAGAATTATCGCCATCTTATGTGCAGTGTCAATTCCTTCAATATCGAAAGTAGGGTCAGCCTCAGCAAAGCCAAGTTTCTGCGCTTCTTTTAAAACTTCATCAAACCTCTTGCCTTCATCAGTCATCTTGGTCAAAATGAAATTACAGGTGCCATTCATAATGCCCATGATGGAGTTGATCTTATTGGCAACCATGCTTTCTTTGAGAGTCTTAATTATCGGAATGGTTCCGCCGACACTGGCCTCAAAACCGATATCAACTTCTTTTTTCTGGGCTGCCGGAAATATTTCATTGCCGTAAGTTGCCAAAAGCGCCTTATTGGCGGTAACAACATGTTTACCCTGTGCAATTGCCTCCAGAACAAAAGTACGCGCTGGTTCATATCCGCCTATTAACTCAATGACAATGGAAATATCTTTGTCTTTGATTATTTCACGAGCATTAGTTGTCAGCAGATTCTTATTTATTTTAACACCACGCGACGTGGTGATATCGACATCGGCAATCTTCTTTAAAACCAGCTTTGCGCCCAGTTTTTGGGCAATCAGATCTTCATTTTGCTTAAGTAATTTAACAACACCCGTTCCGATGTTGCCCAAACCGATCAAACCAATGTTAATTTTATCCATTTTACTCACCTGAAAAAGATAGCGCTTTGATTTATAATTGGAATTACCTATAACAATTACCCCTGTTTTGTCAAACATATATAAATCAGTGAGACTTGATTTTTATAGATGAAGTCACAGGAAAGACCATAAGTGGTAAATTTAGGAAGGGGGTAGAGAAAATGGTGTTTATTCTTTACTCTTCAGCCTGTTCTGGCTAAATCCAGTTTGTCCTGCCATTTGGCAAGCAGTGTTTCTTTTAAAATGGCATGTTCCGGTTTTTCCAAAAGCGGATCACGGGCGGCTAACCCGAAGGCATCTTCTTTGGCATCATTTAAAATTCGGGCATCACGAATAATACTGGCAATACGGAAATCAGGCAGCCCTGATTGGCGAGTGCCGAGAAAATCTCCTGGGCCGCGAATAGCCAGATCTTCTTCGGCAAGAGCAAAGCCGTCCGTGGTCTTCTCCATGACTTTCAATCTCTTGCGGGCGTCCGCCGAGCATTTATAGCCAGCAAGCAGGATGCAACAAGATGGAATATCCCGGCGACCCACACGGCCGCGCAACTGATGCAATTGCGAAAGGCCGAAACGTTCGGCATGTTCAATAACCATAAGTGATGCCCGCGGAACGTCAATACCAACTTCAATTACCGTGGTGGAGACAAGAATATTAATTTTGTTTGCCAGAAAATCATGCATCACAACGTCTTTCTCTTTTTCTTTCATTTTGCCGTGAATAAGCCCAACCCGATAATCAGGGAAAATATCTCTCTGCAGATGCTCGGCCATGTTGGTGGCATCTTTCAAATCCAGATTTTCCGATTGTTCCACCAGGGGGTAAACGATAAAAACCTGATGGCCTTTGACCAGCTCCGTGCCGATTAATTGATAAACATTGTTCCTTTTTGTTTCGCCCATCAAAACTGTACGTACTGGTTTTTTCCCGGGAGGCATTTCATCGATCACGGAGATATCCAGATCGCCATACACAGTCATCGCCAGTGTCCGCGGAATCGGCGTTGCTGTCATGACCAGAACATCAGCGTTGATGCCTTTGTTGCGCAGAGTCGCTCTCTGCATGACGCCAAACCGGTGCTGTTCATCAATTACCACAAGACCCAGCCTGTGAAAATCAACATCTTCCTGAATCAAAGCATGGGTTCCGATGACAATATCAGCATCACCTGTATTGATCCGTTCCAGAACTTCATTTTTTAAAGCGGCATTCATGCTTCCTGTAATCAGTAATGTTTTCAATCCCACGGCATCGGCCCAGTCTTTTAGAGTGAAATAATGCTGCTTGGCCAGTATTTCCGTGGGCGCCATCAATGCCGCCTGATAATTATTTTCGCAGGCTCTGATCATTGACGCCATAGCAACAACTGTTTTTCCGCTGCCGACATCTCCCTGCAAGAGGCGGTTCATGGAGGTTGCGGCAGCCATATCCCGCTGTATTTCCGCAATTACCCGGCTTTGCGCGTCAGTCAGAGTAAATGATAAAGAGGATAGCCATTTATCCCAAAGATTCCCCTGCATCTTAAAAGATATACCTTGTTCTAAAATGCGGCCAGATTTTTTCATAGCCATACCCAGTTGAAAAAAGAAAAACTCGTCATAGATCAACCGGCGGTGCGCGGCTGTTTGCACGGCATTATATTCATCGATAGATTCATTTACTGCCGGAAAGTGAACGGACAGCAGCGCTTCATGAATATTGATCAGGTTGCGCTTCCGGCAGATATCCGCGGGGATGGGCGAAGCAACATAGCGCGAGTATTGTTCCAGCGTCTGATTCATGATCTTACGGATATATTTCTGGTGCAGGCCTTCAGTTTCCGAATAAATTGGAACGATTCTTTTAAAATTTAACAGATTGTCTTCATCTTCTTCGTCGAGAATTTCGTAATCAGGATGAATCATCGATTTGTCTGCATAATTGGGTGTCACATTGCCGGTAAAAATTACTCTTGTCCCTTTTTTAAAAGTACCGGTCAGATAGGACATCTGGCCTTTAAACCACTTGGCCGTTAAATTTGCCGTATTGTCACTGACGGTTACTTCCAGCAGGCGTTTCTTTCCATAGTACTTTGCCTGTGTCAGAATTACATTACCTATTATGGTTTGAGTTTTCCCCGGTTCCAGCTTATTAATTTTCTTTATTTCACGCCTGTCTTCATAAGCGCGGGGAAGAAAATAGAGAAAATCTTCAACTGTGGCTATTTTCTTGGCGGCAAAGCGCTCCGCCATCTTTGGACCAACACCCTTCAAATATTGGATCGGCACGGTCAATTTGGCCATGGCCTGTTTCAGATCAGAGATTCTTTGTATTGTCTGTTCATCCTGTAGATTTTGCGGTTTGTTTACGAGAATTGAATCAAAGACAATTTTCAGTTGTTCAAGTAGCAATAAAGCGTTTGTAATTTTATCCTTTTTTCTCTCTAAATCCTGCTGGTCATAGTCAGAAAATATTTCTGTCAATCCTTCCAGGAGATTTAAAGATTCATTGCTGATGGGGGATGGTAAAGCACCTTTAAGCAGCGCCAGCAGGCTTTGCAAAGATTTGCCTAAATCTTTAATGTGAGATATGTTTCTATAATTTTCTTTGGAGGCAAAACTTAACGGTTGCTCAATTTTTTGCAGAATCGCTTTTATTGATTCCATATAATTCACCAGATTTCACTGTTGGAAACCTTATTATTTCTACCAAATTGAATGTTTTTGTTAACAAATATATTTTATTTGTGCAAGGAATGATTGACTTAAATACTGATTTACGTTAGATGAACCCAAAATAGTCGTATGCTAAACAATTAAACTTACGGGGTAATATGTCAACGGAAACTACATATAAAAATGCTGGCGTAGATATTGATAAAGCAAATGATTTTGTCGAACGTATCAAACCATTAATTAAAATGACGGCGCGTAAAGAGGTTGTTTCCGGCATTGGTGGTTTTGGCGGTCTTTTTCGTCTGGATCCGACAAAACTAAAGAATCCAATCCTTGTTTCTTCCACCGACGGCGTTGGCACTAAACTCAAAATTGCACAATTGATGGACAAGCATGATACTATCGGCATCGATCTTGTTGCCATGTCGGTTAATGATGTTATCGTTCAGGGCGCGGAGCCATTATTCTTTCTTGATTATCTTGCTACAGGAAATATTGAACTAGAAAAAAGTGTGCAAATAGTTGATGGTATTGTTCAGGGATGCAAACAGGCAGGATGCACCTTAATCGGCGGAGAGACTGCCGAAATGCCCAGTTTTTATAAACAAGGAGAATATGATCTTGCGGGCTTCTGCGTCGGAATGGTGGAAGCAGATAAACTCATTGACGGCTCCACAATAAGCATTAATGACCGCATTATCGGACTTGCTTCCAGCGGGTTACACAGTAACGGCTTTTCTCTGGCCCGCAATGTTCTTCTGGAAAAAGGAAAGTTAAAAGTTGATGAAAAAGTTTCCGGCCTTGCTCAAACAATCGGCCTGGAACTTCTGGAGCCAACACGAATTTATGTCAAATCTTTGCTGAATCTTTTTAAGGATTTCAACATTAAAGGGTTGGTTCATATCACCGGCGGCGGATTTTATGATAACATCCCGCGGATAATTCCAAAGTCCTGCCGGTGCGTTATTTCCAGAAACAGTTGGGACATACCCCCTATTTTCAAGGTCATCAAAGACATTGGCCATGTGGAAGAAAAAGAAATGTTTCGTGTTTTTAACATGGGCATCGGCATGATGATTGTTGTCTCGGAAAAAGAAACCCGAGAAGTGCTCAATCGTTTGGCAGTACTGGGCGAGAAAGCTTACCAAATAGGCGTCGTAAAAAAAAGAGGAAGCAACCAGGATTTAGTTTGTTTTACTGAAACCTAAATGGGAAAAGTATGGCTGATAAACTGAAATTGGGAGTTTTGATTTCCGGCAGCGGCTCCAACCTTCAATCAATTATTGATCATATTGAAAACGGATCGCTTAACGCCGTTATTAAAATTGTTATCAGTAACAATTCCGATGCGTATGGCATTACCAGGGCAAAAAAACATGGCCTGCCTGTTCTTGTCTTTAAGCATGAAGATTTTAAAAATAGAGAAGACTTTGATTTAGAATTAATCAAAACTCTTCAAAACAATCATGTACAATTAGTGGTGCTAGCCGGCTTTATGCGTATTCTCACTTCCGCTTTTTTGCGGGCATTTCCTCAGAGAATAATTAATATCCACCCTGCCCTGCTCCCCGCTTTTCCGGGAACACACGTCCAGAAACAAGCGCTGGAATATGGAGTCAAATTCTCCGGTTGCACTGTTCATTTCGTCGATGAAGGGGTTGACACAGGGCCGATCATCATTCAAAGTGTTTTACCTGTACATGATGATGATACTGAAGAAACTCTCGCTGCCAGAATATTGAAAGAAGAACATCGGATTTACCCACAGGCTATTCAATTTTATGCTGATGGAAAAATTGAAATAGATGGACGTAAAGTTAAGATTAAGTCTGCCAATAAAACTTCTTCTCCGGCTTTGCATAACCCGCCTTTGGCTGGTGATTGAAATTAGACTTGCATGCGAGGCAATAAATTAAATAATGTACGATCTGATAGTCATAGGCGATGATCTTTCTTCTCATGTTGCCGCTGCCGTTGCTGCGCGGTACGGTTTTAGTACCGCTCTTATCGCGGAAAGCGGTTTGGGCGATACATTTATTATTGGCGATTTTGTTTTTAACATAGATCCTACACCAATAACCGGGTTGGGAACCAATCAACCCCTTCTTTCTCTTTTAGCCGAACTGGATATTTCTCCCATTGAACAAGACAGTCTTTCATTGAATCCCGCCTATCAGGTTGTATTACCGGATCACCGGGTAGATTTTTTCAGCGACAAAGACTCTCTGATCAAAGAGATGATCAGAGAGTTTCCACAATTAGAAATTGAAATAAACAAATTCTATGATTCTATAGTCAAATATTCGGCAGTTTTTAGTCAATGGCTGCGCAACAATCCCTTTATTCAAATCCGGAGTATAAGGGGCTTTGGCAATTATCTGAAGATAATACCCGCTTTAATAGGGCACGAACTTCAAACTAAAAAATTTAAACGAATTCTTTTTAAAAATCCTTCTTTTCAAAAAGTATGGGAAGCCCAACACGCGCTGCTTTCCTTCAACACTGACAATAAATATTCTTTTTCCTCCAGTTTCCTGTACAGCGCGCCATTGCGGAAAATTTTTTATTTTTCACAGGGGAAACAAGTTATTTTCAACTCCTTGATCAGAAAAATAGAATCATCTGGGGGCTTGTATCTGAGTCAATGCAAAATATCAGCAATTGAGAAAGGTAAATTGATTAGCGTTGATGTTACAGATAAAGATGGAGTTCCTAGTAAAATCTCCGCTAAAAAAATGATTGTCAGCTCAAAATGGAATGGAATGCCAATATTAACCGGACCTAAAAAGAAAATTAATATCGCTGATTGGTTCAGACCGGTTAAAATTGCTTATTACCCGTTTACTTTTCATTTGGGCGTTACTAAGAAATGTTTTCCGGAAAAGACTGCGCGTCACATAGCTGTAGTAAGTGACGTTAATAGAAATATTCATGATAATAATCTGATTATATTGCAGCTGAGTATTCCACAACAATATGATGGAACCTCAGCGGATAAAATACCCATGACGGCAACTGTTTTTCTACCGAATGACGATGAAATATGGACCAGAGAAAGCCTGAAGGCTCAATCAGAATCTATAATTGATCGTCTGGAATTCTTTCTGCCTTTTTTAAAAGAAAATATTGAACTATTTAATATTGATAAATCGATAGATATTTATAATGAGTGCAGGCAGATAGTTAATCCTAAGTATAAGTTGCGCAACTCCTTTTTTTCGGGTTTTGCCGCAAAGAATAACAAAACCCCCTTCAGGAACATCTATCTTTGCGGCGCATCTTTATTAACTGATGCCGGTTTCGAGGGAGAAATTATTTCCGGTATAAATGCCGCGTCCAAAGTGCTTCCTATGGAAAAATAACCCTTAAATCAGCTTCCATTTTAAAAATTATGGTTTAGTGAAAAAATGCTTGCAAAATGCCGTCTTATAGTCTAGTAACGTCCCATAATTTTTAGGAGGATTCGTTCATGTCTCGTGTTTGTGAAGTATGTGGCAAGAAACCATCGATAGGTAACAGTGTAAGTCACGCTAATAATAAAACAAAAAAAACATGGCTGCCAAATTTGAAGAAATTACGTTGCATTGATGGAAAAACCGGTTCTGCGAAGAGAATAAAAGCTTGTACACGTTGTATTCGTTCGGGATTTGTTAAAAAAGCTACCTAATTGGCGGCAGCCAGCCATAATCTTTTATGGTTTTGGCTGTTTGGAGAAGAAATAATTCTTTTTCATCAAGTTCAAGCGAATCTTTAGCTCGTAGAAATAAATTTTTAATACCTTCATAAAATAATTTATCTTTGCTTTTGAGGCCGAATTTATCTGAATATAGACGAATTCGGCCTTCGATGTTCATTATACGTTCGACTCTCTCTTTGGTCAGATAGGCGCAAGCATTTTTCATCACAGACCTGATGTCGCCTTCTTCTAAACCATACAGCCAACTGATGGTGGATGTAAATTCGTCCAGTTTATTATTTACTGTAAAATTTATCGCCTCAACTAAAAGGGAAATAGATTTCAGGGAATTAATTTCTTTAAGAATAACAAGATCATAAATCATCTCGATAATTAAATGCGACCGGTAAGCCGCCTCATTATAAGAGATTTCATTTTGTATGATTTTATGTAAATCTAAAATAGTATTGATTATGGGCTTTCCCTTGATATAACAAAAGCCTTGTGATTCGGGATTGAATTCTTCCTGGAAATTCAGACAAATTGATCCGAAATGAGCCAGATCATCGACCAATAAGTGAAACATAACATAGGCCGCTTGTGGATATTTAGCAGGTATTTCAGCAAATCTTTTTATATTATGAGTTTTATCGGAATTTATATCCGGATGAATTGTAAGCAAATCAGGGGCTATATTATAAATATAAATGTCCAAATCGTTACTTTTTATATCTGCTTCCCCCAAGACTTTCTGCAAGAGATATGTATGGGTCAGGATGAGCATAAAATGGGCTCCGGGTAATTAATTTCTTCTATGGGCAACTGTTTCTTTAAACTATCCAGGATGCACATCACGTCTGATACAAAATCAGGCATTATCGCAACTTGGATTATTGCTGTCCGAGGATCTATTGTTGTAACAGTAGCAAGTCCCTCATATCCCTCGATAATGAATTGGACCAGCACAATATCTTTAGTTTTTAATTTGAGCCATTTATTTATCATTGTTCACTTTTTTACGCTTACCACTATTTTTTTTACAGATCAAGAACCAATGGATATTTGACTCATGCCGATAAACAATGTATTAAGTTACAAAATATTAGAAAGCGATACCGTTTTGATTTCAGAGGATAACGAGGCGGCAAGGAGGAGGCGTATTGTACATACGCTGAAGAAGCTGACGACGCAGCCAACAAAGTTAGCCAAAGAAAGCGAAGTGGTATGAATGATAATAACAGACAATGGCAATTATCAAGCAACTACCGGTAACTAATTGGAAATTAACGGAAGCCGGTAATAAAAATATAGAAGAATCTCTCGTTAGAGAATTCGGCATTCATCCTATTATATCCCAGCTTCTGGCCAATAGGGATATTCTGGATATGGAAGGCGCCCATCGTTTTTTCAAACCTTCACTCAATGATTTGCATAGCCCTTTCTTGATGCAGGACATGAAAAAAGGCGTTTCCCGGTTACTTACGGCGATTCACAATAAAGAAGAAATCATTATTTACGGAGATTATGACGCTGATGGAATTACCTCGGTAGTTATTCTGTATAAATTCATCAAAGAAATAACATCTCATGTGAATTACTATATTCCGGATAGAGTAACAGAAGGATACGGTTTAAAAAATCCGGTTATTGATAAATTCAAAAGTGAAAATGTCCAACTGATTATCACGGTTGATTGCGGCATTTCCGATATTGAACAAATTGCTTATGCCAACTCAATCGGCATTGATACAATTGTTTTAGATCATCACGAAATATCCGGGCAACTGCCCCCTGCCGTCGCTTCCATCAACCCTAATCGCGAAGATTGTCAATTTCCTTTTAAAGAACTGGCCGGCGTAGGCATTGCTTATAACTTTCTCATTGCCTTGCGCGGCAGCTTACGCAAAGAAGGGTTTTGGGACAATAAAGATTTTCCCAATTTGAAGGAATATCTGGATATTGTCGCTTTGGGAACAATTGGTGACATCGCCCCGCTGATTGATGAAAACAGAATATTTGCCAAGATAGGCCTGGAGCTGATTACCGAAGGTAAACGGCCGGGAATCAAGGCGCTGAAAGAAGTCAGCGGCATTGATGGCCAGGTAATCGATTCGTTTAAGGCCTCTTTTGGCCTCATTCCTCGCATAAACGCGGCAGGACGCATAGCTTCGGCTATGGATGCCGTAGCATTACTTTTAACAGACAACATGGATGAGGCGCGATCTCTTGCCGAAAAACTGGATGTTTATAATCGTCGCCGCCAGTCCATGGAAAAAAATATTTTAAAAGAGATTCTAGAAATAATAAGTACCAATCCTGATATTGAAAAAATGCACGCGCTTGTTTTCGCCTCCGACAAATGGCATCCCGGAGTTGTCGGTATTGTGGCGTCGCGGCTGGTTGATCTTTTCAGTCGTCCGGCTTTTGTAATTAGTTTAAATAATGGTATGGGCAAAGGTTCCGGTAGAAGTATTGCCGATTTTAATATTTATAAAGCCCTTCAGCAATGTGAATCACTGCTTCTTGCCTATGGAGGGCATTATCGCGCCGCTGGAATTTCAATAAAAGAGGATGATATCGCCGAGTTCGCCCGTCTTTTAGATGAAATTATTCAAAATACAGGACAATCTTCCGAACATTTATCTCAAACCATTATTGATTCGGAATGTCAGCTTCAGGATATTAATTTAAGTTTGATCAGCCAGATTGATATGCTTGCGCCCTTTGGCAGTAAAAATCCGGAGCCGGTGCTTTGCGCCCGCAACATAAAAATTTCTTCACCGACTATTGTCGGCAATAATCATCTGAAAATGCGTCTTACAAGCAATGGCATGGCTTGCGATTCCATCTGGTTTAACATGGGGGACCAGTTGAGCGCGCTAAGTGGCGCCAGTCTTGACGTTGTCTTTACACCGCAGATTAACCAATGGAATGGCTCATCCGATATACAATTAAAGATGAAAGATGTGACGATTCTTCCTTAATCTACCACTTCCGTTGATCAATAATCAGTTTATCTTCCGGCTTAATAGAGCCCGCACTCAGATATTCCAATTGATCAATTCTGACTGTGCAAACCTCGCGAAAAATTGTTTTAAACTTTTCTTCCCAGGCAACGTAGCCGATCTCCGGAGTTATTTTTTCCACTTTTACTTTCAGAACATCGTCATTTCCAACGCGGCTGACATTGGCCTGCAACGGCAGATTGTTGAATTTGGCCTGAATCAGCTTAAGCTGGCTGGGTGCTATAAACAATCCCCTTACTTTTACCGCATCCCCTATCCTTCCGGCAATTCCCGCAAGCCGATATGATGTTCTCCCGCACTTACACTTATCGGTAATTATTCGAGATAAATCCCCTGTGCCGAAACGAAGCAGGAAAAATATTTCGTTTAGTCTGGTAACAACAATTTCACCTAATTCACCCGGTGCAACATTCTTTCCCGTTGTTGGATCGACAATTTCGACGATAGTTGCTTCGCAAATGTGCCAGCCATTCTTTTGCGAACATTCATAAGCCACGTCCCCTACTTCAGTGGCTCCGTACATCTGATAAGTATCAATGCCGTAATCATTTTCAAAAGACCGGCGCATGTCAGGAAACAAAGGTTCCGCCGCAAAACAGGCTTTTTTCAGGCGAAAGTCCTTCTTAAAATTAAAGCCCATCTCCCCTGCTTTGGCGATAATTGCCGATAGAAAGCTGGGTGTGCCGACATAGGCGGTAACTTTGAGATCCTTGATTAATTGCACTTGAATTTGTGAAGAAGAAGTTCCGGAGGGAACAACCGTCGCGCCGACTTTGCGCAGTCCACTGTGGAAAGTTAATCCTGCTGCCACCAGGTGATAAGAAAACGCGTTCAGAGCTATGTCTTTGGGACCGACACCCGCGGCAAAAAAAGCGCGTGCCCACAAATTGTCATCTTCGGAAAGATGCGGTTCATAGACCGGTCCTGGTGAAGTGAAGATGCGGTCAATTTGTATTGCAGGGTTTTCCAGCCCGGCATAAGGAGGTTCCTGCATTTCCATATCCACTAATTTTTCCCGCGATGTTACCGGCAGTTTTTCCAAATCCTCTCTTGTTTTGATGCTCTTTGGATTGATCTTGTTTTCGTCCAGTATAGTTTTCAGGCGATGTGATTTTTTATAACCCAGCTTCACCATACCGGCAAGACTCTCGTCCTGTCTGGTTTTTCTCTCTTTATTACTCCACGATTCTTTTTTATCAAATAAGCGATTCATATATTTCCTTTTTAGTTTATTGTGAAACTCCAATTACGAAAGCGCAGCGCAGCGGAATTGGTAAGTTGAACAATCCCGCAAAGCGGAGGGTATTATACCCGTGATTTTGAATTTCTTCCCCACTGCGCGGCGGCAGAGGCGGCAGCCACCCACTCACAAAC
>Ga0209777_10006610_pt1 | contig 13029 bp, 14 predicted proteins | sample FrelakmetHBP12HB_FD_187147 | JGI IMG/M metagenome (GOLD analysis project Ga0209777, IMG submission 187147) | Freshwater lake sediment microbial communities from the University of Notre Dame, USA, for methane emissions studies -HBP12 HB (SPAdes)... | ecosystem: Environmental > Aquatic >...
AAAAGACCGCAGGAAGAAACGCACAGGAGAGTTGCGCCCACAATAAGGGGTTAAACTGAAAAAACGCAGGAGTGCTCAGTTTTGATGCAGTCAGCCAACTGGATATCTGCCAAAAATGGGCTGTGCGTTGTACAGACAACTGAAATTAACGAATTTGGGACAGGCTCTATATATTAGATGACATGGAGGCAGGGTCAGCAATGGCTCTGCTTTTTTACAAGATATTGTGGTAGTAGGTTATTCACAAATCCGGAAGAAAAAATGGAGCAGTACGGGAAGCAAAAGGTTGCAAATTTAAAGAGGCAGATTACTTCCTAACATCATTAATATGCATCAATATATTGTGGCAGGAAGTTTTCAGGAAAAAGTACAGCTTATGTATCAGCAGCGAGAGTAGTCATTCATGGGGACATACTGTAGACTATAACATGTATGCTATTGTCCGATACAGTTAAATTTTTGTTTTAACGCTGCCTGTTCAAATACATATTTTTACAGCTAATGAAATCCGGATTAAGCAATATATTCCTAGTTTAAAGCTTCTGCTGTTTACCCGCCTGTAGAAAATCGAGCAGCACTTCATTCAGCTCAAACGGCTTCTCATCAAAAAAGGCATGCCCGCCGCCTTTGATGATGGTGAACTGCGCGCCCCTGATTGCATCAGCCAGATTTTTACAGAGCGCCGGCGGAACTACCATATCCAACTCGCCGGCAATTACCAGCGTTGGGGCATTAATCAAATGTATCCGGTCAGTCGTATCGGCAGCAAGCGCTGCCTGCGCCTTCCACTGAAAACCCCTGATGCTGTACAGCGGCTCCTGCTCCCGTATCAGCCTCCGCGCCCAGTCAAGCGCCAGCTGCTGATTTTCAAAAAATTCCCTGGTATAAAGCCAGGGCAAAATTCCCTCACAGAGCAGCACATGGCCGGTTTTTTCAACTGCCTGCATCCAGAACTTTGTCAGCTGCCGGATAAAAGCATCCGCTTTCATATACGTGCAGAGCAGTACCAGCCTGCCTGCCATCTGCGGATATTTGATGGCAAACTCCTGGGCAATTGCGCCGCCCATTGAAGCACCGATGATATGCGCCTTATCAATCCCCAGAGCCTGTAACAAACAGGCGAGATCATCCGCCATCTGCGGGCAGGTATAGGGCCCTTGCGGCGTGTCAGAAAGGCCGGTGCCCCTGCAATCATAGGTTACTACCTGAAACTGTTTTGCCAGTGTCTTGCGCTGAAACCGCATCCCCGTATGGTCGCGGTCAAGCCCCTGCACCAGGGCAACAGCCTCACCGTGGCCTTCCACTTCATAATAAATGCGTATCCCATTCTTAAGAGTAACGTTGGCCATGACGAAAACCCTGTTTTAATCAGCACCCGCATGTGTGCACAGAAGCTGCCTGCAGCTGTCGCTGTCACACACCTGCAGCAGCGGAAAGAGCGGTGTTTTGCGGAACGCACTGAGTACCGGCCCGTGATACTGCGCTCGGTGAGCCGCGCAGCAGTCCTCAAGGATAACAGCTGAAAAGTCATTGCTCACGGCATCAAGCGCCGTGGCCAGAACACATACATGGGTAGCGATGCCTGCTATCAGCACCGTATCCACCTGCCAGGTACGCAGGGTCTGGTCCAGATCGGTCTTAAAAAATGCGCTGAAACGGCGCTTCTCAAGCACCAGATCTCCCGGCCCCCTGTGCAGATCATCTATCACCTCTGACCCTGTTGTTCCGCGCAGGCTGTGCAGCTCCATTCTGCCTCTGAAAATAAAATCATCTGCAAGAAAACTGTCACAGGCAAAAATAACCGGAAACTTCTGTTCATGGAACCAGTCAAGCCACTCATTGAGCCGCGGCAAGAATGCCCGTGCAGCCTGTACCAGCGAGGTTTCTCGATGCTTGTCAAAGGTATCTTTCAGCATATCAACAATGAGTAATGCCGGTTTCATGGCTCTATTTCCTTTTCTGACATGAGCCATGCGGGCAATTGTGCTACATCATTAATAATATACCGCTGGCTGAGTCCGTTTTCCATAAAGGCGTGCCGCGAGAAATAGCCGGTGAGCACCGCAACGAATTTGAGCCCCGCGCCGTGAGCTGCCTGCATGTCTCCCAGGTGGTCGCCTACATATAACACCTGCGCCCGGTCAAGCTCGCCGAGGTGCGGCTCCAGCACATCAAAGGCCCGGGGATCAGGCTTCTGGAATGCCATCTCTTCACTGGTGAAGATTTTTTTGATGGCAGTCATATCAATGCCTGATTGTGCCAGACGCAGGTCAAGGAAAGTTCGTGAGCGTTTGGTTAAAATATACAGGTCATAATTTTCCTTGAGAAGGTCGAGTGTTGTATTCACGCCCTTAAACCGGTTATATACTATCTGCCGGGCAAGGTCAGTGTACACGCGGTCAAATTCTTCAAGGTCGGTATCCGGCCAGGTCTGCCTGATGAAATCATGCCAGCTGTCCCCGTACCAGATAAAATCCTCTTCCGTGGGTTTCCTGATGCCCAGGACTTCTGCTGCTTTCACGCAGGTGGCGATATAATTTTTCCGCGACTCAATCAGCGTGTCATCCAAATCAAAAATTATTATTTTTATCATACACAAAAATATCCTCAGCCACGAATTCACATAAATAAATACGAATCATAGCTTTAGATACAAGACAGTTGTATCTAGCAGGCTGTTGAAAAACACCCATCTGCTTCGTTGCGCTCATCCTTCGTTATTGCGACGTACTGGAAAGTACGACTCATTCCTCACGATTTCGCGCGCCTTGCATCTGGATGTTTTTGACCAGCCTGGGAAAAAACTACTTTTTCAACAACCTGATAGTCTTGAATCATGTACCCTGTTTTTAACATCATACATCCTGGACCATCTTTATTTGTGAACATTCGTGTTATTCGTGGCAAATTCTACTTAACATTGAAACTTAATAAAAATCCCCCTGAATCCCCTGTTGCAGCGAGGGGACTGAGGAGGATTTTAATTTCGCATCTCCGGCATACCTTAGTGAGCCGCACAGCGCTCTTGTTCTGCCTGCTCTATCCTGTTTACTCGTTCACGCGCAGCCCGGACTATATCCGGGAATTCCGGCTGGTCAAACCCGAGCCTTTTCAGGGACTCATCGGTCGGTATGCCGTTCTGATCATAACCTTTCTCCTTGTAAACGACATCGGTCAGCTTTTCATACTGGGCCCGGCGATACTGGTGAAAAAATGACAGCCGCTGTTCATTCGATGAGCCGTCAAGGCTATATCCCGCAACATCCTTCAGGTACATATCGTAGTAATCTTTACGCGAGAGATACTCGTGCATAAATACCGGCGCCATGGCGCGCAGCGGTATGGTGTCATGCTCCCGGGTGCCGAACCCCTGCCGCAGGTTGATGAGCTTCTGCAGCATGTAGCAGCGCTCTGATTCAAGCAGCAGATCATCAAGGGTCTTGTCCGTGCCGAAGGTTCCATTTACCAGATCAAGATAATAGTCCACGGTGGGGAGATTTTTTGCCGGGAACGGGGTATCTTTTGCCTTGGGGTTGCGCACGTCAATCCAGGGAAGCTTGCACAGCCCGACTATGTTAAACCAGGTGCGAAACAGCGGAAACCACAGCAGCGCCTCGGCCTTATCCTCAAACGTGGGCAGCTCTTTGCGCAGCTGGTCAATGGCAATAAGCCATGCCTCATCATGCTGCGGCCCTTTGAGGGCGAAGCCGTATCCGCCCTGCTGGGCCAGAGACTCTTTGGTTATATACATGGAGAATTCAAGCCCCTTGGTCTCCATGGCAAAGAGCGACAACTCCGCACGTATATCTTCGCGAGAGCGCTTGAGGCGCGCTGCAGCACGGTCGGCAATCCACCCCTTCATGTAGCGCACGCCGTGCCCCGCGGCCGCCGGCAGCCCGGGCTTTCCTGCTGCCATCGCGTGCAGGAATTCAAGGGCGGTAGCGGCGTCGCCCCAGGTCAGCTTTAATCCGCCGGTGTCTTCTTCAGTCAGCAGGCCCCGCTCACAGGCTTCATAGACAAATGACATGACCACGCCGGCGCTGATGGTGTCAACGCTGTACTGGTCGCAGTACCACGAGTATTCGAGCATGTAATCGATTTCAAAGATCGCGAGGTTGCTCGCTGTTGCCGCGGTTTCATATTCAGGGCCGTCAACACCGACCCGGGAGCCGGCAAACGGCCCGGTTTTCAGAACGTAGTTTTCGCATCCTTTGGTGCAGGCAAGGTTGCACCCCGGGTAGCAGCCGTCCGGCACATTCTGCTTAAACACCTCCCGTTCAAACACTTTTCCCGAGATGTTTTGTGACTGCTCGCTGCTGCCAAACTGAAAATTTTTAACCGGGAGAATCTCGTTGGTGTTCATCATGTCAATGAGCGAGGTGGTGCCCTGGTTCACCAGGCGCATCGCCTGGGGGTCAACCTCCCGGATAACATCGCGCAGCTTGTGGCCCGCGGCCAGAACCTTTTCATGATTTGCCGGGTGGTTGGCATTACTCCGGTGCGCGTTGCACTTTACCAGGATGCCCCACAGCCCTTTTTCGCACATCACGGTGCCGGTGCCGCCGCGGCCCGCCTGCTTGGAGCGGCAGCGCTGCCGCCGGCTGTCATAGTAGACGCTGTTCAGGCAGCCGAACCAGGTATGCTGCGCGCCGATGCCCGCGGTGACAAAGGCGACATTGGCCTCTTTCCCGTCACCTTTCCACTGTTCGATAAGTTCTTCTGCGCCATGAATGGTGACATCTACCGCAGGGGCTTCAACAATGCGTATCTCCTGTACGTCCGCATCAATCACCACCATCACTCTGTTCTCTGATTTACCGGTAACGGCAATGACATCAAACCCCGAGAGCTTTACCAGCGGAAAGAAATGTCCCCCCACGTTGGAGTCGCAGAAGGTATTGGTCAGCGGCGAGATGGTTCCGGCGATGAATTTACCGGTGCCCACAAAACCGGTTTCACCGCAGAAGGGCCCGCCGGACAGGGCCAGCACGTTTTCCGGGCTGTCATGGCGCGTTGCCGCAGTGGTCCCGTCATAGACAAATTTCAAACAGTAGCCCCTGCCCCCGACGTAGGCCTTTTTAATCTCTGGCGCTATTGGTTCTATGGCAATGCGCCTGCTGCTGAGGTCAATTTTTAATACGCGGTCCGTATAGCCCTGTTCAAGCGGAGCACTCGTATAACGTATCGCTGCATACTTCATACTGCACATCTCCCGTCATATAAAAAAATAAAGCTGAAAGTATAGGGGTAAGGCCTGAGGGTGTCAATCTCAAAAGCTGCTATGCGAGGGTGAAACGGCGGGGTAATGGCCGTGTTGCTGCCCCCGTTAATTATATATAGTGTACAGGGTTCGAGGGTTCAAGCACAATGCGGATTTCGGAATTCGGATTGCAGAATATTAATTCTGAAATTATTCAGCATTCCGCAATTCTTTTCTTAACCCTTGGCCCTCGACCCCTAGGACCCTGGAACCCTTCACTTTTATGCCTTCGACACAAAATCCGCCAGCAGATCCCCCACCTGGCTGGTGCTGTAGCCCATCTTCCCGGCCGCCATGCTCTTCATGTCCGTGCTGACAACTTTCACAATCGCCTTTTCCACGAGTGCTGCAGCAGCATCTTCGCCCAGGAATGAGAGCATCATCTGCAGTGCGGCAACAGCAGCAATGGGATTGATCACGTTCTGGCCGGTATACTTGGGTGCCGAGCCGCCCATGGGCTCAAACATGGACACGCCCTGCGGATTAATGTTGCCGCCGGCGGCAACGCCGACACCGCCCTGGATCATGGCCGCGAGGTCGGTGATGATATCGCCGAACATATTGTCGGTGACGATAACATCAAACCACTCGGGGTTCTTCACCATCCACATGCAGATGGCGTCAACGTTTGCGTAATCGGGGGCAATATCCGAGTACTCTTGTGCCACGCTGTTAAAGGTGCGCTGCCACAGGTCATGGGCATAGGTGAGGACATTGGTCTTGCCGCAAAAGGTGAGCTTCTTGTCTTTGCCTCGCTTGCGGCAGAAGTCAAAGGCAAAGCGCACGCAGCGCTCAACACCTTTGCGGGTATTGATTGACTCCTGGATGGCGATCTCATCCGCTGTGCCCTTTTTTAAGAAACCGCCTGAGCCGGTGTAGAGTCCCTCGGTGTTTTCCCGCACCACCACAAAATCTATGTCTGTCGGGCCCTTGTCTTTAAGCGGCGTCTCCACGCCCGGCAAAAGCTTGACGGGGCGCAGGTTTATATACTGGTCAAGCTCAAAGCGCATGGCAAGCAGAATCCCCTTTTCCAGGATGCCCGGCTTCACGTCCGGATGCCCGATGGCTCCAAGATATATGGCATGAAACTGGCGCAGCTCGTTGAGCACGCTGTCCGGCAGCAGCTCGCCGGTCTTCATATAGCGCTCGCCGCCCAGATCATAGCTGACCAGCTCATATTTTATATTCTTTTTCTGCGCAACAGCTTTTAAAACTTTTAACCCTTCGTGAATCACTTCCGGTCCGGTTCCGTCTCCTGGTATTAAGGCAATCTTGTACATGATGATAAATCCTTTCTTCGATTATAAGCGATGAGCTCTCAGCAATCAGCTGTCAGCCCAAAATAAATCCCCTGCCTCGACGGGAGGGGACTTCGGAGCGGGTGATAACCCTGTCCCATGCTGGATACAGATAGTAAAATACCTTGTAATTATGAAGTATATGAAAAAGATACTGCTCTGTCAAGGGGCTGGCTTTACTCCTGCCGCACACCCAGAACAGCCTTGACAGCCCTGTACATTAATAATAGGTTAACAGCATGAAGCGCAATACGAACTATCTCATACTATTAATTATAGTTTCTCTCCTTCTTCCGGGGTGCGGATTATTAAAAAGATTCTTTGACCGGAGCCCGCGCGAGCCGGTTGCACGCGTAGAGAACAAAACTATTCCGTCGGTGCAGGGCGAAATACCGGTTCGCCTGTATACACCTGCCGGAACTGGCCCGTTCCCGGTACTTGTGTACAGCCATGGCGGCGGCTGGGTAGCGGGCAGCCTTGCGCAATATGACCGGGTATGCCGCTACCTGGCGCATACCGTTCCCTGTATCGTTGTCTTTGTGGACTACCGTCTGGCCCCCCGCTATAAATTTCCCGTGCCGCTGGAGGACGTGTATGCCGCGCTGCGATGGACCTATGCCGACGCGAAGTCTCTAAACGCCGACCCGCGGCGGATTGCCGTAGGCGGAGACAGCGCCGGCGGCAACCTCTCGGCAGCTGTCAGCATGATGGCACGTGACCGGGGCGGCCCGCCCGTGGTGTTCCAGCTGCTGGTTATCCCGGCGACCAATCTCTCATCGCTTGACACGCCCTCATACCGGGAAAATGCTTCACGCTCGGAGCTGAGCAAAACCGCCGTGGAGATAGCCCGGGGGCTTTACCTGCGCAATACCGAAGACCGCTACAACCCCTATGCCTCGCCGCTTCTTGCAAAGGATCTAAGCAGGCTCCCGCCGGCGCTGGTGATAACAGGAGAGTATGATGTGGTGAGGGATGAGGGTGAAGCCTACGCGAAGCGCCTGCAGCAGGCCGGTGTCCCCGCCCGCATCCTGCGCTGCAAAGGCCTTGGACATATGGGTGAGATTTGGGGCGCTGCATCAGAGAAAGCACGGGAGCCTCTGGATGCGGCGATGCAAGCGCTGCGGGAGGCGTTTAAAAAGTAGCTGCTGATGGCTGGAGCGCGCAAACGGCACATCTTGATTGGTGCTCTTTGGAAAGTAATAATTCAAAATCTTTCTAACGGTAAACAGCAACGTGCACCTCCCGCAGATAAAGCCCTTGAATCGGAAATCCTTGAACCCTCAGCCCCTGTTTTAAAAATACAGAATCTCTCCGGTAATTTTTTCTTCTATGGTGAGAACGCCCATTGACTGAAATTGAGCAAAACGGCTATCGGTGGGGCTTCCGGGGTTGCAGATGAGTATGCCGTCTTTATGTTCATTCTTTGCCCGGTGGGAATGCCCGTAGACGAGCACATCAATCCTGTCCTCTTTGAACGAAGCGAGTATTCTGTTTTCCAGCCCTGCAGGGCTTCCCCATCCATGCATCACCCCGATTGAAAACCCGCCAATCTCTATAATGCGCCTTGCCGGAAGCCTCTGCCGTGTTTCACCGCCATCCATGTTGCCGTAGACACCATAAAAGGGAGCAATTGATTGCAGCGTATCAATTACTGATGCAACCTGATAGTCGCCGGCATGGATGATAGCATCTGCATGTTCAAGGTTTTTATATACGTCCTTTGGCAGCTCTTTCGCAGCAAAGGGCAGGTGGGTGTCTGAGAGGACCGCAATCTTCATAGCTATTATGTGTAACGCGTTTTTCTCAATGCTGCAATGATTTTACCGGTGGCGCGAAATATTTCCCGATGCTGCCATGCAGCTTTTTAAACATGTTTTGACACAAGTACCAAGTGGTGTTAAGCGGTAGCAACGCTCAACAGCTTCATAGACTCTTTAAGCGTACCGGAATCATTTCATAATACTATTGGGGGAGGAAATATCTATGAAAAAGCTACTCGCAACTATTCTTGTTCTGATTGCAACACTGCTGCTTGCCGGAAATGCTTCCGCCTTTCTCGGCCTGAGCTGTAATCCGGAAAACAAGGATCAGTACTAGGGGGTTGACTGCGCCCAGTGCCACGGCCCGGGCGCAAGCTGGGATACGAAATACGCAGCTCCTTGAAGACCGCATGGTCGAGCTTACCGGTCACGCGCAGCCGCGGAAGATTTCAGGGACACTTGCGCTTACCGGCGGCCCGGTTGCTGTTTCCCTGCCCTTCTCTGATTCCCTGGCCGTACAGGGATTTAAAATAGCCCTGCAGAACGCCGGTGTCAGGGCAACCGGAATCGGCTTCAACCGGTTTGCAGCGGGCATGGTCAACCGGGAAGACATGGGCCACTATATTTTTGCCCTGCTGGCTGAAAACGGCTATGCAATTGAAAAGGTGCAGGTCAAAAGGGGAACCATAACCGCATGGCAGGCGGGAGGGTCGGTGAATGCTGCGGCGACAGCAACTATCAATGGAGCTGATACGTCCCTGAATCTGAAAATAACCCTGCAATAAAAAACGCTTTCACCGGTTCACTAAAAAACCCTGCAGCCACACGGTCTGCAGGGTTTTTTATGTCATTAAATCTAATAGTTGAGATTTAATATTACAGCAGCAAAAAGTAATCCGAAATTAATCTGACAATAGTGATAGCTTCTTAATATAGTATTGCATGGCGCGGATAGCATAGTTCTTCATGCTTACTATCTGTAAGATGCAATTTTATTGAGCAGCCTGCGACCACAATATATAGAAACAAAAAGCGGAGCCATTGCTGAACTCCGCCGTTTGAATAATATACCCTAGATTCTTTAGTCCAGTTGCTTTGTCCCTTGAGACACAGTAGCAACTTTGTTTATTATATACATTTACTTTGGCAAGACTACCGCATCAATAACATGAATCACTCCATTGCTGCACATAATATCTGCTTTCGTTATCTTGGCATTATCAACCATAACAGTTCCGTCCTTAACGGTTATCTTCAGCTGCTGGCCATTTAGGGTCTTTATTGTTTTCCGTTTGGTAACAACTGCTGCCTTCACTTTGCCCGAAGCCACATGATATGTAAGGATGCCCTTCAGCTTTTCCTTGTTTTCCGGCTTTAGTAAATCATCAAGGGTCCCTGCCGGTAATTTAGCAAACGCATCATCAGTGGGTGCAAATACTGTGAAAGGACCTTTACCCTTCAATGTATCCACTAATCCTGCAGCAGTTAATGCCTTCGCCAATGTATTAAATGAACCTGCAGCAATAGCGGTATCTACTATATCCTTTTTATCAGTACTTTTTGCCCACCCATTTGCGGCAACTGCAAAGATGCAGAGAACTGCAATTATTGTATAACCAAAATATACTCTTTTCATGATTCTACTCCTTCCTGTGGCTTAAATACATCACGTTAAGTCCTCTTCGTTGTTTTGTTATTCTTGAAAGTACCCTCTGTTGATAAACATTCCTTCCTGTTGCCCGAGTGTAATTAAAGATTAATAATCACACGCATGCGGTTTTGATGTACCGACGGCCCAGGATTGAGGTATTCTACTTTTTTCGGGGTAATCTTGAGTAAACAATAGTCGGGATCAGAGGGACCACGTGGAAAAAAGAAACCGAATGGTTCCTGCCAGAATTTTTTGCGGAGTTTGTCATCCGTGACAATCTCTGCTTTTCCGATAATGGATGCGTTGGTCTGATCATTCGGATCATCCACAAACACGCTCACGTTGGGATTTTTTCTGATGTCCTTTATTTTGCTGGTACTTAATCCTGTTGCAAACCAGATAACCATATCTTTGCCGAGAGGAAGGTTGGTCATTATCCTTCCGTGGGGTGCTTCATCCGGCCCGAAAGTAATGAGTTTCGAATACCTGTTACGGTTAATTAACTCAACCACCTGTTGCTTTAAATCATCCTTTGCCATAATTGACCTCCCTTGATTTATCAGAATTACTTCACTGAGATAATCTTCCCCTTTGAACCTACTTCAATCGGCTCCGCTGTGCCTTTTTTGACCACTCTCTTTACCGTATATTCATATTCTCCTTCACCAATAAAGCAGATACTGGCAGTTCCTCCCACCGGAATTGGGGTTGTTTCGTAATGACCAAACATATCAGCGTAAAAATTAACTGGAGCTGAACAGGCAATTCCTATCTTTGTTGTAAACTCTATTTTAACAGGGCCGGGACCACTATTATACCAGACAACCGTTGTTCCTAATTTTACTTTAACAGATTCAGGAGAAATAGTCCCTGATTCTCCCTTCAGGGTTATCAGTTGCGCGGGCTCACCTGCCAATGCAGATTTTACAGCAAAAGACAGAACAGTTCCAACAACCAGGAATGAAAGTACTAATACAAACAAGAAGATTTTTTTCGTGTACATCATGGGTGCTCCTTTCTGGGTTAAAGTTATTATTGGGGTTTTATCCTTAATCTAGATACCCTGAAGCCTTTAATAAACGACTTTCGGGCTCTACTTGCTAACCTGTTAGCTTACCATGCCAAATGGCACATCATTTAATGACAGCGGGTTACAGAGATTTTCCTTTTTATCTGCAAGCCTGCCGCAGTTTAAGCACATAAAATCAGGGGCTTTAGCAAGCTCCTTTATCTTTTCAAAATTTCCCTTGCCCGCCAGTTCGCAGATGTGCTGCGAGTGGTCGCCGCTGCATTTTTCACACACAAGCGGCAGGTCCTTGGTAACCTTGAAATAGACCACGTGTTTCACCAGAGCGCCGGCGCCTGGAAACACTACTCTGTTTGCTGCCTCTCTGATTTCAGTGAGTATTGGGCCTTCGGTTGCTTCCTTGACTTTTTCCAGATAAAACCGCTTGCCACTGAAACCGCTCTCATTGAACGCATACACGGCATAAAGGTTTTCCTGCAGGTTTGCGTGGGTAAGACGATCCGTCATACCAAATACAAACGTCCCGTCATCAAGAATATGCGGGCGGGAATAGAATGCAACATTGACTTCCCCCTTCTTGTTTGACGTTGCAAGATACCCTTTGCCCGTTGCTCCATTAAAATAGCTTTTGTAGTCCATAGGGTTCTCCTCTTTCTCATTTAAGTTTGTAAAGGATTTAAATTGTATTTAGCATATTTTAGCCAGAAATGTCAACGCGCAATGAAAAATTAAAATAAACGGATAGGGCTTGTAATTTCTCTCTAAAAGTCTAACATGCTGCTATTTAGCGCATACCTATTATTGTCTTCCTTTACCAACTTACCAAGTGTATCTGTGACTTCTGAAAAAGTGCAGGCTTCGTGTCAGGAGCAAAATTCGCCTGCATTAATATTTTATGTTACACTTAAATTTTACCAAAATATACTTTTTGTTGAAAAAGCTGGCAACGCGACACGAAAGCATATTATTAAATGATTTGGAAGATGACGAGTGGGAAAAAGCCGAGTAAGCAAAAATAGGAGAATGAATAAAACCATGAATAATCTGGACAGAGATAAACTAACAAAGGAAGAAACATACCTGATAGCGCCATGCGGGATTTACTGCGGGGCTTGTGATCGTTTTTTAGGGAAGAGCAACAAGCTGGCAAAGGAACTGTACCGAGTTATTGACGGCTTTAACATTGTAGATGTAGCACCGATTGTACTGGGAGTAGAACAGGACGCCATGCGGGAATTTCTCGCTATCCTTGCAAAACTGAGAGATGCCGTTATATGTCCCGGATGTAACGCAGGCGGGGGAAATCCAGTATGCCCAATTAAAGCATGCGCACAGGAAAAGGGTTTTTTAACGTGCGCAGAATGCGAAAAAATGCCATGCAACCTGATTGAACCAAAACATGATAATGATCCGATGGCCGCGTGTGTTTATCTGGAAATAATAACCAAACGGTATGCCAACTGGAATATAAAAAACCTTGAGCATATAAAAGCAGTTGGCTATCGTCAGTTAGTAGATGAAATGCAGGAAAAAGTTAAAAAAGGATTTTTGACAAGTGATGTAATATCAAGTGAACCGGTTATTACGCAAGCCTTGGATAAATTAAATCGTCTCTAGCACTCAGGTGGCTGGGGCATTTTACTTTTCACGCTTTGCATCTCAGATTACAATCCGGCACACGCATACCTGAAATAACATAACAGCTCTTTTTAAAGGAGCCGATGCGATGGAGAAAAAAGAGACTTCTTATATTCGCTGGGTAAGCTATGCATTAATTATCGTAATACTACTTTATCTAGGGGTGCCGCTTATGATCAAAAACTTTTGCGCCTCTAGTGACTACCACTATATATTGGCACGCTATAAACACCTTTCTTTAATGCGACACCCTTAAAAATATTTTTGATCTTCACAATTTGATTAAGTTTTTGTGTGCAATAAATCCCAGATTTTTTAAGGTAAAATGTAGCGCTATATGGCAGGGGAATAAAAAAGCCCGCTGGGTAAATCAGGGCAGGGAGGATTGGAAGATC
>Ga0209777_10006611_pt1 | contig 13028 bp, 12 predicted proteins | sample FrelakmetHBP12HB_FD_187147 | JGI IMG/M metagenome (GOLD analysis project Ga0209777, IMG submission 187147) | Freshwater lake sediment microbial communities from the University of Notre Dame, USA, for methane emissions studies -HBP12 HB (SPAdes)... | ecosystem: Environmental > Aquatic >...
TATTCCCCTTCTGTCCGACCATCGGCGCCAGGATTCCTGCCATCGCCAGGAGGCCCTCGCGCGCGCACGAATGAAGAAAAACTATTTCCAGCTACAACGCAAGCCGCGTGTTTATATTTTGCGTTTTTTTTTCAGGCCGCCGGGGAACGATCCCCGGGGCCGGCGCGCGTTGGAGCTCTTCCACTGCAGCCAGAATCTGCTGCGGGTGCTCACTGCGGCCGACCGGCCCGCCCGCCGGTCCATCGGGCCCACTGAACAGGATGTGGTCGCCGCCGTGAAGAATGACCAGGCTGGAAAACTTCACCCTGAGCTTGCTGACGAACGACGAGATGCTTGAGCGGTCCGGAGCGCGATTGCGGGCTGGGAAAATGCCGGATAAAGGGCTTGCAGGCCCATCCGCAAGGTAATAATCTCCCTCTGCATACTTACGGCACCCAGGTGGCACGGAAAACGGCGCTCCCCCGGCGGGTGCGCCAAAGCAATTTCGTAGTCGCAATGCATGCATAGAATAAGAAAGGGATGGTCTTATGGATCAGATCGGATTCACCTTGGATGTAAACGTGTTCACCTTCGTTTTCCTGTTGCTCATATTTCTGGGGCTCGCGATGCAGATTAGCAATATCAGCAAGAAGATCGACGAGATTGCGCAACAGAAGAAGTAGTCCGACGGTCAGTGGCGTTGGTGATAGTACTCCTTTATGGGCCGCAATGGTTTGCGGCCCATTAACTACCGCGCCCGAACTGCGCCCCGTGGTCCCGCAATACGACATGAACTGGCTCCGCCAGCATTGCTTCCGCGATCCGTTCCCGATCAGCCGCGACTATTTCCTGTGCAGCGACGCGCCCCGGGACAAGTTCGGCCTCTACGCCATTGACCGCTGGGGCAACCGCGCGTTGCAACACCTCGACCCCAACATCGGCAGCATGGTTCCGACGCTCTTGCGCCCGACGACGCCGCTCCCCCCGCCCGGAGCGATACCATCGCCGCCGAAAGCGCGCTGCCCAGCGGAACCGCCCCCTCGCCCTACCTCGCAGCTTGAGCGGCGGCCCTACGGTACCCCGTGTGACTGCGGCCTTACGGCGGAATAAAAAATTCGCTTGCTAGGCCCGACCGAAGGGTAGTATAGCAATCCGATGAACGGCAGCATCCAGACGGCCGGTACAGTGGCGCCTTCCCAGGGCAAACGCCCCATCGGCCGCTGCCGGGTGATTTCTCCGGTGATCCTGTTCCTGGCTCTGTTGCTCACCGCCGGCACGGAACCGGCTGGCCGGCCGGTGTACGTATTGGAGGGCAAAGCGCACCCCGCGGAAGCGATCGCCGCCTGGGCTGCACAACAGCAGGATGCCGCGGGCAATCCGTTGCGGCTGCCGCAGGCGCGGCAGCGCATGTGTGGAAGCACCTAGTGACCGTAAAGGAATAAGGAGATGCTATGAGAAAGATGCTATGCGCCGTGGTGTGGGCTGCCGTGGCGGCGGCGGGGCCGGTCGCCCACGCCCAAGACCTGTGGGTCGGCTTGCGCGGGGGGCCCAGCATCCCCCGGCTCAGCAGCGGCGACAATGAAATCAGCCGCGGCTACTCGTCGCGCCTGGCGCCTAACTTCGGCTTGATGGCGGAGTATGCGCTGACGGAGCATCTAGCGTTGCAACTCGAAGTGGACTACAGCGGACAGGGCGGCGTGCGCGACGGCGTGCAACCCATTACGCAAGCGCCGGCCGGGCTGCCGTCCCTGGCGCCGGGGCAATATCTCTACGGCGATTTCAAAAACGAAAGCATTCTCAACTACCTCGAGATCCCCCTCATGCTCAAATGGCAGTGGGCGTGGTCCGAGCATTGGCGCTATTTTGTGGAAGGCGGCGCGTTCGTGGGCTTCCTGCTCGATGCCGAAGAACGAACCCGCGGCACCAGCCCGGTGTATGTGGATCAGAACCGCACTCCGCTGGCCATGAACGGGCAACTGCTGCCGCCCGTTTCATTCGACGCCAACACCGACGTTAAAGGCGATCTCAACGAGGTGAACTGGGGCATCGTCGGCGGCGTGGGCGTGGCCTACCTGATCAATCCGCAGCACCAACTCCTGCTCGACCTGCGCGGCGAATACGGCCTGCGCGCCGTCCAAAAAGATACCGCCACCAACGGCAGCAGCAACACCGGCAATGCGGTATTGTCGGTCGGCTATCTGTTCCGCTTCAATTAAACCGTGGTGACTACCACGAATAGGGCCTGACCATCCAATTCGTAAACCCTTGCTGGGCCTTGTACCAAACACCGGCTCCGGGCGGAATGATCGCATTCGTCGCCAGCAACCCACCGCGCTGATAATGCCATTTCTCATCCGCCGCCTGTAGATAGAGGCTGTCATAGCCGCTGCTCGTCCAGATGAAGATCTGATCGGCCAGCGTATCGGTATCTCCGGCCGTGGCCCCGTTGGCCGCCCAGCTCAGGTTCGAACCGTTGACATCCAGCGGGGTGGCATAGGGGTTGGCGATCATGGTCAAGCCGGCCGGCAAAAACTGCGGCATGGTGGCGTCGGTCTGCACGGCGCCGGCCAGAAACACGTATTGTTCATCGGTCGCGCTTGGCGGCGACTGAATCCAGAACGCCTCCCCCAGGCTGATGGCGGGATTAACCATTTGGCTGGGACTTTCTGTCAGATAGAAGTTGCCGTTGGCCTTTTGGAAAACCGCCAGATAGGCGCCGACGCCCTCCTGCGCTTCAGCATCCCACAGGAGCACCTTGCTCGCCTCCGTGTACACATTGTTCCTGACCAGTTGATTCGTGCCCAGTAGGTCCAGCAGCGTGGTCGGATCGTTGCCCCCCGGCATGAAGTTCAACCCGCAGAGCGTGTAGCCGCCAGCCGGCGGCACCTGCACCGCCGCATAACCCACCGTGTTCGCGCTGACGCTGGTGCCCATTTTGATGCGATAAAATCGCGTGTTCGCCGCCGGCATGGCGGAATCGGTATACGCGAGGATGGTCTGACCAGAACCGGCGATCATTTGCGCATCCGGCAAGTCGTCTTTCCAAGGATCACCCAGCGCATCACAATATTCGACCTGGTAGGTCTTGCCCGGGACCGCAGGCCACAGGACCGTGAACCCCTCATCCCCCTGCTGCGGCGTGGCGTTGCTGATCACCAAGCCACTGCTCTGACTGGCGCTGGCCAGCACCGGCGGGACGTTGTAGACCGGTACGGTCGTGAAGCTATTGGTCGCACTGACTGTTATCAGGGACCCGTCGCTGGTGGTCGTGTACCATTCGCAGGTTACACCCGGAGCGAGGCTCGACCACGCTGGGCTGGCCGGGATGCCCGCCGCCACGGCCAGGTTGGTGCCCAGGCAGACGAACGGCGGATAGGGGGCCATGGTGCAGGCCAGCGTGAATTCGCTGTCGCCGTCCGTCATGGATGCGTCGAGGTACGGCGAGTAGGTTTTGACGCGGATGACGTTGTTGCTGGGCGAAAACTCCAGCGTGCGGAGATAGCCGTCTCCGCCGTATGTGGAGCACTGATAGTCGGCGAGCAGCACATCCACGTACCGACCGCCCACCGCCTCATGCCGCCGACCCTGGCCGTCGTTATGGCCGCACAGCATCAGAAAGAGATTGGGATTGTTGGTCAGCGCCGGGAATGTCGTCGTGCCGCCGTCCGTGGACCACGCGGCGGGCGTCGGCCAACGGTAGCCGGCATCGAGCAGCGAGTGCGTCACCACGATGGCGCGGCGGTTGACGTTGGACTGCAGGACGGCGTTGGCCCAGTTCATCACCGCCGCATCGGCGCCGGCGTTGTATTCCAGCGCCAGTACGATGAAGTCCAGACCGCCGGCGCTGAAGAGATTGTAGTGATTCTGATAGCCGGTGCTGTAGTTGCCGCCGAAATAGCTGCGGCCGGTGAAATGATGGGCGCCGAAGTAGGTGTTGAACAGCTTATACGGCAGGTCGTGATTGCCCACCGGCACGCTGTACGGAAGGCCCTCCCGCAAGCCGGTGGCCACCGGATCTTCGAGGCGGTAGAATGCGTTGGTGGCATTCCCGTATTGCCATTCGTCCGAGCCGGTATCCACCACATCCCCCACGCCGGTCACGTACACAATGTTGCGCGCCATGCGGTTGCTGATGATCCAGTCCGTCTGCGTCTGGAAAATCTCCGGATACAGCGCGGCGTAGAACTGCGTGTCCGGCAGCACCACCAGGGTGAAGTCCGGTCCGGTCGCACTGTTGGTCAGCGGCCGGCCATAGTAGACGACCGTCGGCGGACTGCTGTTCGGAGCAGCGCCCGCCACGGGCTGTTCGGCATTGGACGCCGCGCCCAGGGCGCCGTTGGCCAAGGCGCCGTTGGCCGGTGCGACGACGGCCGGCGCGGCCGGCGGCGGAGTGGCGCTGACCGAGGCGAGCGTCGCGGGGGCGGTGGTGGCAGCGCCCAGGGCGCCCCCAGCCGCGGGGGCCTGCGCACGGGAACCCACGGACACGCCGCCCCACGCGAAACCCAAGGGCGCGGCGTCGGTGTTGCCGGGCAGGTTGCCGTTGGCATGGAGCGCCCCACTCGCGACAGCGCCATGGTCCACGGCGCTCAACGGGATCGTGCCGTTGGTATTGCGAACCGCAACGTTGCTGATGCGCTTGCTCGTGACCGTCGGTGACAGCTTGCGCGTCGGCAACGGAAAACCCGCGGTCCACAGCGGACTGGCTGTGATGGACCCATAACCCATGGGGTTATAGCTCGCCATCAATTGCGGTTCCTCGGCCAGCATGCCGCTATTGATCGGCGTGGGTAGGGCGGCGATTGAGATGGCGCCCGCCCAGTCGGCCCGTTGAACACGGGACCTTGACGCTTTGGCCAAGACACCATCCGTCGCTCCGAAAGGCGGATACTCCACGACCTGCGCCCATAGTATAAAGGCTGCGCCGACCAGCCCCACCACCAGCCCGAGCCATTGTGCGCGCCGTCCTGACCGCCCGAAGGTATTCCGCTTCATGTGCTCCTTGCCCTGCGACCATTGGCACAGAAAACACCGACAGCTTAGCCCCTTTGATTCAAAGCACAACCCCAAAAGCACATTTTAATAACCAGCACCAGCGGCCACCCGGCTGCGCCGCATCACGCTGGGGCTTGTGCGGACGAATTGCGCCCGAATAGGGCAAACCACGCCGTGCCCAGCGCGCCGCACGCGCCGGCCGCCAGGAAGTTGGTCGCCGGCGAAACCTCCCACAGCAGGGCCCCGCCGAAGGCGGCCGCCGTGACGATTATGTCGCGGATCAAATAGTAGAGCCCGAAGGTCCCCGCCCGCGCGTCCGCCGGCGCCAGGTCCAGGATCATTGCCTTGCGCGTCGGCTCGCCGAATTCCTTCAAGCCCCGCAGGATGAAGGCCGGCACCAGCGCGGCAAAGGACCGGCAGAACAGCAGCGCCAGCGGGAAGGCGGTGAAGAACACAAACGTGATCAGCACGAACGGTTTTTTCATCGTCCGGTCCGCCAGCCACGCCACCGGCAGGTAGATGAGGACCGCCGTGGCCATCTCGATCGCCGTCAGCACGCCGAACTGCACGGGCGTGACGCCGTGCAGGTTCAGCGCCCACACCACGACGAAGGCGTACGGAATCTGCTCGGCAAACCGGATCAGGATGTCGGACACCAGCAGGTTGCGCAGCGCCGGGCTGAACCGCCGGAAAAGATCGAGCGGCGGCTGCGGCGCAGTCCGCGCCGCGGCCTCCTCCGGAATAAACGCCGCGATCAGCGCGCTGCCCGCCGCGCACAGGAGCAGGGCCGCGCCAAAGGCCACGCGCAGGCCAACAACCGTCCCGTACGCCGCGATCAGCGCGCCGCCCAACACCGGCCCCAGCGCCATGGGGAACCGCCGCACCAGCGAGTGCAGCGTGACGCCCATCGTGCGCTGCCGGGCCGGCAGGAGGCGGCCCACCAGGCTCATGATCGCCGGCAGGGTGACCGCCGACCAGGCGCTGAAAAACAACGCCCCCAGCAGCACCGCCCACCAACGCGGCACCAACAGCACCAGCGCGTAGCCCAGCAGCGCCACCAGGTTGAAGAGCAACAACGCCCGCCGCTGGCCCAGCCGGTCGCTCAGATAGCCGCCCGGCAGCGAATACAGGGCGCCCAGCAGGTTCTGCAGGCCGTTGAGCAGACCCACGGACAGCGCCGACCCGCCCAAGGCCAACAGGTAGATCGGCAGGAACCGCTCGGCCATCCGCTCGCCCAGCCCGACCAGCACCACCATGGCCAGCAGGGCGGCCATGCCCGGGCGCAAACCGAGGAACTGCGCCAGCCGCCGCGGACCGGCCGGCGCCGTCCCCGTCCCCTGCCCCTGCGCATTGACCATACTCAACAGGTAACACATCCATCCCCGGATGGCCACTCGCACCATGCCGGTCTGCGGCACAGGCTTGGGCCGCAGCAGATGTGCTCTATAATCCAGGTGTGCACAGTCCCAGATACATTACTCGGAAGATCTCCACCCGTCGCGGATACATGAAGGCCGTGGTGAGCCAAAAGCTGATATCCAGAGGGAAAAGTACTTTATAATACGATTGCGCACAGCGCCAACGCCAAACCGGAGGTCAAGTTTGGGCGCGCTGCCGAACGGGGGCGGTTAGTCCCCCGGCGACCCACGCGGCGGATCGTCAGCAACCCACGCGCTTCCAGCGCCCGCAAATACGCGCTGGTCAGCGCGAGCGGTTGTGGAGATGTTGGGCCACGGCGACCACCGTCTGTCCGGGCTGGCGAAGGAGTAAGCGGAATATCTCCAAGCGGATGTGGTTGGCGAGCACGCGGCGGGTGCGCCACAAGGTGGGCTGGAGAGGTGCAGTGGTTTCCATGAGCACACTTTCCGAAGTGTGCACGATCGCATCAGGCATAGCGGAGGAAAGGGTTTATCCGTCATGGGGGACTCCGGGGGCAACCCTGAATTTACTTGGCCGCTCTGTCCTCCAATGGCCGCGCGACCCGCGCCACGGCGCCACGCAGGGGGCCGTCCGGCGCCAGCGCGCACACCCCGCCGCTTCCATGGTAACCAGCCGCTCTTGGCCCGGCCAGTGGACGCGGGACAGGGAGTCCCCGCGCGGTCCCTCCGCCGGGTCAAGCCCGACGCCGGCCCCATCGCCCCCGCCGCACGGGTGACACCGCCGCGCCGGACCGCGGCAAAATATTTTTCATGATCATATTGACATATTCTAATACTTCGATATATTGCCACCATGACAACACGCAAGCAATGGCGCGCGGGGTTGCCGGCGGCGGACGTGCTGGAGCGGATGGCCCAGGTGTTGAAGCTGCTGGCGCACCCGCAGCGGCTGCAATTGGTCGGGTTGCTGCACCGGGTGGCCGCGGCACCGGTGCACGACCTGGTCGCCGCGCTGGACGCGCCGCAGGCGGTGACGAGCCAGCACCTCAACCTGATGCGGCGCGCGGGACTGGTCGCGGCCGAGCGGCGCGGCCAGGAGGTCTGGTACCGCCTCGCCGACCGGCGCGCGCTGAAAATTCTGGAATGTGTCTGCCAGCAAAGAGGTGCAACATGAATATGGCATTGAAAATCGGCCTGGGCGCGGTCGTGGGCGCCGGCTTGGGGCTGGCGATCTACAAGTTCGTCGGCTGCCGCACGGGCGCCTGCCCGCTGCAGACCAATCCATGGATTTCCATGGTGATCTGGGGCCTGATGGGCGCCCTCGTGGCCGCCGGAAAATAAAAAAGGAGAAGCCGATGCCGATCTATGAATATCAATGCCGTGCGTGCGGCGCCACGATGGAAAAACTGGTGAGCCGGAGCGGTGCCGCGCCCGGCGCCTGCCCGCAGTGCGGCGCAAAGAAACTGGAAAAGCAGTTCTCCACCTTCAGCGCGTCCGTCGCCTCGGCCAGCGCCAGGCCGTGCGCCTCCGGCGCCTGCCCCACCCCCAGCGCCTGCACGGGCGGAGGGTGTTCCACCGGCACCTGCCCATACAGCGGCAACTGAATATGAAAATCGTGGTGATTGGCGGGGTGGCGGCGGGGATGAGCGCGGCGGCGCGGGCGCGGCGGTTGGACGAGCACGCGGACATCGTGGTCTTCGAGAAAAGTGCCCATGTCTCGTTCGCCAACTGCGGCCTGCCCTATCACATCGGCGGCAGCATCCCGGAACGTGCCGATTTGCTGCTGCAGACGCCCCAGAGCCTGAAAGCGTCGCTTAACCTCGACGTGCGCACCGGCCAGGAGGTCATCGCCCTGGACCGCGCCCGGAAGGTCGTCCGCGTCCGCGAACTGGCCGGGGCGCGCGAGTACGAGGAAAGCTACGACAAGCTGGTGCTGGCGCCGGGCGCCGTGCCGCTGCGGCCGGACCTGCCGGGGCTCGAGCACCCGCGCATTTTTGTCCTGCGCAACATCGAGGACATGGACCGGATCAAGGCCGCCGTGGACAGCGGAGCCCGGAGCGCGGTGGTCATCGGCGGCGGCTACATCGGCGTCGAGATGGCGGAGAACTTCCGCGACCGCGGGCTGGCGGTGGACCTCGTGGAAATGGTGGACCAGATCATGCCGCCGCTGGACCCGGAGATGGCCTGGGCGCTCCAGCAGCACCTGGAGCAGCACGGCGTCCGGCTGCACCTCGGCACGGCCGCCGCGGCGTTCCGCGACGCCGGCGGCCGCGTGACCGCCGAGTTGAAAAACGGCGTGACGCTGACCGCGGATTTCGTGCTGCTGTCCGCCGGCGTGCGGCCGGACGCCACCCTGGCCAAGGCGGCCGGGCTGGACTTGGGACCCCGCGGCGGCATCCGGGTGGATGCGCATCTGCGCACGTTCGATCCGGACATCTACGCCGCCGGCGATGCCGTGGAGGTGCCCAACACCATCCTGCCCGATGTCTGGCTCATCCCGCTGGCCGGACCGGCCAATCGCCAGGGCCGGATCGTGGCCGAGAACATCTGCGGCCGCGCTACAACGTATACCTCCACCCAAGGCACGGCTATCGTCAAGGTGTTTGCCATGACCGGCGGCGGCACCGGCGCCACCGAGAAGCAACTCAAGCGGGCCAACGTGCCGTACCGGAAAATCTATATCCATCCCTCCGGCCACGCGGGCTATTACCCCGGCACGGCGCCGATGCACATCAAGCTGCTCTTCGCACCCGACACGGGGAAAATTCTCGGTGCGCAGGTGATCGGCTGCGATGGCGTGGACAAGCGGCTGGACGTCTTCGCGACCGCCCTGCGCGCGGGGATGACCGTGCGCGACCTGGAAAGACTGGAACTGGCCTACGCCCCACCCTTCGGCTCGGCCAAGGATCCGGTGAACATGGCCGGCTTTGTCGCCAGCAACGTGCTGCTCGGCGATCTGCAACTCTGGTACGCCGAGGACTACCCCGCACGCACCGATGCCGGCGTGATCGTGGACGTGCGCAGCCCGCAGGAATTCGCACTGTGGCATATCCCCGGCGCGCTCAACATCCCGCTGGGCAAACTGCGCACGCGCCTCGGCGAACTGCCCAAGGAGAAAAACATCTTTGTCTATTGCAAGGTCGGCTTCCGCAGCTATCTCGCCTACCGCCTGCTGCGGCAACGCGGCTTCGAGGCCCGCACCCTGGCCGGCGGCGCCAACACCTTCCGCGCCTGGCATAAGGATCAGGTCGGCGCCGAACCGCTTGAGACGCCCTTCCTCACGTATGCCGAGGAACAGATGGCGGCCAAGGCAGCAATCAGAGGTCAGCCGTCAGCGGTCAGCGGTCAGCCAACCGGCAAGCAGGTCCGGCTCGACTGCGTCGGCGCGCAGTGCCCCGGCCCGATTCTGCAGCTCAAAGAGACGATGGACGCTCTCGCCGTGGGCGACGAGATCGTCATGACCGTCACCGATCCCGGCTTCCTCAGCGACGCCCCAGCCTGGTGCCGGAGCCAGGGGCACACGCTGGTCAGCCTCCGCCAGGACGGCCCGCGCATCGAGGCGCACATCCGCAAAGCCGCGCCAACCGCGGCGCCGGCGAGAGTCGCCGCCCCGGCCTTGACCGACAAGACCATGATCGTCTTCTCCGGCGACCTCGACCGCGCCATCGCCGCGTTCATCATCGCCAACGGCGCGGCAGCGATGGGCAACCGGGTGACCATGTTCTTCACCTTCTGGGGCCTCAACATCCTGCGCAAGCGGTCAGCGCCGCCGGTACATAAGTCGCTGCTCGAGCGGATGTTCGGCTGGATGATGCCGCGCGGCCCCGCGGCGCTGAAGCTCTCCAAACTCAACATGCTCGGCGCCGGCACGGCCATGATGAAGATGGTGATGGCGCAAAAGAACGTCGAGACCCTGCCCAATCTGATCGCCTCGGCGTCCTCCTCGGGGAGGATCCGCCTCGTCGCCTGCACGATGACCATGGACGTGATGGGGCTGAAAAAGGAAGAGTTGCTCGACGGCCTGGATTATGGCGGCGTCGCCGCCATGCTCGGCGCCGCCGATCAATCCAACGCCACGCTGTTCATTTAGTTCAGTGTCGCGTAAATAACCAGACACACGCATCGTTATTGCGGGACACTCCACTAGCTCAGGCCTTTCGCCGCCCGCTGCTTCCGTGCGGTTCGAAACCCGGCCCTTCTTTCCCGGACGCTTTTCCCACCGCCGGATTCGCCGGCCTCACCGCCGATGTACTGGAAGCCGACGGCGGGCGGCCGCTCGCTGGTCAGTTGCTGCATGGCGTCAAACAGCGTGCCGATGGCCTGGTGGTGGGAGGAGACCTCCTGTTCAAGATGCCGCAAGCGCTTGGCCAGTTTGGACTGCGAAGCGAAAAATTCGCGCAGTCGTACGAACGCACGCATGATGGCGATGTGGACCGCGATGGCTTGGGGGCTGTTCAGAACACTGGAGAGCATGGCCACACCCTGTTCCGTGAATGCGTAGGGCGCGGCGCGGCGAATGCCGCCCCAACTTGAAGTCACAATTTGTGACTTCAAGATCATAAACTCTTGCGGCGCAAGTTGGAACATGAAGTCCGATGGGAATCGTTCACCGTTGCGTTTGATGGCCTGAACGAGAACCTTGGGTTCTACGCCGTAGAGCGCGGCCAGATCTGTGCTCAACATGACCTTCTGCCCACGAACGAGGTAAATACATCGCTCGATCCGCTCGCACAAGACGATCTCAGCCTTCTCTTTCACGCCAGCCTCCATCCTCAGAAGTTACGGCGCGGGGGCGCGGTACCGCCCGCGCAGGTCGTTCCAGCGGACGAGCATGACATCGCGGAAATTGCGCCAGGAATCCCGGACCAGATGGATCTTCGTCCCGGCGCCATACCGCCAGTGCACCGGGACTTCCCGAATGCGGTAGCCCAGCTTGCGGCCGACGAACAGGACCTCCACGTCAAACGCCGTCATCATGCCACCGCTCACGCGCGGCGCGTTGTCGCCGTACAACCGGAGCCGCGTGAAAACATCCTGCGCCACGCGGTCGCGGAAGGCTTTGAATCCGCATTGCGTGTCCCGGATGCCGCGCACGGCCAACAGACGCACGATCCAATTGAAGACACGGCCCATCACGCGCCGCAGCCACGGGGCGCGTACCCGCTGCAGGTCCGCGCCCCCGCCCGTCCGGGAGCCGATGACGATGTCGTACCCCCGTTCGAACCAGGGCAGCAATTTTTCGACGTCCGCGATCGGCGCCGACAGATCGGCATCGGTAAACAGCACCGTGCGGCCGCGCGCCGCCAGCATCCCCGCGCGGACGGCATACCCCTTGCCGCGATGATCGTTGCGGATGACGCGCACCGCGGCATGCGTTTGGGCGAAGGCTTCCGCCACCTGGACCGTCCCGTCCCGCGAGCCGTCGTCCACCACAATAACCTCACCCGGCTCCGGCCGTGCCTGCGCGAGATAGGCGCAGACGCGCTCCAGCGTCTGCGGCAGACGCGTCTCTTCGTTGTACGCGGGGATGACGACCGACAACCAGGGACGCTGTAGCGCTTCGGTAATAACGGTACTCCCTAGCGCTTCTTCTCCCAGCCCTGTTCGTCCACGATCTTCTTGAGCTCCACTTTCGGACCGAAACTGTTGGGGATGCATTTGAAGCGGGCCAGAAAATTGACGGCGTTGTGGACGTGCTTCACCTCGTCCTTTTTGGAGTCCAATTGGTTCGCCGGCAATTTCCGCAGCTCCGCGACGTATGCGCCGGCCATCTGTTCCACCTGCTGGAGCGCGGCCGCATCCTGCTCGTACACCAGTGACTCCATGAGCCGGAGCATTTCGGGCCGCGGGTTGACAGGGTCGCGCAGCTTGGCGGCGTCGGCACGCACGGCGGCGGCGATTTCGCGGCGCTTGGCCATGGTTGCTTCGGTCGTCAGGCAGCCGTCGGTGCCGCCCTCGACGGCGCGCGGCGGCAGGGCGCGATACCAGATGTTGCGATAGCGCACCGGATTGCCGTGGTCCTGCAGCTTGAGCGGGCCGACTTCCGGGAAGGCGCCCGGCGAGGGGCGCTTCATGTGGCCGGTCGCACCCTCCAGCGGGGTGTGGTCCTGTACCAGCACGCCGTTGAGAAATACGGTGACATAGCCCGGGTCCACCACCGCGCCCTGCCGGTACACCGGGCGGCGGAAGACGATGTCGTACATCTGCCACTGGCCGGGCGCGCGCAGGGCGTTGGCCAGCGGCGGCTGGACGCCATAAACCGAGGCAGCGAAGCCGTCGGCATAGGTCGGGTTGTCGTAGTTGTCCAGCACCTGCACTTCCATGAGGCCCATCAGGAAAACGCCGCTGTTGCCGCGGCCCTGGCTTTCGTCTTGGGGCGGTGTGGGCGCGGCCCATTCGACGTGCAACTGGCAATCGCCGAACTTGGCTTTGGAGCGGATATAGCCGGCTTTGGGCACGCAGATCAACGCGCCCTCCTTGACGACCCAGCGGGTCGGCTCGCTCCCCGGCTTGTCGGCTTCCCAGTTTGCCAGCGTGGCATCCGTGCCGTCGAACAACACGACCGCGTCCGCAGGCGGCTGGCCCGGCTGCTCCGGCGAACTGAACGTGCCGGGCTCGACCCGCTGCGGCTGCGGCCGGTTCTGGTCGTGGACGGCCCACGGATGGTGTTCATCCGGC
>Ga0209777_10006612_pt1 | contig 13025 bp, 10 predicted proteins | sample FrelakmetHBP12HB_FD_187147 | JGI IMG/M metagenome (GOLD analysis project Ga0209777, IMG submission 187147) | Freshwater lake sediment microbial communities from the University of Notre Dame, USA, for methane emissions studies -HBP12 HB (SPAdes)... | ecosystem: Environmental > Aquatic >...
AATCTTCTCGGCCGCCTCCCGGCCGGCCCGGATCGCCCCTTCCATGGTCAGGTAATCCCAGCCCCCGTATCTCCCGATGGAATGGATCCCCCGCTTTTCCAGCGCGTTCAGAATCTCCCGCAGATGCATTTGGCGGTAGCGGTTGAACATCACGTATCCGTATTCGATCTCCTGATGATGTTTCAGAACCACTTGGCCCCGGTTCCGGAGCAGGCCGCACCGGAGGAGGGCCTCGATGGAAGCCTCGGTGAATTTCTCCCGGTCGAAGGTCTCTCCCCTCTTCCTGGTCGCTTCCATCCAGAGGCAACTGTACCCCGGCGGCGCCATCCCGGGGGAAAAGTTGGAGGAAATATTTATCCGGTAGAAAGGAAAATCGCTCTCCGGAAAATAAATCCAATGATAGGGAGGCATTTCCCCCTTGACCCCCAGGTTCAGAATCTCGACCGAAAGGCAGGCCAGGTCTTCCGCCCCGGCGGGGAAAAGCTCCCCCGCCGGCCGGATCTTTTTCAGGAGTTCCGGGAGGGGAATGGTGGAAACCAGGCGATCGTAATCCCGCTCCTGGCCGTCGTCCAGCCTGATTTTCTTTTTCTCCGGATCAACCTCCAGAAGTTGCCGACCGTAATTAATCGCCGGGATTTTCTCCGCCAGCCGTCCGGCCAGACGATCGATTCCTCCGCCCCGGGGGTAATAAAAAACCGGGTTGTAACCCAGGCCTTCCCTTCGGAAACCCAGGGCCCCCCTGACCACATCCAGGAGCCCCGGCTGGGGAATGGACCATTCCGCCCACTCCCGGGTCAGCTCCGTAAGGGGAACCCTCCAGAATTTCTGATTGAACGGAATCAAAAAATGTTTGGCGATCCCCTTCCCGAATTTTCTGTATATCCACTCCTGGAAGTTTTCTTCTTCTACTTTTGACCTTTCACCTTTGACCTTTGAGCTTTGAGCTTTGAGCTTTGAGCTTTGCCACCCGATAAATCGGGCAACTACATTATTATTTTCGCCTTGCTCCCTGCGCTTTGCCCCCTGCGCTTTCCGGAAGTTTTCCTCTTCTGTATCTAACCTTTGACCTTTGACCTTTGACCTTTGAGCTTTTAGGAATCCCCACAAACATTCCCAGACCACCGGCAGGGGCAGGCCGTGCAGATTCACCTGGAAGGGAAAAGGTGTGAAGGTGTTTTTCGAATAAATCCAGGCCGAGCGCTGATGCTCGATCAGGTCTGGGCCGAGGAGGCCGAAAACCAGTTCCCGGACGCGCCGGTCCCGGAAGTGGAGGAGATGTCCCCCGTAATCGAAGGTGAAACCCTCTATCCGCTCGGAGCGGCAGAGGCCGCCCGGCTCGTTTTCCCGTTCAAAAACCTCGCAGCCGGGGCCGAGTTCAAGGGCCGTGGTGAGCCCCGCGAGCCCCGCGCCGATGATGACAACATGATTTTTCATCTGATTATGGAGCGCATCAGCTTGCTGATGCAAGGTGCATTCGGGGAACGCACCGTAATTCCTCCAACCGCCTTACGGCGGGGCGACAATTATAATTTTCGTTAACGTTGTTTTCTTTTTTGGGGGGAAGGTTTCGCTCCCCTCACAATAGGTGCCATGCCGTTTAGCTAGCAGGCTGACCCGCCCCTCGGCGAAGTTTACACTGAGTGAAACGAATGTGCTCGGGGCAACCGGGTCTAGCCAGTATCGTTAGATATTTAGTTATCGAGTTTATCACAGCATAATTTCCTAAGAGTTCGTGTCGCGAGAACCTTCCCCCCGGCGTTTCGGTAAAATCCAGAAAGATAATTTTGGATCCCCCCTCGCCCTCCTTTGACAAAGGGGGGATGGGGGGATTGGACGTTATTCAAGATTTTTCTTTTTCCGGTCCATTCCCGGAATCAGGAAAAAAACCACCAGGAAGAAAATCCCGACCGAGCCGATGATCAGCAGGGCGGTTTGGAAATTAACCCGCATCAGAAATAGTCCCAGGATACCCAGGATGATGCCAACCAGGTAAGTGCCCAGGACAATCTTCCGGATCGGAAAACCCGCCCTTTTCAAAACCAGGGCGTAATGATCCGGGCTTCCCAAGAAGGGGGAAAGACCCTTCCGCCATCTCACCCACATCACCAGCGCGGTGTCAAAAATCGGGATAGCCAGGATAGCGATCGGGGCCAGGGCCCCCAGGAGGCTTCCGTTGGTATAGCTGCCCTCCAGGCCGAGGGAACCCAGCATCAGCCCCAGGAACATGCTCCCGGTGTCGCCCAGATAAACCCGGGCCGGGTGGAAATTGAAGGGCAGGAACCCCGCCAGGCTCCCGGCCAGGGCCAGGGTCATGATCGCCACCGGGAGGCGGTCGTTCAGGAGCGCCACGGCGAACAAGGTCAGGGACGCAATCAGGGCCGTCCCCGGGGAAAGTCCATCCATGATGTCGATGATGTTGACCGCGTTAATGATCGCGATCATCCAGAGAAAGGTTAAGGGAATGGCAACGTAAATCGGAATAATGGTCAGTTTGATGTAAATCCCCGACTTGATCAAAACCGCCGTCGCCACTGCCTGACCCAGCAATTTTTGCCAGGGCGAGAGCGCCCCGAAATCATCCAGCAGACCCAGGATCACGATCACCGTCCCGGCCAGGAGGATGCCCGTGACCTCCGGGCTGAATTCGTAGGTGATGGCCAGGGTCAGGAGAAAAGCGAAAAAAACCGCTAGCCCCCCCAGGTAAGGCACCGGCTCTTTCTGAAACTTCAAGCGTCCATCCGGGCGATCCACCAGCCCGAAGCGGGAAGCCAGGTCCATGAACCGCGGGGTCAGATAATAGCTGAAGGCAAAGCCCAGCAAAAAAGTCAGGACGAAAAAGACGATCAGGATATCTTTCAGAATCATGGTTCAGTTCCACTTCCGGTCATTGCGAGTTCGCCGCCGGCGGACGCGGCAATCTATTCTCCGACGTCTTGTTATATTAGATTGCTTCGTTTCTCTCGCAATGACAACCTACATTATTATTTTGCAACTGAGCGATAAATTTCATCAAGCTTCGGGGCCCAAACCTTAAGGGAGAATGTCTTTTCTACCGTCTCCCTTCCCTTCATCCCGAAATCTCTCCTCAATTCTTTATTCTGGCAAAGAATAGCCAATTTCTCCACCCATTCCTCCGGATTCCGGGCCCAAAAACCGTTTTGACCATCTTGCACTATTTCCGCGTTCACCCCGACCGGGGAAGCCACCACCGGCACCCCCGCCGCCATATACTGGATCAGTTTCAGGCCGCATTTGCCCCGGGACCATTCATCATCCCGGAGCGGCATGATCCCGATATCAAAACTTTGCACATCGTCATCTTCCTCCGCCAGGCTCCATTTTTTGCAAACAACATTAACGCCGCGCATTTTCACGCCCCGGGATGAGACCACCTTGAGCGCGATCCGGAATTTTTGGGAAAGCGCCGCCAGGGCTTCCTCCAGATCCTGGAGGTAATGAAGGTTGTAGGCAAGGCCGATCCACCCGATAATGATTCTGCCTTCGGGATCATTTATTTTCCAGTCGTTCCTGGCCCGGATCCGATCGGTATCTACGACCGTAGGAACCAGATAAACTTTCCGGTTATATTCCGAAGCGAACTCCGCGAGATATCTATTGCCCACCGTGGCAAAATTGCAAAAACCCATGATTTTTCCCAATTTACGGCCGTGCAGCGGGGTTAAATAGATGGCGTCATCGAGGTCAACCCCGAGGCGTTTCGCCTTCCGGAGAAACGCTTTTTCGCAGGAGTAAGGCAGATAAGGGAAAAGCTGATCCTTGATCACGACTAGGTCGGCGTCTCGGATCCCGCGCAGGCGGAAAGCCCGCACCGCGAAACGATACGGGCAGTAGAAAATCTGAAAAAAGATTTTTAACGGGCGGGGCAGGCTCAGGATCCAAAAATAAAATTCCCGGAACAGGGGTTGAATCTCCACCTTCACCCCCTGCTCGGTCAGGAAGGGCAGAAACTGGTAAATCCGGTACCGGCTCGCCGGCTCAATTTCCACATTCCGGGAAAAATAGAAAATCTTCATGACCACCTAGTGTAGTGTGTCGAAAATCCCTTTACTTTTATTGTCATTCCAGGCTTGACCCGGAATCCAGGGGAGCCCTTCAACAGACTCCTTCTCGGGCGGCCGCCCTTCGACTACGCTCAGGACAGGTGGAAGACCGCCCCGACATCATAAAAATCGAGGATGCATTTAACCCCCATCATGTAAAGTCATTTACGAAACAGTACACGAGTGTCGTTTTCCGGAAATACCTTCAATAATAAAAACCCATTAAGGTCATTGCGAGGAGCTTCCCGCGACGAAGCAATCTCTCCAACTTTGCTGATCTTACGTCGAACCGAGCGGATGAGATTGCTTCGCTTCGCTCGCAATGACTTCATTATTTGAATATCTACATTATGGAAGCAATTTGAAGGACAACACCCTAGGATTCCGGTTAATATATTCTGCCCATATATTTCCGGTAAGACCATCCCGCTAATTTAAATATCGCCGTGGGAATGAAACCGGACCCCAACCAGTAGCAAAGGTTTAAAATGTTGACATTATATTCAATTGATTTATCCAGCGCTTCCCTGGCCTTTTTCCTTTGCCCCAGCTCAACCCAGGCTTTTCCGACCAGCAAATAGTGATAGGCTTTGATGCGCTGCAAACCGACTTCATCCAGAATATTTTTATCGGCGTAGGTTTCCGCCTTTTTTATTACTTCCAGCCCGGACTCCGCCATGGTCAAACGATAACTCTGCATCTTGTTTTCATGGATTCTGACTTGGGCCAGAATCTTCGCCACGTATCCGAACCCGCATCCCCGATGGGAAATTCTCAGCCATAAATCCCAATCTTCATTGCTTTTCAGCTTCTCATCAAAACCCCCGACCGTTTCCAGCCACTCTTTTTTTACCATCACGCTGTTAACGACGATGCGATTTCCCCCTAATAACCATTTGAACATGTCCGGGCCGGGTCGATCATGGTGATTTATCTCGGGTTTCGCTTTATCGCCGGGAGCGCCAAAATATTCGTGCCGGGAATAAACGACCCCGACATTATCCGTAATTTTATTCAGGCATTCTGCAACCATATTTTTTTCCAAAAGATCATCGTCATCCAAAAAGACGACATATTTTCCCCGGCACAGGCCGATTCCCCGGTTTCGGGCCGAGGACAAACCGCGGTTGTTTTGCCGGTAATAGGCTATTCCCTTCCCCGGAAAATCTTCGACCACGCTTCTGATGTCGATTTCCGAACCGTCATCCACGACGATAATCTCAACATTTTCGTAAGATTGATCCCGGGCGCTGCGCAAAGCTTCCCGGAGGTAATCAAGGCGGTTATAAACCGGGATAATTATGCTGACTTTATCCAAATTATTTGTTTCCGGTAGACCACACCGTTTTTCCAATTTTAAACCCAAATAATGCAGTTGTTGTTTTCGAATGTTTTGTAGTTGCCCGATTTATTTATCCCGAGTTCAGAGGGACGTGTCCCGTCAAGGGCGGGATCGGGCTCTTTTAAAAACCGCCGATCCCGCCCTTGACGGGACACGTGAATCGGCATACTACAAAAAAATCCGTCCGCGAAAGACGGTGGAACGGATTCAATCACATTTTCCTGGTTAAACGGGTGATTTCGACAATTTAAACGATGGGGGAATGAATTCATTTGCAACAAAAAGGCAATTTATCAATCGATAAACACTTACGTCTTGGGAATATATTTCATAAAAATATTAGACCTGCGTATTTTATTCAGAATTTTCCTTCCGCTAACCGGCAAAAATGATTTAACAATACTGAACCAGGCGGGCCAATTTAAAAGCCAAAGGTTAACCGCTTGCCAAAGATAAAATCTTGCTTTTGATATTTTATCCGTATGTTCCAAATAAGCTCTGGCAATTCTTAAAAAATATATTGATTCCTCTATCTCAGAATTCCTTTTAAAAATTAAACCTTTAAAAAACAGTAAATCTTCATCGGACAAATCATTATTTTCCGATTTAAGATAAATATCCAATCCTCGCTTCATTTCTTTCCTGGTTTGATTGGATAACGCGCTGGGGGTTATTCTTAATTTTCCCAGACAAATTGGCAGGTTAACCATTTCCCCTTCTGCTTTGGCTAATTTTCTATAAAGATCGGGATCATGAAAGTAAAATAAATTAGGATTATATAAACCACATCTAATCGCCGTCGCTTTCCTAAAGACAACTGAAGAATGCAAAAATGGGCACTCTCCGTTTTTAATAATAATTTTTATTTCATCGTAAGCTAAAGGTACCTTGGCTAAATATATAACCTCACCTTCTTCTGTCATATACTCCATATATCCGCCGACTAAAATACAATTTTTATTATGATCAAGAAATTTAATTTGTTCTTCCAATCGATTTGGAGAAGCTATATCGTCGGCATCCAATCTGGCAATATATTCCGCGGTGGAGGCTCTAATCCCATTGTTCGCGGCGGCTGGAGGTCCCTGATTGTCTTGATTTATTATTTTTATTTTTCCGTCTGGATAGGATTTTAGAATGTCGAGGGTTTTATCGGTTGAACCATTATTAACAATAATAAAATCAAAATTTTCGAAAGTCTGATTCAAAATGCTGGCGATTGATTCTTTTAAGTATTTCTCCCCATTATAAACCGTCATCACCACGCTAACTTTAGGATTATGTAGTTCCATCATGGTAATTCTAAATCGGAAAATAATTGTTTAATCTCTATTTTCTCCGGCGGTCATTATTCTATTTATTTAGACACAAGTGTCCGCTTAAATGTTTTTGTAACATATATTGGCAGCGTTATTTACACCCCAGGCCTGCTTAATCTTCCGGGAATTCATCCCCCCCAGCGATTCCCGGCAATAATTTTCCCGCTCCGGAAATATCCTCTCGATTCTATTTGAAATCCTTCCGGGAAAAGATAATTACTGACAAGACATAAAAAATCGCGACATAGAATATTCCGTAAAGCGCGGACAATGCAATTTGCTCAAACGATACGGGGATGGAATGAACAATTTTTCCCCGGATATTGAAATGATTCAGATTGGGCAAAACCTGGTAAAGCAACTTGGTGGCTTGGATGACCAGATAATTGCCGCTCTTGGCCCCGAAAATCATCAAATCATCGGTGAGGTAACCGATTACATAGAAAGAAAGGCTGAAGATGGCCGCCAAGGTAGTTGAGGTAAAGCAGGAAAAAAACAGCGAAATCATGGTGATCAGCATTAATTCAACATAGGTGAGAAATACCGCGCGGAGTATCCCCAGGTCTATTCCCCGTTCGGTAAAGGCCAGCACCACGTACATCACCAGGGTCATAATCGCTACGTTTACCAGCAGGGTCAGGAGCAGGCCAAGATATTTGCCGAAGAGAAAAACCGGTCGCGCCACCGGTTTGGAAAGAATGGTGTAAATGGTTCTTTTTTCCACTTCTTTGTAAACCAGGCCGATCCCGATAAAAATGGCGATTAAAACCCCGAAAATGGAGATGCAGGCCAGGCTCAAATCAATCACGATTCTGGGGTCCTCCAGGAGGTCCAGCTTGCGTAAAAAATAAGAAAACCCGATCAAAATAAGCGCGAAGATCAGGATGTTATAAAGAATCCGGTCCCGAACCGTTTCCTTGAAAGTGTTAAGGGCGATGGCGATCAGTTTTTGCATAAAATTATTTAGAAGCCGATTAACGCTGATTATCCGCGGATCTACACTGATTCATTGTTTATCCGCATTGTTTATCTGCGTTTATCCGCGTTGTTTATCTCGAGCTTGGTCATAGATTCGGCGTTTAATATCCAATTTCTTTGGACCAAAGTTGATGAGCAAACCCAGCTTATATGTAGATGCCTTAAGATAATACCAAAATTGTCTCTCGTCTTCTTTAGTCAACAATGGCTTACACTTTATTTCGATCAAAATCTCGTTATTGACAATTTGGTCAGGAATATATGTTCCAACTTTCTCGCCTTTATAGTAAACGTCCATTCTTTTTTGACTCTCGACTTTTAGTCCCCGATCTTTTAATTCTTTTATTAGAGCTTTATCTACTACGGATTCCTTGAATGCTCCAGCCAGCTCTTTCCAAACTGTAAAACACGCCCCCCTTATTTCGTAAGTTTCTTTTTCGTACAAGAAGTTCTCTATCTTTGCCATCTGGTTGTATCCGCGTTAATCCGCGTTGTTTTATCCGCTTCTACTTATCAACATGCCTGATAAAATATTCTTCCAGCGATTCCCGGTGGGGTATCACCGAGTGGATCTTCCCGCCTTCCTTTTGGACCCGGGCAATCATCAGGTCTTTATGTTCCTCCGCCGGGATCAGGGCCTGAACCAGAACCCCATCCTGAAATACATGGGTCGCCCAGGATTGTAAATCCCCCAATCTCGCCGGATCCAGATGGGAAAAACTAATCTCATAATATTCGATCCGGGGGCTTAAAAGCTCGTTGAGTTTCCCGGTGGTGATCAGTTTTCCTTTATGGACAATCCCCACCTGATCGCAGATCATCTCCACGTCCGAGAGGATATGGGTGCTGAAGAACACCGTTTTCCCCTCTTTCTTCAACCTGACCATCACGTCCCGAATTTCCCTCCGGCCGATCGGATCCAATCCCGTCATCGGCTCGTCCAGAACCACCAGTTCGGGATCGTTGATCAGGGCTTGCGCCAGGCCAATCCGCTGCAGCATCCCCTTGGAGTACTTGCGCAAATGCAGGTCGGCCGCCCCTTCGAGATTAACCAGTTTTAGAAGTTCCTCCGCTTTCCGGGCCCTGACTTTTCTCGGAATCTGGAAGAGGCTTCCATAAAAATCGAGGAACTCAAGCCCCTTGAGATACTCGTAGAAATACGGGCTCTCGGGAAGGTAACCCACTCGCGCCCGGACCGAGACGTCTCCCGCCTTTTTGCCCAAAACCCAGGCCTGCCCGTCAGAAGGGAAAATCAGCCCCATCATCATCTTGATGGTGGTGGTCTTTCCCGCCCCGTTCGGGCCCAGAAACCCGAACAAATCCCCCGGGTGCACCTCGAACGAAAGATCCCTGACCGCCGGAACCTTTCTCCCCCAGAAACCCACCCGGAAGAACTTGCTTAACCTTTCAATTTTTATCGCCGCGGTCATGCTTTTCCCCCAACCACTTTTCCCTTTTTTCCTTGATCGTGTCCTCCAGATAACGGCGGGTTAATTCATCCTGGGTCTGCCGGGCCAATCTTTCTAAAAGCTCAATCCCCGCCTCCGGGTCCCCGGCTTTGCTCGCCAGGGTGGCGGAAAGACCGGGCAGGTAGAGGGGTGATCCCGGCAGTTCGGAGGCCATTGTCAGGTATTGGGCCCCTAGTTTGAAATCCCCCAAGTAAAAGAAATAATTAAAACCAACCAGGAAAGGGATCCACCAGCCGAATTTATTGTCCTTCAACCGGTCTCCCATCTGCCTGATCCCTTTCAGGAGAAGTTGGTTGCTGAGTTCATACTGCTTGCCGTAATGGCTCAAGCAAACCCCTCCGGTATGGTAGACGATCCGATAGAACGGGTCGAGGGTCGTCGCCCGGTCCAGAAGGTTATATAAGGTCAAATCGTCCAGCGGCCATTCATCCTTTTCGCCTAGATATTGCACGGCCTTGATCCAGATCAGATCGGCGGCCATTTCCCGATATCCGAGCGAAAGCATCTTCAGCGTCTCGCCCGAAGGCAGGTAACTTACACCTTCCTCGAAATGCTGGCCAACGTGATAATATTGCAGCTGCCTCTGGGCGAAAAAAGCGCCCAGCCAGAAAACCAAAACCGCGAGAATCAGTACCTTCTTCATTCCCAGCCCAAAAACACCGTTACGTTTTCGCCGCTCTTCCTTTTAAAAATCTCCCCTTCTCTTCTTTTGACAAAGAGGGGTGAAGAATGTTCCCCCTTTTTAAAAAGGAGAACAGAGGAGGATTGGTTTTGATTATGTAATCCATGTCCGAAATATCAGAACTTGCTTTTTACCCTCATTTCAACCGGCTCTCTACCCCCTGCAATCTTCTTTCCACTTCATGGATGTCCACCTGTAAAAGATCTTTTTCGTAGCTATAATCGGTGGGGAAAGATTTGAACTTATTATTGAGATCAAGCACCCTTAGATACAACGCTCTGGATTTTTCCAAATCCCCTTTCATTTCGCAGATAATCCCTAGAATAAATATAGCATCCAGGTAATTGGGTTCCAGCTTCAGGGCCTCCCGAACCCAGAACTCGGCCTCCCGGGTTTTGCCCATTTGCAGGTACGTGTATCCAATGTTCCTCCGCATCTGCGGGGAAAAAGGCTTGCGTTTGAGCACTTGCTGAAAATTTTCGATCGCGAGAGTGTAATCGGAATTGTTATGAGTTTTGAGGCCCACGGCCCCATACATTGTGCCTAAGCTTTCATAAGCATCGTAGGAAAACGGATTGAGGCTCATCGAAATCTCGAATTCATGGAGGGTCAGGTCGAGCCATTCCTCCTGCCTGGTTTCGCGGAACTTGACCAGGTAAGCCGAACCCAGGGCGAAATGGGTCGCGTACACCCCGTCGCATAAAAACGCCGCGCGTTTAAAATGTTTTATCCCGTTATCGGTTTCCTTCCCGGTCATGGCCCGGTCACCCCGGGTGAACTCCCAATAGGCCAGGGCCGGCTTCAGAACAGCCACCACGAGCAAAATCCCGAGCGCCGCGAGGTAATAGAAATATTTTTTCGCGGGGACAAACCGGCCGGTGAAGATCTTGCCGTCGCCCCGGGAAAACCAGGCCAGAAAAATGAAGAAAGTCAGGGCAATCGGGGGGTTGTGAAAGTTGGATTCCACCAGGGCATGAAGCATGATCGCGATCATACCCCCTGCCACCCCGATCGTCAGACTCGTTTCCGGATCGCCGAGATTTTCCCGGGAATGCCGATAGAATTTTATCACCCTGCTCCCGATGAGGAGGAGAAACCAGGTCATGAATAAGCCCCCGCAGATGCCCATCTCCGCCAGGAAATTAAGATATTCATTGTGGGCTCTTTCGGGGAATTTCAGATATCGGGAGATACCCGTATCCACCGGGAAGACATAAAGCGGGGAGTAATATTGATACATTAAAGGCCCCACCCCGAGAGGATGATCGAGAAAAATCCGGAAGGAGGCTTTCCAGATCCCGATCCGGGAATAAGCGAAAGGATCGCTCGCCCCGATATTAACCAGCCTTTCCATGAACGGATTGGGAACCAGAAAGAAAATCAGAGCGAGCGGAAGGATCAGGTAAAAAAGACTCCAGCGGAAATAGAACCACAGGATTATGCCCGCCATGAGAAAAAACACCAGGTTCCCCCCCCGGGAAGCGGTGATCACGATCGCGCCTGAGGTAAAGATAAAAATCAAGGACCAGATCGGGACCGACCACCGGGATGGGATGATGGTCCGGTCCGACCGGAGCGGGGCGGAGAGCCCGTCTTTGCCCTTCCCTCTTTTCAGAGATTTTGCCAGGAAGGCCCCGAGAAACGACAAAGAGATACCGGCGATCGGGAGCAGATAACCGGCCAGCTCATTGGGATTGAAAAAACCTCCCTGGGCCCGGGACACCCCGCCGGAGAAATATTGCCAGTAGGCCCAGGCCGATTGAATCAGTCCGGAGAAGATCAGTAGCCTGATCATCTCCGGATGGATTTCCGGTTCCAGGAAAACTGTGATCAGGAAGAAAAAGAAAACATAGCCGGCCACCTGGCCGAAAAACTGCAAGCTGAGGTATTGATAAGGAGATAAAATCGCCGCGATCAGGATTAGATAAACCAGGAATAACAGGGAGTAGGAAAATGCGCCGAGTCGGGCCGAGGCCAACCCCTGCTTCAACATTCCGCGAATATAGTAAAAAGCCAGGCCCAGGGTCGAAAGCCTCAGGATCGTTACCGGCAGGTGAGTAGTCCCCCCGTCGAACAGCGGGGGAAGGACCAGCGCGATTCCTAAAAGAATTTTAACCAGCATTATTTAAGGGTGTTAGGGTAGTGTTTAAATAATGGCTTTACCGTGATCAAGATCCTTCGTGCCTCCTGGGGAAGAAAAAAAAGGACGCTGGTTTTTTCCCAGCGTCCAATTACCCAAAAGGAAAAAGGAGAAATTCTCCATCCTCTTCCTTTTTAGAGGCTCACGTCATTTGTATTATTGGTGAGCGTCCTGGTGTTATCGTAAATCCACTGATCGCAAATAGCATCCTTGTCGATATCCCCGCAAGCACCCGCGGTAAAGGAATTCGCGGACGCGGCGACGGGGGTCGGTTTGGCCATGCCACAACCGCCGGAGGTGGTGACAGAATTGGCAATGATGTAATCAGTGCCGACGCCGAGGGAGTAATAATAACTGTACCTCGTATTACCCTGAGGAGCCCAACCGAGACCGATGAAGCTGGTGTCGTAGGTGTCTTTCTCGGCCCGATACGCCTCCGCAGTGGTCCCAATCGCTCCCAGGCTCATCTTAGCCTCAGACTGCTTGGATTTGGCCTGGAACCTCATGAAATTAGGGATAGCGATGGCCGCCAGGATTCCGATGATCGCCACAACGATCATCAGCTCAATCAACGTAAATCCTTTTTGTGTCTTCAACATTTTTCTTTCACCTCCCTTCGTTAAAAATTTTTACACCCAAACATGAATCCTTAGAATCACGACTTCACTAATAGAGTTGCAATTATCATTCCCTTAATCGAATAAAAAAATAACCTTCCCTGTTGTTGATAATTCCTTGATATTTAAAGATTATTCTCTGGTTATTCAATCGCAATTTAATTGGGAACAACAATTTTTATCATTTTTTAATAAATAAAAGTGCCGAAAATTGTCAGCCGCTCCCTATTTTGCCCAGCTTTTGGTTACCTGATGTAGGGTAAACGCAAGTTTCAGCTTTCCTTTTACAAGCTCACGTCATTTGTATTATTGGTGAGCGTCCTGGTGTTATCGTAAATCCACTGATCGCAAATAGCATCCTTGTCGATATCCCCGCAAGCACCCGCGGTAAAGGAATTCGCGGACGCGGCGACGGGG
>Ga0209777_10006613_pt1 | contig 13022 bp, 9 predicted proteins | sample FrelakmetHBP12HB_FD_187147 | JGI IMG/M metagenome (GOLD analysis project Ga0209777, IMG submission 187147) | Freshwater lake sediment microbial communities from the University of Notre Dame, USA, for methane emissions studies -HBP12 HB (SPAdes)... | ecosystem: Environmental > Aquatic >...
TCGCTTCTCTCCTGGGGGACCGTGGAACGGGGAATCAGTATAGCCCCTCTCTCGGCTCTTTACAATTCGCGGAATATCCTTAGATTGGTCCGCATTGCGGGGACAACCAGGGCAGAGGCCGGGGGGCCACGGAGGCGCGACGTGCGAGGAGGCTACATGAATTCGGAGTTTCTGGGCCAGGACCCCTGGCGCGTGTTTCGCATCATGGCGGAGTTCGTCGACGGGTTCGAGATGATGGCCCGCGTCCCGCCCGGCATCAGCGTCTTCGGGTCGGCCCGGGCCAAGCCCGGCGACAGGTATTACCAGAAAGCCTCCGAGGTCGGCCGCCGCATCGTCCAGGCGGGGTTCTCGGTGATCACGGGCGGCGGCCCGGGCATCATGGAGGGCGCCAACAAGGGGGCCAAGGAGGCGGGCGGCGAAAGCGTCGGCCTCAACATCATCCTCCCGTTCGAACAGGTCGTCAACCCCTACCTCACCAAGGTCATCAACTACCGCTACTTCTTCGTCCGCAAGGTCATGTTCTCGAAGTACGCCGTCGGCTTCGTCTTCTTCCCGGGCGGCTTCGGCACCCTGGACGAGTTCTACGACACCCTGACGCTGATCCAGACGCAGAAGATTCACCGGCTGCCGGTCTCGCTCGTCGGCACGGACTTCTGGGGCGGCCACCTCGAATGGGTCCGCAAGGTCATGCTCGACGAGTTCGGGTACGTCTCGCCCGAGGACCCGGACCTTTTCCGCCTGACCGACGACCCGGCCGACGCCGTGAACCACATCTGCTCGAACCTCTCCACGCGCGACCGCAACATGATCGGCGGCGCGGGGAAGTGGGATACGCCGGAAGGGAAAGTCATGCCGTAACGGCGAGTGCCTGAGTACCTGAGTGCCTGAGTAAAGGCAACGTCAACAACCGTAGCGCCTCGTTAGCCGCCCCGCTTGCGGGGCGCGTGTTTTCGGCCGGCGAAAAGGGGCACCAACATGACCTCACGAGAACTGATACGCAGCGCCATCCACTTTGAGGCCGCGCCGCGGATCGGATTCGCGCTCGCCGAGCCGTGGCCGAACGATTTCGCCTGGGCCGGCGTGGCCAGGGCCCCGGGGTTCGACGAGCGGCGCACCAACGACGGTCACGAGGAATTCTGGCTCGACGAGTGGGGCAACACGTGGCACCGCCTCCTGGGCCTGTCGGCGGGCGGTGAAGTGCTGCGCGGGGCCGTCGAGGACTGGGATCAGCTCGACGCCTGGCGCCCGCCCGACCTGGGCCTTGCCGCGCGATACGAGGGCGCCCGCAAGGCATTCGCGGCCGCGCCCGACAAGTACCGCATCGGCGGCATCACGGCCTGCGCGTTCAACGTCAGCCGCTACATCCGCCGCATCGAGAACTTCCTGGCCGACGTCCTCCTGGAGCCCGAGAAGGTCCGCCGCCTGAACGGCCTCGTGATGGACGAGGTCGAGAAGTCCGTCCATCGCATGGCCGAGGCCGGGGCCGACGGCCTCTTCTTCTGCGAGGACTGGGGCACGCAGGAGCGGCTGCTCATGTCCCCCAAGACGTTCCGCGCCCTCTTCCTCCCCGAGATCGACCGCCTGTGCCGCGCGGCCCGGCGCAGCGGCCTCGACGTATGGATGCACTCGTGCGGATACGTCTGGGAGATCATCGAGGACCTGATCGGCGCCGGGGTGAACGTCCTCCAGTTCGACCAGCCGAGCCTGCACGGGATCGAGCGCCTGGACGCCGCGTTCGGCGGGCGGGTGGCGTTCCAGTGCCCGGTCGACATCCAGCGGACGCTCCAGACGCACGACGCCGCGCGGATCTGCGACGAGGCCCGGCGCCTGTGCCAGGTCCTCGGCGGCCACGGCGGCGGCTTCATCGCCGGCCGCTACGGCGACGAGAAGGGGATCGGCCTCGAGCCGAAGTGGCAGGACCTGGCGAGTGACGCGTTCGTCGAGTTCGGGGGGGGCGGTGCGATCGCGCCTCGTTAGCCGCCCCGCTTGCGGGGCGCGTTAAGGGGTCCTCGCCTCGTTTTCGGTCGGCGCCGCGCCTTCAACCGGCGCCGCGCTCTCAGGCAAAAGCCGAGTCGGGCCGTCGACGACCGGCACCGCCGGCACGTCTTTGCCGCTCGAGGCGCCGAGGTCGGCGAGCTTGCGCGCCGCCGGTTCCAGGCGCTTCTCGTACGACCCCACCGCATCGTCGTAGGCCCCGACGGCCTGGCGCAGCCCTTTGCCGACGCCCGCGAGGTGGTCGGCGAAGACCCGCAGCCGGTCAAAGAGGTCCTTGCCGGCCTCGGCGATCTTCTTGGCGTTCTCGGCCACTTCTTCCTGCCGCCAGCCGTAGGCCACGGCCCGCAAGAGGGCGATGAGCGTGGTCGGCGTCGCCAGGACCACGGCACTCTTCATCCCGTCCTCGATGAGGTCGCGGTCCTGCTCCAGCGCGGCCGAGAAGAACGATTCGCCCGGCAGGAAGAGCACCACGAAGTCCGGGGCCTCCTTGAACTGGCTCCAGTAGGACTTCTGCGAGAGCTCCGCCATGCGGGCACGCACGGCCTTCGCGTGGCGGACCATGGAGGCCTGCCGCGCGGCCTCGTCCGGCGCCTCGACCGCGTCGATGTACGCGGCCAAGGGGGCCTTCGAATCGACGACGATCGTCCGATGGTTCGGCAGGTGGACGATCATGTCGGGCCGCAGGCGCCCGTCGTCGGTCGTCACGGACGCCTGCTCGTCGAAATCGCAGTAGCTCGACATGCCCGCGACCTCGACCACCCGCCGCAAGGTCACCTCGCCCCAGTGGCCGCGCACCGTCGGCGACCGCAGGGCCGTCGAGAGCTGGTGGGCCTCCTTCTGAAGGAGGTCGTGGGCCCGGGCGAGCGTATCGAGATGGCTCTTCAGGCCGCCGTAGGCGTCTGTGCGGATCTTCTCGATCTCGCGCAGGCGCTCCTCGTAGGCCTTGAGCGTTTCCTGGATGGGCTTCAGGCGCTGTTCGGCGGCCCCGAGGAACTGCTCGCGCCCGTCCTTCAAGGCCGCCGCCGAGAGGGCCGCAAACGCGTCCTTGAGCTTCGCCTCGGCCTCGTCGAGGAGCGCCCGCTGCTCCTCGAAGCTCTTCCGCTCGGCATCGAGCCGCGTCTCGGCCGCCACCCGCGCCGACCGCTGGGCGTCGATCTGCCCTTGCAGGTCCTCAGCCTCCTTCGCCCGCGCGGCAATCTGGCCGCGCAGCTCGGCGGTCTGGGCCTCCAGGCCCGCGGCCTGGGCACGCAGGGCCTGCTCGGCCTCGGGATCGCCCCTGGCCTGGCGCTTCAGGAGCGCCGCCAGGAGAACGATGGCGCCGAGGACCAGGAGGATCAGGATGGCGAGGAGGACGTCGGTCATGAAAGCAGTTTCAAGTTTCAGGTTTCAAGTTTCAAGTGAAAAGCTGAACGGTGCGGGGGCTGCGGCCACCTTCGGCCGCCTCTGGGCGTTGCGAACGGTCTTCGGCGTCATTATACTTGCATGCTACGATCCTGTTGCGGAGGCACACGATGGCCGATCTCGTGAAGCAATACGAGGAACTCAAGGCAAAGTGCGACGGCGGGGCCAAGAAGGAAGTATTCGTGACAGGCCTGAAAGAGCTTGAGCAAGAGGCCCGCGCCGCTGGCGCAAAGGCTTGGGCGCTCTTCTTCGCTGCAAAGGTCGTCGAGGCCCAGAGCGAGCCAGGCGCAGCCATTCAGGCACACGACAAGGTGATCGCCTTGGCCGCCGGAACTAAAGACCCGGCCGTCCTGCTGCCTTGCGCCTGGAGCCTGGTCAACAAGGGCTGTTTCCTCGGACTGAACGGCAAGCACCTCGAGGCCGTCGCCGTCTTCGATGAGGTCCTCTCGCGATTCGGCGACTGCACCGAGACGCCCTTCCGAGTGCAGGTCGCCAAGGCGCTCGTCAACAAGGGGTACGCCATGGGCCGGGCCGAAAGGCCCCTTGGGGCGATTGTCGCCTATGACGAGGTCCTCAGGCGGTTCGGTGAGGCCACAGAGCCCGCGTTGCGAGAACAGGTCGCCTGCGCGCTCGCAAGCAAGGCATACGCCCTGGGCCGGGCTGGGAAGTTCCTTGAGGCGATCACCGCCTGCGATGAGGTACTCAAGAGGTTCGGTGACGCAAAAGAGCCTGGTTTGCGGGAGCAGGCCGCGTGGGCGCTCGTAAGCAAGGGATACGCCCTCGGCCAGGTGCGGACACACCTTGAGGAGATCGCTGTCTACGATGAGGTCGTCAGGCAATTCGGTGACGCCAAAGAGCCCGCCCTGCGGGAACAGGTCGCCAAGGCGTGCCTCAACAAAGGGAACGCCCTGGGCCGGGCCGATAAGCCCCTTGAGGCGGTTGCCGCCTATGATGAGGCCATCAGACGGTTCGGTGACGCCAAAGAGCCCCCCCTGCGGGAACAGGTCGCCTGGGCACTCGCCTACAAAGTGTACGCCCTGGGCCGGGCCGGAAAGCCCCTTGGGGCGATCACCGCCTGCGATGAGGTACTCAGGCGGTTCGGTGACGCCAAAGAGCCCACCCTGCGGGAACAGGTCGTTACGGCACTCTTCTACAAAGGGCACGCCCTCGGCCAAGCCGAGACACACATTGAGGAAATCGCTGTCTACGATGAGGTCCTCAGGCGATTCGGTGACGCGGCAGAACCCGCCGTGCGCGAACTGGTCGCCAGGGCACTCTTCAACAAGGGGCACACCCTAGGGGACGTCGGAAAGCAACTTGAGGCGATCGCGGCCTATGACCAGCTCCTCAGGCGGTTCGGCGACGCCACAGAGCCCGCCCTGTGGGATTGGGCCGCCAGGGCACTCTTCAATAAGGGGTACGCCTTGACCCAGGCCGGGAAGCGGGTCGAGGCGGTCGCGGCCTACGACGAGGTCGTCAAGCGGTTCGGTGACGCCACAGACCCCGCCCTGCGGGAGTCGGTCAGCAGGGCAGTCTTCTACAAGCGCTACGCCCTGGGAGGCGAAAAAGCCCCTTGAGGGAACCGCCGCCTGACAAGCGCGCCGTTCACTTGGAACTTGAACCTGAAACCTGGAACTGTCTTTAGACGTCCAAGTTGCGCACTTCCAAGGCATGCTGCTCGATGAACTCCCTTCGCGGCTCGACGCCGCTGCCCATGAGGACGCTGAAGATGATCTCGGCCTCGGCGGCGTCCTCGATGAAGACGCGCTTCAGAGTGCGCTTGCCGGGCTCCATCGTGGTCGACCAGAGCTGCTCGGCGTTCATCTCGCCGAGGCCCTTGAAGCGCTGGATCTCCATCCCCTTCTGGCCGAGCTTGCGGATCGTCGGGAGGACCTCGGAGATGCCGGACACGTCGACCGCCTCGGCCTCGGTCCGGATGGTGAACTTGTAGTAGGGCTTCTCGCCGCCGAAGGCTTCCTCGGGCTCGACGTACCAGTCGTCGATGGAGAGGTCGCGCGCGGCAATCTTCTTGACGCACTTATTGAGCTCGCGGATGCCGTAGAGTTCCTCGGGCTCGGGCAGCTCTTCCTCTTCGGCGGCCTCGGGGGCTTCAGGGGGCTTCCCGCCGTCGGCCACGGCCCGCTCCCTGGCTTCCTTGGCGGCGGCCTTGGCGCCCGCCTGGACGGCCTCGACGGCCTCCTCCTCGGTGTGGTAGAGGAGGAGCTGGTTACCGATGCGGGCGGACCAGGCGGGGAAGTCGCCCCCCTTGGAGCGCTGGCCGAGGAACTCCTCCCACGTGACGCCGAGCCGCTCGACCGAGCGGACGAGGTCCTCCAGGTCCATGAGGGTCATCGCCAGTTCTTCGAGCTTGGCGCCGGCGACTTCCTCGGCTTTGCCGCGCGCCTTGGCCGGCGGGTTGATGAGGAGCGTCGTCCCCTCGACGCCGAGCTTCAGGAGCGTGGTCTTCATCTCGCGGTCGCTCTGGACGTACTGCTCGCGGCCCTTGCGGCGAATCCGGTACAGGGGCGGCTGGGCCACGTAGACATAGCCTTTCTCGATCAACTGCTTCATCTGGCGGTAGAAGAACGTGAGGAGCAGGGTGCGGATGTGGCTGCCGTCGACGTCGGCATCGGTCATGATGATAACTTTATGATAGCGTGCCTTGTCGATCTGGAAATCGTCGGTGCCGATGCCGGTGCCGAGGGCGGAGATGATGGTGGCGATTTCCTCGTGGGCGAGCATCTTGTCGATCCGGGCCTTCTCGACGTTGAGGATCTTGCCGCGCAGGGGCAGGATCGCCTGGGTCCGCCGGTCGCGGCCCTGCTTGGCGGAGCCGCCGGCCGAGTCGCCCTCGACGAGGAAGACCTCCGACAGGGCCGGGTCGCGCTCGGAGCAGTCCGCGAGCTTGCCCGGCAGGCTGCCGGACGCCAGGGCGCCCTTGCGGCGCACCAGGTCCCGGGCCTTGCGGGCCGCCTCGCGGGCGGTCATCGCCTGGACGGCCTTCTGGACGATCCGCTTGCCGGTGCCCGGGTTCTCCTCGAGGTACTGGCCGAGCATCTCGTTGGTGACGGTTTCGACGAACGTGCCGACCTCGCTGTTGGAGAGCTTGGTCTTGGTCTGGCCCTCGAACTGCGGGTCGCGGATGCGGACGGAGAGGACGGCCGCCATGCCTTCGCGGAGGTCGTCGCCGCTGGGGGACTCCTCGTTCTTGAGGACCCCCTGCTTCTTGCCGTAGAAATTCAGCGTCCGCGTGACGGCCGACTTGAACGCCGACAGGTGCGTCCCGCCCTCGATCGTGTTGATGTTGTTCGCGAAGCAGAGGATATTCTCGGTGTACCCGTCGTTATATTGGAATGCCACCTCGACGGCGTTGCCCGTCTCGGCGTCCTCGCGCTTGTAGTAGACGACGTCGCGATGGACGACTTCCTTGCCCTCGTTGAGGTGCTTGACGAACGCGCGGAGGCCTTCCTTGTACCGGAAATCGGCCTCGCGCCCGTCGCGCTCGTCCAGCAGGCGGATGTGCAGGCCCTCGTTCAGGTACGCCAGTTCGCGCAAGCGCCCCTCGAGGACCTCGAACTTGAACGTCGGGTCCTCGAAGATCTCCCGGTCGGGCTTGAAGGTGATCGTCGTGCCGGTCTTCTTGGCGGGGCCGAGCTTTTTCAGGTCCTCGATCTTCTTGCCGCGCGCGAAGGCCATGCGCCAGAGGTTCCCGTCGCGCCGGACCTCGACCTTGAGCCACTCCGAGAGGGCCGTGACGCAACTGACGCCCACGCCGTGCAGGCCGCCCGAGACCTTGTAGGTCGCATGGTCGAACTTGCCGCCCGCGTGGAGCATCGAGAGGGCGACTTCGACGCCCGGCTTCTTCTCTTCCTTGTGCATGTCTACGGGGATGCCGCGCCCGTTGTCCTGGACGCTGCAACTGCCGTCGGAGTGGACCGTGATGAGGATGTCGGTGCAGTAGCCGGCCATCGCCTCGTCGATCGAGTTGTCGACGACCTCGTTGACGAGGTGGTGCAGGCCGCGCTGGTGCCTATCGCCGATATACATATCGGGCCTTTTGCGAACGGCGTCGAGGCCCTTCATCACCTTGATCGAGTCGGCGCGGTACGTGGCCGACCCGGCTTCCGAGGCGCCCGATTCCATCTCTTCCGGATTGGACTTCGACGGCTGGCTCATACGCTTTTTCGACTCCTGTTCGGTTCGGCCTTTTTTTCCAGCCTGAATTTCAGGTCCCGCACGAAGTACGTCTTGACCTCTTCCCGCAGCCCCTCCAGGAGTTCCTGCTTGCGGAAGGCCTTGAGCTCCGCCAGGAGGGCGCTGGAATCGACGGTGAAACGGGCCACGTGGTCTTTCAGCCCCTCGAAGGCGGTGTGGGGCGCGTCGGGGCCGAGCAACCGCTCCCAGGCCGCCCAGATCCGGTCGCGGTCGCTCACCCGAAGGAGGCCGCTCCGCGAGATCCATTTCTTCAGCACGTCGCCCGCCAGCTCGGGGCGGCGGCCCTCGTATTCATTCATGGCGAACCAGGCTATACGATGGAAACGGGCATGATGACATACGTGAAGATCCGGTCCTCGGTCATGATGCCCGGCTTCGACGACCCCTTGAAGGAGAACGTGAACTTCTCGGCCTCCATCGTCTTGAGCGCGTCGACCAGGAAAGCCGGGTTGAACCCGATCTCCATGGCCTCTCCCTCGTAGGCCGCCGGAATGGTGACCTCGGCTTCGCCCATCTCGGGCGTGCGGCTGAGGAGCACCACGAACTCCGCGTTGAACTTCAGGTGGATGCCCCGGGATTCTTCGTTCGTCAGAAGGGCCACCTTCCGCACGGCCGCATGAAACTCTTGGGTCGACAGGGTCGCCCTCTTATCGCAATCCTTCGGAATCACGTCGTCGTACTTCGGGAAATGGCCGTCGACGAGCCGCGAGTAGATCGTCCAGCGGTTTCCGTCGGCCTGCGGCGACTCCAGGAGCACGTCCTTCTCGCCGATGGCCACGCGGACCGTGGCCTGGCTGTCGTTCAAGTTCGCCAACTGCTTTTCGACGAGTTGCATCGCCTTCGACGGCACGATGGCCGATATCATCTTCTCGGGTCCACCCTTGCACTTGCCCTTGACGAGGCTTAAGCGCCGTCCGTCCGTGGCCACCAGGGTCACGTTCGTCCCCTCAATCTCCCAGAGGACGCCGTTCAGGGCATACCGCGTATTCTCGCGCGCGGTCGCGAAGAGCGCCCGCCGGATCATCCCCACCAGGTCGTCGGCCAAGATCGTGACCGCGCCTTGCTCCGGGAACGAAGGAATGTTCGGGAAATCCGCCGGGTCGTCGCCCATGATCTTGAACCGGGCGCCCGGAGCGACGATCTCGGTTTCCTGATTCTTCGAAGAGAGCGTCACGCTCTCCACTTCAAGCTCGCGGAGGATACCGTGGAACCGGTCCGCCGGAATCAGGCAACTGCCGGGCTCCTGCGTCTCCAGTTTGGTCATCTCGACCCGGATGCCGACCTCCAGATCGGTCGCCAGCAAGGTCATGGAACCGGACATGGCTTCGACCTTGATGCAACCCAAGGCAGGTTTCGGGCTGCGATGCGGAACCACACTCGCGGCCGACTGGACGGCGTTGGTCAATGCGGCACGGTCGCAAACGGCTTTCATAGGATCGACCTCCCCGATTGTCTTAAGAAGTAGCTGTTAAACCCTTACTATGAAGTAGTAGTCGTCTTAACAGAGGTGGTGAAAAGCGTCAAACCACCGGATGACAAACGTATAAGCTCCTATTGCATCAGCGGTTAAAACTCAATCATAGATGGTGTGGTCTGTGTAGAACCGGTGAAATGTATTGTCGCGACTTCACCGGTTCCTTGTGTCAATCTTCCTTCTTCCCATTCGTGCGTGAGTAACCGGACCCCCGCGCCACTGCGGCGCCACGGGTTATCCCCCGCATTTCACGGCTTCAGGATGTCGCGTTCGATGGACTCAACAAGCCCCCGAAACACAGGGTCGCGATCCACCAGATGGTGGATTTTGCGTTCACCGTAGAGGACGGTCGTATGGTCGCGGCCGCCGAAAAAGGCGCCGATCTCTTCAAGGCTCCGGTTTGTCAATTTGCGTGCCAGGTACATGCAGATCTGGCGCGGAACGGTCACCGACTGGCTCCGGCGCTTGCCCTGAAGATCGCTCAGCCGGACGCTGTACTGTTTCAGAACGGCGTCGGTCACGTCCTGGATCGAGAGGGTCCGCTGGGGCGCGCCGATGAGGTCGCCGAGCGCCTCCTTGGCGAGGTCCAGGTCGATCGGCCGGTCGCAGAGCGAGGCGTAGCCGAGGGTGCGGACGACGGCGCCTTCGAGCTCGCGGTTATTGGTATCGACAACCGTGGCGATATACTGGACGACCTCGTCGGGCATCTCGCGGCCGCGCAGTCTCGCCTTCTTCTGGACGATGGCAACGCGGGTTTCGAAACTCGGCCGGTCGATCCGCACGACGAGGCCCCACTTGAACCGGCTCACGAGGCGCTCCTCGAGGCTCGGAATTTCGTGCGGCGGGGAATCGCTCGACAGGATCACCTGTTTCTGTGACTGGTACAGCGTGTTGAAGGTATGGAAGAACTCCTCCTGGGTCCGGTCCTTGTCGGCCAGGAAGTGGATGTCGTCGATCATGAGCACGTCGAGGTGGCGGAACCGGTACCGGAAATCCTCCAGGTTGCCGCGCTCGACCGCCGCGATGAACCGGTTGATGAAGTCCTCGCACGAGACGTACATCAGGTTGGCGTCGGGGCGGTTATCGAGAATGCGGTGGCAGATGGCCTGGAGCAGGTGGCTCTTGCCGAGGCCGACGCTGGCGTGGATGAACAGGGGGTTGTACGCGCGGCCGGGCAGTTCGGACACGGCCAGCGCGGCCGCATGGGCCAGGCGGTTGCAGGGGCCCGTGACGAAGTTCTCGAAGACGGAGGCCGGGTTGAGGCGCGGCCGATCGCGGGCCGGGGCGCGGGCCGGGGCCGGCGCCTCGGCCACGTCGTCCTCGGCGGCGCGGAACTCCAGCTCGACCCGGTGGCCGCTCGCCTTCTCGAGGGCGCCCTGGAGGATGGACTTCAGGGCCGCGTCGAGCTCCGCCAGGCGGGCCCCGTCGGGCAGACGGACCTGGAGCCGCGACGGATCGGTCGACTCGACGGCCGCCTCGCACAGCCACGGCGGCAGGGCCGTCTGGGAGGAGGTCTCCTGTACCAGCGCGAGCGCCTGCCGCCAAAGATCGTGCTCCGCGGATGCCATCCGGGCCGCCTCCGGTCTATCGTGATATACTTGAATGTTCTTCAAATGGGGCTTCGGGCCAGCGCCGGCGTCGCCCCCCGTCCGGCACGTTCCGCGGTGCCGTGGCGGCGCGCGTGCGCGACGGTGTGCAACGGTCGAAAATTACCACAAACACCCCCCTGCGTCAACGCAAACAATCCGGCAGAATTCGGCGCAAGCAATGCCTCCGTCCCGGTTGCTGTCATGCCCTTGTTCTCCCTCTCGCTGTTGGCGGGGAGAGGGTAGGGTGAGGGTGCTCCTTTGGGTAACGGCCACAATTCAGTGAAGCCTCCCTCGCCCCCATGCCGATAGAGGTCCGAAGAGTGCAGGGGGGTAGTCAGGCTGCACTGTGCGTCAAACCGAACGCGCGTTCACATTGGCGGAGATCCTGATCGTCGTCATCATCCTGGCGATCCTGGCCGCCATCACCGTTTCGCAGTTCCAGGCGGGCCCCATTGAGGCCCGGAGCGTCAACCTGCGCGAGAACCTCAGCAAGATCCGCATGCAGCTCGCCCTCTACCGCCAGCAGCACAACGGGTATCCGTCCGCCGCGAATATCGAACAGCAGATGACCGAATTCACCAACCTGCAAGGCGACTGTGCCTCGGCCCGCAGCACCGAGTTCCGCTACCCGCCCCTGCTGGAGCAGATGCCCGGCAACCCGATTACCGGCAGCAAACAGGTGCGGACCACGAACGACCCGAGCATCACGACCCCCCATGCGGCCGCGGACGGCGGATGGTGGTACAACGAAGCGACGGGCCATTTCCACGCCGATCTCACGGACAGCCACGTCGACCCCGACGGGATTCGCTACTGCGCGTATTGATCCGGCGATTCCTCCAAGGCCCTGCAAAGTCTGCCCCTATGTATCGGGAAAAGCTTGACACGTTCATCCTCAGGCCGAAAACCCCGCCAATACTGTTAACAAGCCAATCGGAAGGGCGTTGGCCGTAAGTTCTTGACACACAAAGGGTTAAGCGAGCGCCCCGAAGTTCTGCACAGGTTTTCCACGCCGCCGATTTTCGCCTAAGTGCCTTGCAGTGAAGTCTTTACACAGTCTTAGGATTCCAGGGGCCGGGTCGGGGCGGGCTTCGGCCGATCACATCGCGCCAAGGCCACTCTCGCGGAGCCTGCGATAGACATCGCAACGGCCGAGAAGCTCTTCGTGGGTGCCCACGTCGACCAGTTGTCCCGCCTCCATGATCGCTATTCGGTGGGCGATAGTCAGCGTCGACAGGCGGTGGGCGATCAGCAAGGTCGTGCGGCCTTTGACGAACTCCTGGAGCGTCTCCTGGACGAGGGCCTGCGTCTGTTCGTCCAGGGAACTGGTGGCTTCGTCGAGGACGAGGATCCGGGGGCTCCGGATGATCGCCCGCGCGAGGGCCAGCCGCTGACGCTCGCCGCCCGAGAGGGTCGTCCCGTGCTCGCCGATGAGGGTGTCGTAGCCTTGCGGCAACTGGCGGATGAAGCCGTCGGCGTGGGCCTGACGCGCGGCGGCTTCGACCGCCTCGCGCGGCGGCGGGTTCTTGTGGGCATCGCGGGCGCCCAGGGAGATGTTGCTGGCCACGGTGTCCGCAAACAGGATCGATTCCTGCGGGACGATGGCGATCTGCTCGCGGAGGCTCCGCAGGGTGACCTCCCGCGTGTCCATGCCGTCCACCAGGATGGCGCCGCTCGTCGGCTCGAAGAAGCGGGGCAACAGGCTCACGAGGGTCGTCTTGCCGCACCCCGTCCGCCCGATGATCGCCAGCACTTCACCGTGCCTCACCGTCAGGTTGACTCCGCGAACGACGGGCTTCCCCTCCTGGTAGGCGAAGGAAACGTCGCGGAATTCAATCGAGCGCGCGTGCGGCGGCAGGTCCCGGCCGGAGGCCCCATAGCGCGGCTCCATCTTGTAGCGGAGGAGCTCAAAGACGCGCTCGGCGCCCGCGGCGCCCTGCTGGAGCCGGTTGGAAACGTTCGAGAGCTTCCGAGTCGGGTCCAAGATGCCGGCCAGCAGCCCGAAGAAGATCATCAGGTCCTCGAAACTCCCCGCCGAGAGGCCGCGGTCCAGAAGAATCTTGGCCCCCAGGATGATGGCGCCGGCAACCGCCACCGTGAAGATCGTCTCGACGAGCGGCCCCGTGGCGGCGTCGATGCTGATGCCCCGCAGAATCTGCTTGAACAGGCGGCGGCTGCCCTGGAAGAACTTCCGCCGCTCGTGGGCCTCCAGCCGATAGCCCTTGACGACGCGGATGCCGAACAGGCTTTCCTCCAGGACGCTCATCAGCGTGGCCCAGCTCTCGAGGGCCTTGCGGCTGGACCGGCGCATCAGCTTGGCCAGCCGCCGCACCAGGTACCCGATCAGC
>Ga0209777_10006614_pt1 | contig 13021 bp, 13 predicted proteins | sample FrelakmetHBP12HB_FD_187147 | JGI IMG/M metagenome (GOLD analysis project Ga0209777, IMG submission 187147) | Freshwater lake sediment microbial communities from the University of Notre Dame, USA, for methane emissions studies -HBP12 HB (SPAdes)... | ecosystem: Environmental > Aquatic >...
CGATCCTAAACTTCACGCAGGTCATAAAAATAGAGGAGCTGATAAACAATGTTTATATGTTCCACTTGACAATATTGCCGAACTTATATCAGAGGAACTTGCCACCGACATTATTAATAAAAATGTTGTTCCTTATAGAGCATCAAAAGATCTCCTTAGAATATTTAGAAAAATGAAATTCGAACCAAAAGAAGAATATTTAGATGTATCTTATTTTGATATAGATAAAGCTAACATGGACGTTTTAACATACCTTCCAGCTAAGAAATTTGAAGGCGATCCTGATACCAAAAAAGGTAGACAGGCTATGAAAGTTGGTAGAGTTCTTAGAAAACTTGATGATAAACTAACAGATAAAGATGTAGAAGATATGGTTGTTAGTTATAGAGCAGCCTTTAAAGTCATAGTTTTAGGTGAAGGTAAAAACCTTGATGTTGTAACTGGTGAAGATATTAGATATTGGTATTGTAATGAGCATTACGCACCAATAGGTAAAGGTGGATCAGAATTGTGGAATTCGTGTATGAGTGGACCTCAATGTGCCAGGTATTTCACAATTTATGTTGAAAACCCAGATAGAATTGCACTTTGTATTTACACAAATGAAGATGATAAATTATTAGCCAGAGCACTGGTTTGGAGAATTGATGACGGTAGAGTATATATGGATAGAATATACGCAGTAAATCCAGCTGAAAAGAAAATTCTTCAAGATTACGCTAAGAAAAATGGAATGTGTAGTTATCAGGCTGGAAATGCTGGTAAATTAAAAATTCACCTTCCAAAAGATTACGGTGGAAAAGACAGACCTAAAGACGGTAATCCATACTTTGATACTATGAGACATTTCGGTAAAGATAAAAATGGTCCGTATATAGGAAACGGATATGACTAAAAAATAAGACCAGATGAAAAAGTCTGGTTTTTTTATTTTTATATATATCACCATGAAAATCGCAAATTTCAAAGAATATTTTCTTATAAAAGAGGCATTGAAAGAAGATATCCAAGTAGGATCTATGGTCATTTGTAATAAAAATTTAGAAAATGTTGATGGTTGTTATTATGACCAATATGATACAAAAGGAGAAATAGCAGAAATCACGAAGATTAAAAAGATCAGAGCGAACCATTACGGCGAAACCATAAAAGAAGATAGATATACTTTGAAGTTTCAAGAAAAAGTAAAATGTCTCACAAATTCAGGTGGTAGAACTACTATAGATGTTGTAAAAAGGGATCTGAAACATCTTGAAATTCTTCCAGCAGAACAAGTAGAAAAAATTAAAACAGGAGATCTGTTAATTTATAAAGATAGTAAAATATTACATACAATTTTCAAGAGTATTAATTTTAAACCTAAATCATCAATATTAGATTGTTCTTATTTTGACATCGATCCAGATTCACCAGATATGATAACATACTACCCAGCAGCTAAAATAAAAGGAAAGAAAGAAGAAGAATTTGAACCAAAACAAAAACAGAAACTTAGAGTAGGAAGATTGTTTAGAAAATTAAATCCAGGACTAACTGATCCAGAGGTAGAAGATCTTGTTAACGAATATAGAGCCGCGTATCAGATGTATGTCAAAGGTGATGTCGGAGATAGATTAAGAGTAGTAACAGGTGAAGATATTAGATTTTGGTATTTGCAGAGCAATTACGCGACAACAGATAAAAACAGCGATGACGAGCTTCATAACTCTTGTATGAGATATAAAGAAATACAACCAAGATTGAAAATCTATTCTGAGAATCCAGATAAAATTGCTTTAGCAATATTAGTGGATGGTAGCAATAAATTGTTAGCCAGGGCACTTGTTTGGCAATTAGATAAAGGTAAAGTATTTATGGACAGAATATACTATATCAATCCAGCTGATAAAAAATTATTATCAAATTACGCGAAGAAAAATGGAATGTTAACTTTCCCTCTTCACGGCAAACATAGAGTCACATTAACAAAAAATTATGGTTCAGAAATGAAAAACCCTTATATGGATACTTTTCATACATTTGTCGCAAATAAAAAGAAAAAAGAGTATTTTCTAAGTAATCTATACGAATATGACATGCAAGATGACAATTATGATAATTGTGATTTCTATGAATGGGATTACGCGGGTTTTTAAAATAAAAAGGACTTTGTATTTTTAATATATACTCTATAAAGTGATAATTGTAAAAAAATAATAAAATCATTTTATGGAGATAGAAATAAATAAAGACATTTCTTATTTAATAGGCCTTTTTCAAACAGATGGTAACATATATGATTCAACAAGAAATAGAGGCAAAGCTGTCATAGAGTTATCTATTAAAGATGAGGATATTATCAATAAAATAAAAGAAATAATTCCTTACAATTATACAATTAGCAAAAGAAAAAGAAATATATCTATTAGAGAATATGATTATAAAGAAAAGGAATATGTATCTATAAGAATTTGTGACCAAAATTTTAGAAAATTCTTAAATTATTGTGGAGTTCCCAGTGGAAAAAAATCTTCAATAATAATTCCGCCATTACATTTAAAAAATTTATCTATAAAAGATTATGTTAGAGGACTTTATGATGGAGATGGTTCTTTAGGTATGACAAAAACAAATATTCCATATATATCCATTGTTACAGCTAGCGAAAATTTGGCTAATTTTTTATTTGAATATATTGGTGAAATAACTGGAAAACCAAAAAAGAAAATCAATCCAAATATCAGAGATAATATTTATAATATAGTTATTACAAAAGAAGATGCTATAAAATTTTGTAATGAAATTTATTACGAAGGTTGTTTATGTATGGATAGAAAAAAAGAAAAATCAGATATAATTAAAAATTGGATACGCCCATATGATATGAAAAAAATTGATTTCGATAAAAGGAAGTGGTCGGAAACAGAAGACAATTATATTTTAAATCATTCCATAGAAGACTCTATGGAAAATTTACATAGAACAAAGAAAAGTATAAAAATAAGATTAATAAGAATAAGAAATAATTTTTTATATTAATATTTATTTTGTAATTTAGCGTTAGAAAGGAAATTATATTATGTTTGAAATTAAAGGTAAATACGGAAAAGCTTTGATCACTATTGATCAGTTAGAGGATACTGCTTTGAAGCAGATCTATAACATGGTCAATCATCCAGCTTTTACTGAACATATAGCTATTCAAGCTGATGCACACGCTGGCTCGGGATGCGTGGTTGGATTCACTATGCCTTTATCAGATAAAATAGTTCCAAATATTGTTGGAGTGGATCTAAGCTGTGGGGTTTTGTGTGTTAATATTGGCAAAGATATTCCTATGAAATTGGATAGATTGGACACTTTAATAAAAAGAAATATTCCAATGGGAACAAAGACTCACACCAAATCTATCATAGATTTCAATAAAGATTATAAATGGTCAGAAGCCAACGAAATGGCAAATAAATTCGTTGTAAAATATAATGAAAAATTTGGCACAAAATTTGAATCTGTCAATTTTAATTATGATTATTTTTTGAATCTCTTAAAAAGAGTAGACTCAAACGATAAAGCAGTTGAAAGTATAGGAACTCTTGGGGGAGGCAATCATTTCATTTCCATAGAGTTATCTGAAATAAACAAAGATGCTTGGATTTTAGTTCACTCAGGTTCAAGAAACCTGGGTAAAAGAGTATGTGAATATCACCAGGATATGGCTAAGAAGGCTCTTGATTCTAAAAGAAACATTGAATTAAATTCAAAAATTAAAGAAATCGTTGATAATACAAAAGATTCTTCAAAAATTGGCATCTTAATCGACAAAGCTAAAAAGGATCTAGGTTTATTATTATCTGATGTGAATATCAATGGATTAGAATATCTTGAAGGACAAGATGCCGTGAATTATTTTATGGATATGATTTTCATGCATTTTTATTCAGATTTGAATAGATGGACAATGATGAATGTTATACTTGATATTTTAAAAATAAGAGAAATAAAAGATGTTATTCATTCTGTTCATAACTATATAGATTTCAAAGATATGATAATTCGTAAGGGATCCATATCTGCCCATGAAAATGAGAAAGTAATAGTTCCATTAAACATGCGTGACGGCTCTTTGATTTGTGTTGGTAAATCTAATGAATTATTCAATTATAGCAGTCCTCATGGAGCAGGTCGCGTTATGAGTCGTGGAGAAGCAAACCGTAAAATAGATTTAGATAAATTCAAAAGATCTATGGAAGGCATTTATTCTTCGTCAGTCTGTAAAGATACTTTGGATGAATCTCCATTTGCTTATAAAAAAGCAGATATGATAGAATCTGCAATCGAACCAACTGCTACTATCTTAGATAGAATTAAACCAGTTTTGAATATTAAGTCTTCTGAGAACGAAAACTTCAAGGAGATGCGTAAAAAAGAAAGAGAAAAGAAACGTCAAATTGGAGGAGACGAAGATGATTTAATAACTAACAAAAAATTCAGAAAAGATAGGAAAACCCTAAGAAGTATGAGAGGTAAATTCTAACAAGTGAAAACCCGGTTCTAAAGACCGGGTTTTTTATTTTTATATATAGCGAGTGATGATAAAAAGATACGCGACATATATAAAAGAAGAATTGACCGGTCGTGACGATTATGGAAATCGTTACGAATCAATTTTCAATGTCGGTGATATTGTAGTATGTTTAGATGATTGCTCGGACGGCCCTAGAGAATATTGGAAATTAGGTGATATAAAAAGAATATCTATTGTTGATTTTATATGGGAAGAATTTTGGGTTGGGATTGATTCAGACACAGAAGCCGGATGGAGAGAAAATCATTTTAAATTGGCCACACCCAGAGAAATAGAAGCGTTGGAAAATAGAGAAAAAGATAAAGAAAAAAGAAGACTAGAAATTTGGTCAAAAAACAAAGAACTAGATCCTTACGGTGAAGAAGATTGGACTAACGAAGGATACACATCTCCTTACCCAAGACCATCTGAAAGGGTATTTAAAAAAGGTGATATTGTAGTATGTTTAGATAGTGGTGGAAATGATGATCCTCCTGGTAATAGTTGGAAAAAAGGAGATTTAAAAAGAATAGAAGGTGTTTCGGGTATTCATGATTACTTTGTAAATATAGATTATGTTAGTATTGTGCCTAATCATTCACCTGGTTGGTTATATGATCACTTCGTATTGGCAAATGAAAAAGAAATAGAGAGATGGAAAATTGAAAACGCTGAAAGTGAGAGAAGAAGAGAAGAATTAAGATTAAAACACCTAGAGCAAGATCCTTACGGGGAAGAAACTTGGGAAGAAAAATGGGAAGGTATAAGATGGTATAATAAAGGGAAATTAGAAAAAGAAATAATCGATCCAAACGAAGAATCTTATCTAAAAACAAAAGAACAAAATTGGAGAATAATAAGAAAAAAATTGAATGAACTTCAAGAAAGAAAAAACAGAGCTATTGAAGATCAGAACTTTTTTTTAGCGGCAGACCTAAGAGATGAAGAAAGAATTTTATTGAATAAATTGGCATCTTATGAAAGTTTTGTTTTTGAAAATCATAGAGCAATTTTTCAATCAGATGATAGAGTGGTTTACATTTATAAAGGAGATAAACACGATTTAGCACAAGGTTATTGTCCAGAAATATATGGTTATGAAGGCAAAATTGATGGTTGGATGGGGGATTATTATGTTGTAAAATTTGATAAATATTTGATTGATGTTTTACCACCAGCTTATAGAAATGAAAATCGTCTTTTATGTGTACCATCTGAAACGCTAGCTTTAACAAAAGCAGAGAAAGAAAGAAGAGAAAAATCAAGAGTTATTACTCCCGAGGATCCTTACGGGGAAGAGATATGGGAAGGTTTATCAGATTTAAAAGATAAATTTAAAAAGAAACATCCTAAATTTGATATAGGAGATTTTGTAATAGCAGCTGGAACACAAGATGATATAGTTTTTAACGGAGAAATAGGTGAGATAATAAATACTACTACATATTATAACCTTTTCCATGAATGGGAATATGGAGTGAAATTTCCAACTAAATTCAACGAACATTTACACGGCGAAATATTGGACAATTTAGACGGTAAAGATCCTAAAGATTGTTCTTATTGGATAAGAGAGAAATTATTACATCGAGCTGATCGAGATTCCATAAGGAAAATGGAAGAGGATAAAATAAAGAAAGATATATTACGAAAAGAAATGAAATTAAAAATGAAGGATGTAGATCCATATGGAGAAGAAGATTGGTTAGATGAAAGTCTTTTTGATATATTTAATAAAAAGAAACCTAGGAGAATACAAGTAGGTGATATCTGCATTTTCAAATCCGACGAAGGTCGCACATGTGGTATTCCTATAGAATATATTGGAACCCCCTGTAGAGTTACAAGTATGGATAAATCAAATGGACCAAAAATTTATTGCACTATCAAATTTTTAGCAGACGATAGATTTAATTGGCACTGCAATGATAGAAATTTAATTTTTCAAGATCCAGTAGAAATAGAAAAAGCTAGAAAAAAACACGCAGATGTAGATCCTTACGGTGAGGAAAACTGGATTGAATAAAAAATATATAGATATAATAAAAAATAAATAAATAAAATGAAAGTAAGAGAATTAAAAGGCGACGATATAATGATGGCATATGATGGAAACTATCTATCAAAGAATTTTGGATATTCTTGTGCTAATTATAACGTAAAGAGTTTTTATGGTAATTGGCATAATTTTGAAGCCTATAAATATGCTGGTCCAGGTGGTGAAAATGATGAAGCCACATTCAAAGTATATACTCAAAACACTAAAAATATATCTTGTTTTGTTTGCTTTGATGATGAGGGTAAAATAGTAGGAAGAAGAATGTTTTTCACAGGTCCATCAATGGTTAACGAAGAAGAATTTGAAGTTCCAATGAAAAAAGGTGAACCTGTTAGATATCTTTATGGTTATTATGGTGATGATAAAAAAGAACCACAAGAACTTATTTTTAATAGTGCAATGCGTAAATACGGTAAAGATGTTCTCTATCTTGATAGAGTAGTTTTTAAAGCCGGACAAAGAACCTTTGATGTTCCTAATTATTGGATAATGGGAATAGATAATACATCTTTTCCAAAATATCCACCAATTGATCATTTAAATGTATCTACTGAAATAAATGCTTTTGCTAACTTTTTTCCAAGCGATTATATCATAGATGTTTTAAAGAAAGATTTTAAAAAGGATCTTATAAGATTCCACTCGGGTTATAGATTTAAAATGGGTGATTCGTCAAGAAGATTTGATTATACTACATGGGCCGATCATCACGGAAAAATAACAAAAGATGATTTAACAAGAGAAATAGATGAAGAAGAAGATGATGAAGTATGATGAACAATTTTAAAACATTTGAGGAATTGCAAGCGAGAGCTGAAAAACCTTTAAATCTTAAAGGACTTAAAGATTTAGCGTCCACAAGCGAAATAAAAAACATAGATTATAAAACCGTTAATAGGATTGCTTTGTATGCTCATAACCAATTTAAAAAAGTTCCAAATTTTAGAAGATGTTTAATTCTAACTGTTGACGATCCTTATGAACTACTACTACACTAAAGATGTAGTAGTTTCTACGCCACAAGCACAATGCAACCATTCACTTTGAGTGACGCTGGGTTGGTTCCTCAACCCTATTTTCTTTATATTTATAGCAGCATTTACATCCCTATCGTGTTTTTCATTACACTTAGGACAAATCCATTCTCTATCATTTAAAGTTAAATCTTTATTGATTGAACCACATTTAGAGCAAGTTTTACTAGATGGTTCAAATCGTCCAATAATGGATAGATTTTTTCCATACCAATCACACTTATATTCAATCATAGATTTAAATTCAGACCAACCCATATCACTTATTGCTCTTGCTAATTTATGATTTTTAACCATATTTGATATGGCTAAATCTTCAACACATATAGTATCATAATTATCAACAAGGTATTTACTAATCTTATGTAAATAATCCTGTCTTTGATTACGGATATGTTCGTGTAGTAAAGCAACCACCATTTTTTGTTTTTGATAGTGATTTGATTTTTTATCCTTTCTTGCTAAGGATCGCTGCTCAATCCTTAATTTACTCATAGTAGATTTAAAGAAATCTTTGTTCTCGAATTTCTTTCCATCTGAAGTTATACAAAAATCTTTTATACCTAAATCTAATCCAACCGTTGTTTGATCCATTATAGGTTTCTTTTCAGGTTTTAACTCACCAGTATCAACCAATATAGATACATAGTATTTATTTGTTATTGATTTGCTGACCGTTACGGTTTTAATTAAACCTTTAAATTCTCTATGTAAATCAATACCAACCAGTTTAAGTTTAGGTATGAAAATCTGTTTATCATTTTCTAAATATACACCCTGAGGTAATTGAAATGATTGCTTTCCAAATTTTCTTTTAAACTTTGGAAAGCCACCACCTCTAAAAAAGTTTGTGTAAGCATTATCCAAATTTCTTAAACTCATTTGTAATGCCTGTGCTGGACTTTCCTTTAACCAAGGCGCGTCTGTATCTTTTAATTCTTTAACTTGATTTGCTAAATCAATACAGGTATAGTTCTTTTTGTTTCCTATATATGCACTTATTTTTGTTTCTAAACCAAGGTTATAGACAAATCTAACCTGACCAAAAATATGAGACATCATATCTTTCTGTTCCTGATTGGGGTATATCCTATATTTAAATGATTTTAACATATTCTACAAAAAAACTTTCTCTTTTGTAGGTATATATAATTAAAAATAAGTCATATTTTTCCATTTTTAAAAAAATTATTTTAATATATAAGGTTGGAAGTCAAATTCATCAAACCACACTAAAGATGTAGTTGTTTTCTTTGACGGACTCTATAAAATGAAAAGACTTGAGGAAGAGAAAGCTGGAATTGATAAAAGAATGGCTACAGACAAAGAAAGATTGGAGTTAGAAAAACGTAGAAAAATAAAACAACTTCATGATTTCGAAACAAACTGGAATAAGAAAGATGAAATGAAAAGAAAACAAAAAGAAAAAAGAAAAATAGAAAAAGAAAACGCCAAAAGAAGACAGGATGAGGCTAGAGAAAGACAAATTGCTATAGAGCGCGAAAGAGTAAATTATGGGCGTGAATTGGTTAATAGATGGAACGATAATAATCACGAATACGGCGAAAAAGGCGGATTTTTTAGACCTCAACGTGATAAAAAGATACATGATTTTGGAGATGTATTTATAGAAGGGCGTGACATGTTTGGTGTTCCACAACAAAATGTTGGTTCATTAACTTTCAATGATTATTATGATGATCTTGCAGTTGTTTTTCGTAATGGTGGAGAGTATCAATGTCCAAAATGTCATAAAAGTCAAAAAATACATAGAGAGCACGGTGAAGAGTATAAATGTGGAAGATGTGGTTTAAATTCCAGAAATTACGGCAATGTGCTATATGTTTGGGAATAAAATTTTATATATAGAGACATGGCAATAAAAAAATATAATGATATGAAAAAAATTTACGAATCAAGAGCTGCTGATATAGCTAAGTTAAAAGAAGCGACAGGACTTCCAAATGATATTTGTGAAGAAGCATATGATGAATATGATTGCAGTGTAGAAAAGGCTTATAAAGCTTTAAAGGCTGGTAAAAAACCAAAAGATAAGAGAATGTTTAATGTTGGTGATATAGTTGTTTGCATAGACAATAAAGCTGGAAAATTAACACCTGATTGTCTTGAGTTTCTTCTTACTTATAAGAAATTTAAAGTTCTCGAAGTTAATGATAAAATGAATATACACGTTGGACATAGATTAGAAAATGGCAATCCATATTTCTTTTCACCAAATAGATTTGAACTAGCTGAAGGTAAAGCCCCTATGAAAAGAATAGAACCAGAAAAGAAAGAACCACAACAACCAAAACCTGAAGTAGCTGGTGGATGGTCTGGAGGAATGGACGCAGAAACAGCTAAAAGAAAAGCATCTGAAATAGGAAAAGAAGGTAAGAAACCTGTTCTTGATATGAATGGTGATGTAGTATGGCAATAAATATAAAATATAAAATAATATGAGCGACACCGACGATTATAAGAAGTATAAAGAACAAATGTTAAAAGACAAGAAACCTAAAGAAAAAAAAGTTTTTAGTGTTGGTGACGTAGTTATTTGCCTTAATAATAAAGAAGGTAAATTACCACCAGACGCTTTGGATTTTTTATTAACATTTAAAAAATTTAAAGTTTTACAAGTAAACGACAAATTAAATATAGATGTAGGTCATAAAACTGCTGAAGGAAACCCATTTTTCTTTGCTCCAAATAGATTTGAATTAGCAAACGGAAAAGCTCCTATTCAAAAAGGACTTGATATTGATAAGGAAGATAAAGAGCGCGAAGTAATAGGACCATCCAAGATAGTTTGGGAGCCTGATCCTGAATTTTTTTACGATGATGTTAAAGGATCGCCTAAAAGAACTGATACAGGAGTTAAGGGATCACCAGATAAAGAACAAGGAAATCCTTGGGGCGGCAATTGGTGGGAAGACCCAAAATATCTAAAAAATGTAGTGCCTCCAGAACCAAAAGAAGAAGAAAAACCAAAAGTAAAGAAAACTCATAGAGTAGCAAATTCTTGTGGGGGTTATGATTACTATACAGACGAAGAATGGGAAGCAAGAAAGAAAAGATTAGAAGAAGCTAAAAAGAAAAAACCAAAGAAAATTTCTTACGACCCATGTGGAGGTGGCGGAGGCGGATATAGTAGTTCGCATTGTTAATATGAAAAATAAAAGAGATATGATAAAAACTAATTTCCAAGAATTTGTGAATGAGAAATATACATTGACTATAGAAGACTCGATGGATGACTTCGAAATGCCTGATAAAATGCAGTGGGAATTAGAATATAACGTCACTGACATATGGAACAAATATCAACAAAACAAGAATGATAAAGAGTTTTTAAAAAATTATAAAGATAGATTACTTGGTAAAAAAGATAAGTTAGCTAGTGTTGGAAAGGATTGTTGGAATGATTTAGTTGGAATAGTAAAAGAAAATACAAAAGATAATATGCTTCCTTATTTAGATAAAATTTATGATTGGGCTGACAAATATGGAATAAAAATAACTAGTGGTAAAAGTGAAAACAAATGAAACCGTTCTTAGAAGCCCAAAATGGATGCGTAATTTTGCTGACTTTGAAATCGCTACTGGCAAAGATATAAAGGGCGAACCTTCTGTTAAAATGAAAGCCAAATTGGCTAAAGAAAAGGCAGAAAAAGAAGAAGCTGAAAGATTAGCAAAAGAAGAGAGAGAGAAAAAAGAAAGAGAAGAATTTTTTGCCAGAAGAAAAAGAGAGAAAGAAGCAGCAGAAGAAAGAAAAAAAGCAGAAAAGGAAAGAGAAGAAATAGAATTTAATGCATTATTCTCAACAGTAATTGCTTTCATTTATAAAAATTATACAACTTGTGAATTTTCTATCCCATCTTATAATTATTTCGCCATTGAAAAAAATAGTGAAATACACATAAATAATAACAATCTGACATTCAAAATAACGTTAGATAACACTATTAGAATGCCAAAATTCGAAGTGTTTATAACTTGTAAAAATAAAACTTACAGTTATAACGTAACTAGTTTGAATTATGCTGATTTTAAAATATTTTTGTTAAATACAGTTTACGAGTATTATAAAGTGCACGGTAGTAATAAAAAAGAAGAAAAAAAAGAACAGCAGAAAAGAGGTGATTGGAAAAAAGAGCAGAAAAAAAGTTATGACGAATGGGGAGGAAATTATGATTGGAGAGAAAAGCAAGAACCACCAAGACAAAGAGCTGGAGCAAAACCAAATCAGCAACACGAAACTGATCCAATGAGAAATAGACTAAGAAGATTGGCATTGCTTAGACAAACATTAGAAGGATATGAAAGACAATTATCAAGAATGTCAAAAGGAGATCCAGAGCGTGAAACTATAATGAATGAAATTGCCAACATAAAAAGAAGGATAAATGAAATGGGAACTAGAAAAAATGAAAATTTAAAACACTTAAAGAGTTTTAAACTTTTTGAGAAATATTGTCCTAACGTAGGAGATACAGTTAATATAGTCTATCATGTGACAGGTGAACCAACTCCAGTAAAAATAAAGAAAATATTAAGAGACGGTAATGGTTATATTGCAAGTTTTGATGTTCCTGACGGGAAATTTAAAGGAGCACCAGATCAAAAAATATCTAATTCAGATATAATAGGACCAGCCAAAATGACACAAAGTCCAGTAGGCACAGGATATATCTCAACTAATACTAATATGAGTATAAGACAAGTGCATCAAGTATCAAATGATATGTATCTTTAAAAGGGCTTATTTTTCCAAATTTTAAAAGCTAAGATAGCTACGTAACCAACTGAAACTATTGTATATATTGCCCATTTTGGAAGTAATGCAATAAATACTATAAAACCAACTACTATTAATAGTGATAATAAAAATGATTTCCAGTTTTCTTTAAACCAAGTTTTGATTGTATTCCACATAATTTTTAATTTATTTTTAAACTCTATTCCATAATTTTGTCGCTACATTATAATTATAGAAACCGTTTGGAGTATTAATTCTTGCGACTGCTCTTTCGTTTGCGTGACGAGCTTGATCCTTTATTTGATAAGCTTTTACGAAATTATTTCCAGGAGTTAATATATATTCCCAAGCGTTGCCGTCAACATACATAAACAATTTTAATCTATTAAACCCTAGCCAATCTCTAACTGAGCTCCATTCATATCTTATATTTCTTGTTCCGTCTTCTTCTACTGTTCTAATAAGAAAATCACTTTTCCTATCAGTTCTTTCAGTTGCGAAATATATACCATATATTCCAGCCATCCACCTTTCCTGTGGAATTCCATTAAATACTCCTAATAATCTTAATATTTGTTCGTTATAATAATCCTTTATTATATGTGTTATTTGAGGACGATTGGCAA
>Ga0209777_10006615_pt1 | contig 13021 bp, 14 predicted proteins | sample FrelakmetHBP12HB_FD_187147 | JGI IMG/M metagenome (GOLD analysis project Ga0209777, IMG submission 187147) | Freshwater lake sediment microbial communities from the University of Notre Dame, USA, for methane emissions studies -HBP12 HB (SPAdes)... | ecosystem: Environmental > Aquatic >...
TCTATCTTGTGCTATGGATGGAATAATACTTATCGTAATCAACAAGAGAATGATTCCAACCGCTAAACCTTTCCTTAACAACGGAATTTTTTCCATACCTTTTCCCCCTTTGTACAATTATATAGCATTGTTCTCCTTTAAAAACATATCCTTAAAAGATTATGTTTCATGCTAATCAGCAAGATTAAATGTTATTTCATAATATTCATTCTGATACTGGATAATCTCTGTATCAAAAAACTCTAATACACCTTTTAATTCACTCCATTCATCTTTCGGAATATCTCCTCCTGAGTTATTGGTGAGTATCGCTTCTTTTAAATGAGGGAAATTATTTATTTGTTCTTCGGTCATATTCACACTATTTTGATGTTCTCCACTTATTTTATGAACTGATATGCCTTGTGATTGACAACCGCTTAACCAAGTAGCCAACAGCAGGACAACGAATCCTATGATTACGAGTTGTTTTTTCATAAGTATTTCTCTACTAAATCTTTTTTCATCTGTTCAAATTGTTCTTTAGTAACTTTACCTTTTGCATATCTTGTCCTTAATATGTTTAATGCTTCATCATAAGAGACAGTAGAAGATTTCGGGATTGTTTTTTTATGTGGTATAATACCCCATACAATTATTAAACACATACCAATAAGAAATAAAAAAATTCCTGATATTTCCGCTATTCTTCCTATTTCATAAGTTAGATTGGTATCATGACTTAGCGTCATATTAAAATCTGGAAATTCTGCTTCAATACTTTGCCTTAAATAAATCCCATATAATCCAAGGACTAATCCAATTATTACAACTACTATTCCAGCAATTACATACTCTTTACGCATTTCCTTTTCATCTTAAAGTTTTGTAGCAATTCCTTCTTTAAAAGCATATCCTTAGAAACGTATGTTTTTGTAATAATCGTTAACAAAAAAAGAACCAATAAGCGTATATCTATCAATTGATAGTTGACGAGTCGAGTGTGGAACCATTGTCACAAAATGGCTGATTTTGTATCCAACCTCCGTATTAGTTCCTCGGAGTAATCGCCTTAAAGCCTTCTGCTCGTCAATAGAATTGAAGTTCCAGAGCAGATAGTATTCATCACCCTGTTTGTAATACGATGCTGTAATCATGCTAAAAAGAATGTAGGGACTGAGACACCACCTTCATCGCCCTTGAAGATGGTGTCCCTTCCCTTTTTTAATTCAGATGTTTTTCTGATTCGTTGGTCAGACACTCAAAGAATTTCATATCTGTGTCTACCGATTTTGATAAACAGACTGTAGCAATTGAGCCCCAATTTTTTAGTTTTTGTTTCTGGTCAATTGTTACTGGACGTGTTTTTTCCGAAAGGTGGATTTTCTCTATTTTCATAGTTTTTTTCTCCTTGGGAGGAAGTGAAGCACGAGGCTTGTGCTCCACTGACCGTTGCTACCAACAAAATTATTATTCGAGAAATTCAGCAATTTCTCCGATTGAAACACATCTGCATGAACCTTCATGCATATTGCATATCAAAAGTTCTTTATCATTTTCTGCTGGTAGTTGCTGCTTGTGTTCTTTAGGCATCTTATCCCAATAAGATGATTAAATTTGAGACATTTAAAAGCGTTGACCACTTACGTATACATTCAAATCATACTACAATAAAAAAATCTCGTTTTTCGAGGTCAATTTCTGGTAAGTCTTCATCTGTGATTTGCCTCTTTTCAATTTCTTGTAGTAGGCGTTGAATAACCCAGGTTCGACCTTCCATCGCAATCAATGATGCCATAATTAGTTAAATAATTTGTGTGGTTGTTTGTAATATATTTACTTTAATATATCCCCTATCGCAGCCGACTTGTCGGGTGTATCGAGGCTATATAAAGGTTAAAATTGGAATTATATAATTAGTTATATATCGGCTTCTGCACTAAGCAAGGTTTGTGTCTAATTGTCCTTTAAAGACCATGAATAAAAAATAAAAATACCAGATTTTAGAGACAATATAATGAATAAAATTATCCAATTAAATTTTTGTCTTCAGACTTCTTCTATCTGCTTTATCTCATCGTCAGACAGGTCATATAATTCATATACAAGTTGGTCTATTTGTTCGTTTATTGAATTTATCTGACGTTCAAATATCGTTTTCTCAGCGTCTGCTTTTACTTTAATTAGACGTTTATTAAGGTCAAGCATTCTACTGACCAATGTTGACATTTTTTCATGTAGAGTTTTATCAGTACGATTTGAAAAATCTATTACACGAATGGGAAGTTGTTCGATATATTGACGATTATATGCATAATATCCTCCTGAAAATCTGCTACTTACTGTTTTCAAATATTTATCCAGGAGTTTTGAATTTAACAATCCAAGAATATATTCATAACTCATAGAATGGTCTTTTTTCAGTGTAATACCATAACCACCCCCTCCACCTCCACCACTGCCAACGAAATAATAAGTTCCAGTTTGGTCAAGGGTAAAAGATGCGGAGTTGGCGATACTGGGGGTCATAATTTTCTTTTGTTCCATTGCGTTTAAGTTTTGTGAACGCCCAAATGCATACCAATGACTATGTTTCCATTTTCCTCTTTCTCTTGATTCAAGTATTTTACGATTTTGGAGTAAATAATTCCAAGTAGACAAATAATTTTTTATGAATTCATGTTCTGAGATTAACTCTGCTTTACCATTAATTATTTTATATGGAAATAAGATGGATTTTTTCACATCGCCCACATAATAACGTCTAATATCAATAGAACCTTTACATAATGGATGAATTAATTCTTTATCCAATAACAATTCTTGATGTAATGCTTCTGAAAAATATTTTTTACTATCGGTATTTTGTATTATAAAAACTGGGTCCGCTCCAGTTACTAAACCCTGATATATTTTTTCTGCAATATCTTTCAACTTAAAAGGCATTTCGTTCAATTTTTTAAACAAAATTGCTTCATCGCCAATAACAAAATTCCATTCTTTTTCAGTAAATTCTTTTAAACTAATATTTCCTTTTTTTGATTTGTCTTTTAGTTTCCAATCTATAAGGTTATCTACTCTATCAAATTCAATTTTATTCTTTTCTTTCTTGTGAAGAAACAAGAGACAAGTATATGTAGTGGAACCACTAAACACCTGTTGGTCTCCAAAGTGGACTATCTTGGATAGATATTTACCTTCTGTTAAATACTTACGTAATGGTTCACCATATTTTGCATTAAAAAACTTGTGAGGTAAAATAAAACCAAGAACTCCATTTCCATTGAGAAGTTTCGTTCCTTTTTCAACAAAGACTACATAAATATCATAATTACCTTTACTTGCTGAAGTATAACATTCCTTGTAAAAATCTACTTCTATTGGAGCCCATTCTTTCATTGCTTGGATTCTGATATATGGTGGGTTCCCAATGATAACATCAAATCCACCTTTTTCCATAATCTCTTTGAATTCGTTTTTCCAATCAAATGCATTGATGCGGTACATCTCCCCATTTTCAAAGAGTTTTGTCTGATTGTATATATTGGGGCTGATAAGAGAATTGCCACACTTGATATTGTCACCTAAATCGGGTAGCACTCTTTCTCGCCACAATTTTTGCTGTTTTTCAAAAATATCTCTGCTTTCTCCCTCAAGAACTTTCAATAAGAGACTGAGTTTTGTCACTTCAACTGCCTGACTGTCGATATCAACCCCAAAGATGTTATTGAGAAGGATACGTTTCTTTTCTTTTATTGTGAGTAACCATTGCCCATCTTTTCTTTGGTAGATTTGTTCCTTGTAACTTTTTGGATTTTTTCTATTTGTATAATAGTTTAAGTGGTATTCTAAGAGATATGAATATGCACCAAGTAAGAACGAACCGGAACCACAAGCAGGGTCGAGAAAATGTAGATTTCCTATTTGCTTTGGTGTCTTTCCTTCACAAAGTTTCCCCACAGTATTTTTAACGATATATTCTACGATATATTCCGGTGTGTAATAGACGCCACCGGCTTTCTTCACTTCGGGTTTTTCTTCAACTTTCGCTCGGTGACCTTCAGTAAGACGGATAACCTTTCCAAGAAATTGTTCATAAACATTTCCCAATATCTCTGGACGAAGAACAGAAAATTCGTAGGGGCTTTCTGGATAATAGATGTGTTTGATTAAATCCTTGAGAACCTTATCATTGATAATCAACTTTAATGTCATTTCATCTGGTGGTGTGCTTCTTTCTCGTTCTTTTTGAAATGAAAAAGACCCGAGTTATATTTTTCATCTGCTTTCTCATAAATCTTACATAAGTGAGGATAGATATTTTCACGTTCAAGTAATGAGAGAAGTTGTCCGTATTGCTCTATGCCTCTATCTTCGCACATGCGAAGAAAGATTATTCTGTCAATGGTTTTTTGCACAGTATCATTAAGTTCTCGGACAGAGAGTTGTGTGTTACGAATAGCAATATTGCTGGCTAATGTTTCTCGCCATCCTTCAATTTCTTTAAGGAATTCGTCATCAACTTCTTGCGTTCCACGTTTTTTCTTTGCTATCTCAATATATCTATCAAATGACCCTTGGAGAACTGCTTTCTTTGAGAAGATGCTGGCTATCAAATCCCATTTTTCGATATAATCCTTAAATGTTATGAGCAGGGTTCTTTCAATATTTGTTTTATCTCCTTGTTTTGGTTTTTGTCTCGATTCGTAGATTGCGAATTCTTCAAAGTTAGTTAATATGGATAGTGATAAGCCAGAACTCCATGAGTATCTTCTGAGTTGATAGGCGGGATGTGTATCCTTTGTAATGTCAACTGATGGTTTTTTTGTCTCTACAAAGAACATTCGTCTTCCGGACAGAGTAAAGCAGTAATCTGGTGCTTTTACCCCCCCTCCCATCTTTATCGCATCTTCGTGAATGACATCTCTATAACTTGGGGCAGCACCGCTTTTATTGTAAACATCCCAACCAAGTGCTTCAAAAAAAGGATTTATGAATTCTTGTCGGAGTTGAGCCTCATTATACCCTTGACCCTTATATGACGATAGGTGTTTTTCAAATCGTTCAACTAATTCCTTTATTGTATTTGGTGCCTTTTCTTTACCTTCCCGTTGCCCTATGGTCTTATCCATCATTTAAGAAAACAGATATCCTTGATTTAAGTGTTTACAAACTTTCTATGAAGAAGTGTTGTAAAAATCGTCCCATTAATAGAATACCTATTTTCCATGCCCTTTCTATCTGGTGTTCATTGATAACGATTTTTGAACAGTACTTATGGTTGCTACGCTTACATGGCGTTCAACATTATACTTCCCTTTATAGGTCACCTGCCTGCGGATATACGAATAACTTTTACCCTGCTTCAATAGGATGGCAATACGTTGCTTAACGGCATCAGGTAATGCAGGTCTACCCACCTTCCCTTTCTTCAGTGCTCGTTGATATCTGACGCTTTCTTTCACACGCTCGCTCTTTCTGGTGCTTTCCTGCTCTGCCAACCAACCGACGATTCCAATCATGAAGTCTTTAAAGGTCTGACCAAGTGAGGCAGGCATGTTGATGCTCTCAATCCACTGTTCCTTAACCGAATGTAGTTGGGCACCATATGAATCAAGATAGTCAATAGTGAATTTCAATTCTCTTGGTCCTCGCCTGCACCACCTGTCTAACGACCAGACGATGATATGCTGGATACGTCGCTGTCGAACCAGAGCAAGCACCCTTTCGTACTGTGGGCGTATGACATTTTTATATGCTGATTTTGCATGGTCAGAATATATATCGGCAATATCCCAACTATGCTGATTACAAAAGTCGATGCATGGATATCTCTGGGATTCCTCTGTCTGCTCTCTACTGGATACTCGAATGTAGATTACTGCTGTTGTTGTGGCTTTCATAATTGTCGTTTTGCCTTATCTATCTCCTCAGATAATTTCTGTTTTGTAAAACTCTCAGGATTTATGATACCAAGTTGTTTCGCATATGCTATTTGTCGCTCAGTTGGCGGTTGCGGTGCTGGTTCTTCACGTTCATCATTTTTCAAAAAATAATGATACGGACTGCAAGATTTATCAAAAATGGACCACATCAGTTCTTTTTTCAACTCTGTATCATCCTGACCCAATAATGCATCAGCAGTATGCTGTGCGAATGTCAAACATTCCTTTACATGTTCTTCATATTCTTTTTTCTTTTTCATGATATCACCATGAATACATTCATGAACCGTTCCATGAATACTTTCCATCTGTTAATGGACACTATGACTACTTTACAAATATTCAAAGAGTAGTCTATGTAACCATTATAATTTATATTATTAAATAAAAAAAGTGTATGTACGTGGGAAGTGTTCATAGTGTTCATCTCTTGGAGAAAAGTGTTCATAAAAGCGTTCATAAAGTGTTCATTGAAGTGTTCATTGTTCATAGTTTATACCTTCTGTAAAGATATTTCAGTTTCCGGGTGTTTTTGTCGTGGTTGAGTAGAAGAACGGTTCCTTCTGTCATCCTCTTGGTTTTGAGGTTAAACGTCTTGTTAAGGATGTATCCTATTCTTTGTGCGTTGCTTTTTCCATCCTCTGTTTTTTCTTCCCATCCGAGTCTGTTCAATATTTCTCTGTATGATATTTGCTCTGGTGCATCGAATGTTCTTTGGTTCTCCTCTCCGTTCTTTATTGCGTTGAGAACATTCCATTCAATGGTATTTTGGAGACTCTCCGTTTCTTCATCTTTCTGCTTTTTAGCGTAGTCTATGACGTCTTGGACGTCTACTCCGAGGTGCAGCCCTGTTCGTATTATTGGTTCGTATATCTCAAGGATACGCCCTTTTAACTCACAGTCATCGGGAACCTCCGGGGGCGAGTCTGTGTAAAACCGGTAATTCAAGTAACTGTTTTGGATGATGTCGAGTTCGTTTTTGATGTTACCAAGTTTCTTTATCTCCGGGTAATCCTGTTCCATTTCAAAGGTGATGGTTCTGGTCATAAAAGCGTGCCCAAGTGGTTTCTCTGATGCGAACGCTTTGTTACCGAAGTTGTTATAGGATATGGATGCGGTCTGGTCTACGAGGTCTGCAACGATGTAATGATTGCCCCTTCGGTAACTTGGTTTAATGAATTTTGTCAGGTTTTTACCTGTCTCTGTTTTTGGGTCAAGGTTGTCATGTGCCTCGTCAAGAAGCATCCCGGCTGTGTGCAGATGGCAGTTTCTTACAATAGCGGGAAATGTGATACCCGCTCCCGCATCAATCATTCGCCAACATACTTCTCTTTTCCAATCCAATCCAACGGTTTTCCCGCTTTCGGGAATCCCTAAAAAGAACGGAAAGCCAACGGTGTCCCAATGTTCTATTTTATAGGTGCTTATGTCGTAAAGAGTGTTTAGTTTGTAGTGTATTTCTTCGGTGTGTATTACTGTTTTTCTGTAGAGTTTTTCTGAGTAGTCGTACATCTCCTTAGTATTGATGTTTGGGGTGTCTTTCCATTTCGGTAGTTTCCACAGGTCAGGATTGATAGATTTTGTCACCTGATTAAATTGAGATTTTCTATTACATCCAGAGCATTCCAGGGGTTCATGGGGATTTGATTGTGTATATGCACCACATTTTTTACATCTCCATAATTCTTGTTGTTGTAGTTCAAAAATCTTTATTTCTTGGAGTGGCTTATTTTCAAGTATTAATTCACTCATGGTCTTGTTTAAATCCGATGTCCCGACCTTTTCAATTCTCCTTGTCAACCAACATGCCTCACCGTTTTCGTTCAACACAGGTTCGAGAATTTGATGTATTCTCACATCCATGATTAAATCGCCTCCTTTGATGTTATAACGACAAATCTCCAATCACTTGATTTTCCTCAATTTGTATCCATCACCATAATTGAGAATCCCTATCCTTTTTCCAGCAAGGTTTTTTAGTTCATCTTGGGAAAATGCAGATTCGGGTACCTCGACTATTCTATTGATGGATAGAAAAAACTTTATTTTTCCATCTTCGTGTTTTACATCTTCACAGTCAGCAACGACTTCGTGGTATGCTTGTAATATCATCTACCTCCACCTCCATGGGAAAAAGGGTCTGCGGTACGTTTTCGTGGTTTTATTGGTTTAATAAAGATTCCATTGTCACTTGTAAAAACTATCACTTTGCTTTTTGGTTTAAGATTGTAGAAATCTGCATAAGCCTTCGGGATGGAAATCACCAGATTTCCGCCCAATCGGATGATATTTCGTGTTGTTTTTTCCATTTTTCATCATGTTTCCCCCCCAACATATCCAACCTTCAGTCATTCGTTCATTCTTGGTGTGAAGGTTGGGGACGCTTCACCACTGTTCATTCATTCAAAATTCATTAATTCCAACCAGTGTCATTGGATTAATATGGAATGTAATATTAAATATAATATATAATGATGACGGTAAGATTTGTCGTTATAACGACAATGGAATTAGACAATCCCTAATTTAGGAATACATGCCAGATAACTCTTTCTAACATCTTCAGGGTCAATGTGATTATAGATATCCATAGCATCGGTTAAAGCATCACCACGAAGCCATTTGATATATTCCCGAGGCATCCCCGCTCTCATTAGATGGGTTGTGAACCAATGACGACAACAATGAGGCGTGAAATGGTCTTCAATTCTCTCTGAGTCTGGATTATGTAATCCTGCAAGTGTCGCCCATTTCACAAAACTACTCCAAACGCCATTGTCATCAAGTCTTTTTTTCCTGTCTATATATGAGACAAATAACGCTTTGTTTTCAGGGTCAGCATGATGTTCACGTTTCTGTAACCATTGCCTTAGTACGAGGGCACATTCATGGTCAAAAAATACCGTTAGATTGCTTCGTTTATGCGTTGGTTTCAATGCTATGCTGAAGTTATCCCAGTTGATATCATCCACATCAATAGCAACCAGTTCTCGTCTTCGTATCCCTGTTTTTGCAAACAAGATAGCGATAGCCTTATCCCTAATGTCTAAAATAATCTCGATGAAATGTGCCATTTGTGCAACGGTAATCAATTTCCGTTGACTGTTACCATTGTTATTCTCTTTGTATTGTTTCAGGTATCGCTTGCGTATATCCTTCACAAGGTTTATCTCTACGAACTTTTCATAAACGAGATAGTCATAGAATGATGAGAATGCTGAGAAACGGTTCTCGATTGTATTAGGGTCTTTTTCGTCTTTCCGTAAATATGTGATATAACTCTTGAAGATTTCTCTATCAACAATTAGCAAAGAGTATCCTTTTTTCTTTAAGTATTTGGAAAATAATTTCAATATTGAAACGTAACCATTAATTGTCTCTTTGACTAAACCTCTCGTATGACAATCATCTCTAAACAATTCTATTAATTGTTCATCATTTAGCCTTTCCACCGCCACCGCCCCCCGATATCTTTGAGTAGACCATATCGCTCCAAAATATCAATCTGCTTCTTTATTCCCTTCACCGTCTCAGCATCATGAGGCTTGATACCAAGATGTTCAAATATCTCCTCCTTCCGCACCTCTAAACGTGTCAAAAACAATGTGACTAAATCCTTTTCATACTTTCTTTCGCCGATAAAATCTTGCTCTAAAAACGGTTTTGTTCTATATTCTCTATTCTCGTCTTCAAGTCGCATTACCAGGCTTTCTAACATCTTGATTTTCTTATACAGTTCCTTGTTCTCATCCTGGATTTTCTTCATATCATCAAGCAATTCTGCTCGTGATGAATACCCCTCTTTGTTCTTTTCTTGCTGAATGGAATTGTTGACGTGTTCAATGACGAATTTAGAGAGAGACATCTGTGTATTTTCAGCCATCTCATTCCACTGATTTAGCATTTCACGGGATGGTAAATACACGTAAACCAGGCGTTCTTTGGATGTTTCTGTCTTTGACTTATTTCCTTGCTTCGGCTGTTTTATTTTACCTGTTACCATACAAAAAAGAATAATATATGAGTATATTAATTTAACCGGTAAATAAGTGCAGGGGACGAGATTTGAACTCGCGGACCTCTACAGGACAAGACTCTGAATCTTGCGCCGTTGACCATGCTTGGCTACCCCTGCTTTTTTGACACTACAATTCAGTATTCCCTATTTTAGGTTGTCGCGTATCAATTGACTTCAGAAAACAATATACCTAGTCAAATCCCCCTTTCTTTAAACATGTAAATATAATAAGATAAATCAAAGATTTCATTCTCTCTGTATAATTGCTATAGTTATCTATGAGTCTAATCCATTTGGATATGATATTCTATTAATTTAAAAAATCTTTTTAATTTGTTCAAATCATTTTAGTGAATTGATTATTTAATATTATGACCGATTGATTTAAATATAACATTAGTGATTTAATTTTAAATATATATGGAGGAAATTATGAATAAACTAATCTCAATCATTATTGTTTTATGTTTTGTCCTAGGAGGACTAGAGGCTGTAGCAACCCAACCGACAAGTAATAATAAATATCAAATTATGCATCAAACACTAAATCTTTCTATAAAAGATTTAACCATAACAGAAAAAGAAGAACAATACGTACGTGTCTCTTTTTCTCAAAATGATCAATTTTTATTGAACCCGGGAAAACCAATTCTGCCAGAATTCACCAAAACATTTCAACTTCCTTTTGGTGCAACAAATATAGATGTTCAACTAACATCATCAGAAACAACCCAACAAACCCTAAACAAACAGATACAACCGTCTCCTGCACCGCAACCATTATCTCCTATTGAGAATTATAAGGCACCTCCTCGTAAAGATGAACAAATATACAACAGTAACAACCCATATCCATCCAAGTGCTATCAATGTAATATCGGTGTGGGAGTCAACGAACATTTTGAACATATCACTTATGTGGCAGTTCACTGGTATCCCATTCAATATACTCCTGCACAAAATATTATTACTATTGCACAAACCGCAGACATAACCGTTACATACACACCTCCTAAATCAACACCATTTCCCCAAACAACAACCTACGATATGGTTATCATTGCACCGTCTGTTTTTTCTAAGGCACTACAACCTCTTATTTATCATAAAAACAAATATGGGATTAAAACCACCCTGAAAACAACTGAAGACATTTATGCTGAATATAAGGGTTTTGATAAAGCGGAACAAATCAAATATTTCATAAAAGATGCTCTTGAACAATGGAACATCAAATATGTCCTTCTAGCCGGTGGACTTAAATCGACTATTTATGCGAAACCAAGAGATACGACAAACATTGGCGCGTCAGCGTGGTATATCCCTGTTCGATACTCAAATATCGATGAAAATGGTGATAATGGTTTCCCATCAGATCTCTACTATGCAGATATCTACAAAGAAGGAGGAGTATTTGAAAACTGGGATTCTAATGGTGATGGTATTCTAGGCGAATGGCCTAATGATACCATCGATCTTATACCAGATGTCGCGGTGGGACGATTAGCGTTTTCAGATGTACAGGAAGTGCAAGATGTAGTCAATAAAATCATCACCTATGAGACAACTTCTTATGGTTCTGAGTGGTTTAAGAAAATGATAGTTATTGCAGGAGATGGATTCATTGACCAATATGATTTGAATATCAAATGGGATACGAAGGGATTTGCGGATGGTGCCTATACCATCAAAGCCCAAAGTTTTAACCCTAAGGGAGATCAAGGACCAGTTAACGCTATTCACGTCACGCTAGATGGCACTGCTGCATCGAACGTTACTTTTAATCATGATGATAATCTTAATCCAGCACTACAGAACGGATATCCGGCACCACCGATTGCAGAAATTATGTCCGTTTCAGAAGGAAATATTCTAGGAAATACAGATGTGACCTATCAACCAACTGAAAGTCAAGCATACTGTAATGATCTTTTCTGGTACGCAAATGTTTCCTATGTTAACGGAGTACTGACCATTCGCGGAAAATCTTATGACCCCGAGCCTTATGGAAATTTAACAAACATTCATGTCTGGGTTGAAAACAATCAAGGAGACGTTGTATTTTCAGACTGGAGAAATAACACAACCATGTACTATGAAGGAGAATGGGTAACAGGTGAAAAAGCAATAAATGGTCGAGGTGGAGCATTATACTATATGCCTAAGGAATTCAACACAAATATCCTCTGGACCTCAAATGGAAAATTCACCGGGCAGGATGCTGTAATAAGCTCATTTAGCGAAGGATACGGATTTGCATACTTCTCCGGACATGGCAGCCCAGGAGTTTGGCAAGATCAAAAACCAGGAATCCCTGGAAACCGTCAACATGCAACCGTCCAAGGTCTTTGGGTATCAAATCTTCGCTCGTTTCCACCGTTTATCAAACAACCAATCTGGCCAATGAAAGAACTATCAAACAATGGAAAATTCCCAATTACAGTTGTCGGCGGTTGTCATAATAGTCTTTTCTCTGTATCACTAATCCCATCAGGAATAAATTATTATACTCAGCTGCTTGGAAGAGACAACGGGATGTGGACCGGTATCCAACTGATTCCCCAGTGCTGGAGCTGGTATATGGTTCAACTTCCCAACACCGGTGCAATTGCCACGATGGGTAATACTGGTCTTGGATGGGGCTGGGAAGGTGAATTCTGTACTGTAGGAGCCGGTGATGGATGGATAACCTCAGAATTCTTCAAACAATACGGACAACATTACGGACAAGAAGGATACCAGACACTTGGGCAAATCTATCTACAAACCCAAACAAGTTATATCAATACATTCAAGGACTTCACACTTCCCCAGTGCTGGTGGTACCCAGATCTCGGCTGGGATGCAATTGATGCACAATCAGTCGAACAATGGCCACTACTCGGAGACCCAAGTCTTCAAATCGGTGGATATCCACAATAAATTCTGCATCTCTTTTTTTAATTTTTTTTTTTATAAAAAATCCCCAAGAATACCCAACAATTTATTGTTGGGATGAATTGGGGTCAAACTTTTTGAATTCTACATATAACTATTACTCTGCAGTGAAATCACCGATCTTTGTTTGACCAATATGATC
>Ga0209777_10006616_pt1 | contig 13017 bp, 12 predicted proteins | sample FrelakmetHBP12HB_FD_187147 | JGI IMG/M metagenome (GOLD analysis project Ga0209777, IMG submission 187147) | Freshwater lake sediment microbial communities from the University of Notre Dame, USA, for methane emissions studies -HBP12 HB (SPAdes)... | ecosystem: Environmental > Aquatic >...
GTCGTCTTCACCCATAACTTCTTCAAATAACTGATTAAAAGTAGATTTCATGTAATTATTTATTAGTGAGCTTGTAGATTTTTCCATATTTTTATCAAATTTTTCTTCAACGTCAAAAACGTTAAGGTCTGTAACATAAGGTCTATTAGCCTTTTCTTTAGGCGTCATAGTCTTAAGATCATCTATTTTTCTGCTAAATGCGGGACCATCAAAATTACCTGCAACATCTGGCCCTGAGGTATTTTTATCAGCAATATCACCAGCTTTAGGGTTATTCAATTGAACAGGCCCTTTGCCTGGTTTCTTTCCAAACTTTGCAGTTTCTTTGGAAAGCGTTTTTTCGTTAAGGACCTTAGTTGTGTAAGTGTCCCAGATCTCTAATAGATTATGTGCCATAATATGTTAAATATTTATATCGCCCGTGCTTAAAAACAAACAAAACTACTTGAATAACCCGAATCTACCAGCTGTAGACTCAGAATTTGAGTATACACCAGATATGTTGGCGGATTTAAAGAAGTGTGCCGTAAACATACTCTACTTTGCTGAAAACTTCTTCTATATAGTATCGCTTGATGAAGGAAAACAAACAATTGACCTTCATTTATGTCAAAAAAGGGTGTTACGTAAGATGAGAGATAATAGGTTCTTCATATTGCTTGCAAGCAGACAGATTGGTAAAACTACTTTAATGACAATCTATGCATTATGGGTTGCCTGCTTTCAAAAAGACCAATCTATATTAATAGTAGCCAATAAAGAAGGTACAGCAATTGAAATCTTTAGAAGAATAAGACTTGCATATGAGGAATTACCAAATTGGTTAAAGCCTGGTGTCAAGGAGTACGGTAAAACGTCCATGTCCTTGGCAAACGGGTGTAGAATTGGTATATCCACCACAACAGGTACCGCTGCCAGAGGTCAATCTATTAACGTTCTTATATTAGACGAATTGGCGTTTATTGAACCTCATTTAGTTGATGAATTTTGGAAATCAGTTTACCCAATTGTTTCATCATCCAAAAAGTCTAAAATCTTTATAGCTTCCACCGCAAATGGTACAGGCAATTTGTTTCATACTTTGTATACAGGAGCAGAAACAGAACGTAATGGGTGGGCGTGTGATAAGATTTTATGGAATGAAATTCCCGGTAGAGATGAAAAGTGGAAACAAGAAACTATTGCCACCATTGGTAGTTTGGACGCTTTCAATCAAGAGTTTAATTGCGAATTTTTAGATTCAGGTGAAAGTTCCCTTAATGATGAGTTATATGAAAAACTTTCTGTTTACATAAAACAACCATTATATGTTATGGAGGAGGGTCATTATCAAATTTGGGAAGAACCTAATGATAGTAAAATTTACGTAGCAGGTGTAGACGTGAGTGAAGGTATAGATAAAGATGCATCTGTAATACAAATTATGGATATAACAGACCTTACTTGTATAAAGCAAGTTGCAAGTTATCACAATAATGGTATATCACCAGTAAACTTTACAAGCAAATTAAATGAAATTTTAACACAATGGGGCAAACCTTTAGTTTGTATAGAAAGAAATAACTGCGGAGCTCAAGTTGTAGACAATTTAAGAGCTAATTTTGATTACGATAACGTGGTGTCTTGGGGGGCCTCTACTGCAGGTAGAGAAAAAGATGTTCTTGGTATAGTATCTCACACTAACACCAAATATACAGGCATTACTAATATGAGATACTGGGTTAATCAATTAGAAGTGGTACAAATTAGAGACCTTGCATTATTAAGAGAGTTTAAAACGTTTGTAAGACATGCAAACGGTACATGGTCTGCAAAGAAAGGTGCTGGGTATCATGATGATAGGGTAATGTCATTGGTTTGGTCTATTGTTATATTAGAAAAAGGATTAGTAGAAAAGCATTTTGAAGTAATACAAACAGATTTTAATGGTAGACCTTTAAAATTAAAGCAATTAGATTTTGGTATTAAATATTTTACTGATCCAAATTCTTTCTATAATGAAAAAGGTGGTGCAGCTTCTGCAATGCCTTCTATTATATCAGATAGAATTTCAGTTGATGATGATCTTGCTGCATTATATGCTGCAGGGTATAAACCTTTACAATAATGGCAACCCAACCTATAATTCAACAATCTCAACTTAACAAAAGTAGGAAAGACAAATTTCTATTGGTGTTTAATTTGCCGCCCATTTTAAGAAACTATAATACCAGTAATTTTTCAACTAGAAGTCAAGATCTTGTTAATCAAAATTCAATACAATTTTCAGTTTACGGTTCTATAGTGCCGCAAATACAAGTTCCTGATATTGTAGCTCCTTATTCCGGTCAAAGTTATAAAATTTCTTCTAATTCAAGACCGCCTTATGAAAATATTACAGTTAATTTTACCGTAGATAACCAATTTAATAACTACTGGGTAATTTATTCTTGGTTAAATCTTTTAAATGACCAGCAACAATCCATTTATGACGCTAATCAAGATGTTCCGGATGGTACAGTAGATACTAACTCAAGCAAACTTGCAACTCCCTTACAACCTCAATCATATCAAACTGATTTCACAGTGTACGGAAAGGACGAATTTGACAACAACGTTATTCAATTTACTTACACAAAAGCATTTCCAGTATCATTGGGAAATATAGAGTATTCCTATAGAGAACCCGGGGAAATGGAAATCACTTTTGAGTTTGCCTTTTCTCAATTCTTTGCTAGTTTGATATAAAAAGTTGTCCACAAAATATAAATAATAACATATGGCTCTCTCAATTACGTCACCCGGTGTTCAGATCAATGAAGTCGATCTAAGTCGAACAGCAAACATACCGACTGGTACAAGCATTTTAGTTGCAGGCTATGCTCCTCAAGGCCCAACTGATGAAATTATTACTGTAACAAGTCTAGCAGAATGGCAAAGTATTTTTGGTACACCTACCAATGCAGCAGAAAGATATTTTTACGAATCAGTACAACCATTATTCAACACAAACGCAATTGTAAATGCATATAGATTACCATATGGTAGTACAAACGGGCAAGGATTTGGTTCTAATTACGGCGCATTAGTTTACCCTGTTACTGCAGTTGACGTAAATTGGCAGAACGGTACAAACCCGTATTACGGAACTGGGTTAACTTATTTAAACTCAAATTCAGCAAACGTAATGTATTTAATTGGTGAACCAACACACTTTGAATTAACCCCTACTCAATACAATAATTTACAAGGCGGTAGAGGAATTAATTGGAGTAACCAAGCATCTGCAACATTTAATAACATTAATCAATTTGGTACTGCAGGTATTATTGTTTTAAATTCAGCTCAAACAACAGTCAATAATGTATTCCAAGGTTATTATGTTGGTATTGCTGATAATTCAAATATAAATCCAGCTTCTAACTTTACAGACATTTTAGCAGTAGAAACAGTTGCATTTAGTGCAGCTTATACACAAAATTACGTTAATATTCCCACAACAAGATTAGCATTTGCTCTTTCATCACAAGCTGAAAACGCATATTCACCAGCTAATAACAATGCGACATCAAATGTTGGTACAAGTATATCTCAAGTATTAGAAACTTCGCCATCATTTAACATTGGTACAGATACATTTAAAGATACTTTAATATTTGGTTTGTTTAAACTTAACCAATCCAATTTTAACCCCACAACAACACAATTATCTTATACATTTGTTGAAAATTATGTTGGTTCATTAGATTATTGGAGACAAATTAATCCATCTAACGGTGGTGCCCCTCAAAGCTTCTTTATTGACAACGTAAGCTTACCATCTCCTAATGTTGAAATTTTAGTTAACGACTATATTTCACATAAAAACGGTCAAACTTGGTTAAACAATGTTGGTAATCCATCAAACTTTGCAAGAACAATTACCACAGGGTATGCAAGTCCAGTAACTTTACTGCAGCAGTTATCAGCACAGTTTGGTATAGTTAACCCAAGTACAGCTACAGCTCAAATTCAAGCTTTATCAGGCACATTAGCTAAATCTTACTCATATTTGGGAAATGTAGACGCATTATTTACAGTTGGTGCATATGCTAATACAAACGTTCAAACAAAAGACTTAGGTTCAATACCTACAAAGTTAAACAGAATGTTTGACATAGCTGCAAACACAGAACAATATAATATTGATCTTGCAATTGACGCAGGTATGTCAACAATATTTGCAAACAGTCAGTGGTTACAAACGCAAGCAACATTATCATCTACTCAAATTTACTTTGATGATACAATAGTTGTTAATGCGGTATCAGGGTTAGCAGTTAATAACTTTACTGATATGTCACCAGATGCAGCTACTTATGCTGCAAATTGGGGAGTAATATTCAATCTTTATGCTGGTTTTGCTGGTTTACAAAGAAAGGATCTACTCTTTATTGCTGACTTACCAAGAAATATTTTTGTTCAAGGTAGCGATTACTTGACGTTGTCTAATCCAAATAACAACTTCCCAGTAAACATTTATCTACCAATACAAAATGTATTAGCTCCGTTTAATACAAGCTATGCAACAACTTATGGTACGTGGGGTCAAGTATTTGACAACAACTTAGGCAACTTTGTATGGGCTCCATTCTCTGGATTTGCTGCAGCTGCAATGACAAACACTGATACAAACTATCAACCATGGTTTGCACCAGCTGGTTTTACAAGAGGCAACTTAACTGGTACTGGTATTACTGATTTGGCAATTTATCCAAACCAGAAACAAAGAGATCAGTTATATAATATTTCAGTTAACCCGGTAGCATTTTTCCCGAATGAAGGGTTTGTAATATATGGTCAAAAGACATTATTAAAACAACCAAGTGCATTTGATAGAATTAATGTAAGACGTCTATTCTTGAATCTTGAAAAAGCAACAGCTGCAACGGTCAAGTATTTCGTATTTGAACCTAACACAGTGTTAACAAGAACAAGAGTAATTAACACATTAACACCTTTATTTACAAACGCTAAGAACACAGAAGGGTTATACGATTTCTTAATTGTGTGTGATGAACGTAACAACCCACCGTCAGTTATTGATGCTAACGAATTAGTTGTTGATATCTACTTAAAGCCAGTTAGAACGGCTGAGTTTATATTAGTCAACTTCTACGCTACACAAACAAGCCAAAACTTCAGTGAATTGGTTGGTTAATATTTTATGACAAAAGGCCAAACCGTATTCTTTACTACGTCATTTGATCAAAATGAACGCTCAGGGGTTATCCAAGAGGTAACCTCTATGGGCTATCAAATTAACAATGTATGGTATTCAAAGAATGATATAAAAGTTAAAAACATTCTATTAGACAGTAAAACCCCAATTCAAGACCAGCAATTGATACTTGGATAACTAAATAATAATATGGCAGACGTACATCAAACAATACAAGACTTTTACACACAAGCACAGGCTAATGATTTTTCACGTTCTAACTTGTTTAGAGTGCTAAATATAAACTTTGGTGATGGTAGCACACAAATTGTTACTGAAAATGATTTAGTATATGCTAGGACGGCAAGTTTACCTGCTAAAAACATTACCAATAACGCCGTACCATACATGGGACTTAACTTTAACATACCAGGTATTGCACAATATCCAAATAGTGATTCATACGTTATTAACTTTTATGCAGACGCTGCACAAAAAATTAGAGAAAAATTCCTAGCTGTAGTAAATGATACGTTTAATGATGCAACCAGCACAGGCAACTACTTTACACCTAAACAATCAGCGGTAATTGACTTAATTCAGTTAGATAAACAGCTAAATAAAATTGCACAATATCAATTGGTCGGTGTTAGTATCAGAGATGTTGCTGCATTAGAGTATGATATTACATCAGTAGGTGATATTCAAAATTTTAATGTTACTTTAGCTTATCATTATTGGCGTAAAACAGGTTAATTAAAAAACATTATAATTTAGAAACGCTGTACAACTAGTTGTACAGCGTTTTTTGTGATTAAATATTTGAATGGCAGGTAGTATATTAAACGCATTAGGCAATGCAACAACAGCTCTGGCTACTTTAGGTGGTATAAACCAACCAGGAACTTTAGCTGCACCTAGCACTATTGTTTCCAATATTGCTATACCAGGCATACCTTTATTAAGTTTTAGAGATGTGTTTTTAACATCTTTAGAAACCTGGGTTGCAACAATTCCCTTAAAAAGCCAGTTTATAGCTTTAATACAAAGTTTTCCCGCAGATTTACAACAATCAGTTATACAAAATTTAGAAACAGTTGATGGTGCTAAAAGGGGTTGGAGTATTGATAATGCTATTAATGCTTTAACCAATGACGCATTTCAAAAAACTGTTGGTTGTATTTTTTTAGACGGAGCTGATATACCTAATGATACGTTATCAATAGATACCGCTTCTATTCCTAATAACAGAGGATTTGTACAAGGTAATATAGGTAATACTAGAGATGCATTTGCAGGTAATCAGTTAACTTTAAGATTTAGAGAAACTAACACATCTTTTATTGATATGATAATGAGACCTTGGGTAATATTAGCAGCACATAAAGGGTTGGTATTTAGAGGTGAAGTGGGTAGCCCACATAGTATAAAAACAAACATTACAATAATTCAATACTCTAGAACATATCAAAATATTTCACAAATTCCTAGAAAAGTATGGCAGTATTATAATTGTGTACCGACAGGTGTTGGTACTCGTAATCTTGTATATGAAGAACAACAAGATTATGATCATTATGACGTACCTTTTGCTTATGATTATTATACAGTTGAAGATAACTTGTATATACCACTGCCTGATATAATATCTGCAATAGGTAAAGGGAACATACCTAGAATATCGTCGTTACAAAGATGAAATATAACTTTAAGTACAACGTAAACATTCAAGGAAAAATGTTTACGTTGTGTGAACCTACTTTTTATGATTACAAAAATCTTGTAAAAGCACTTTTTGATACTGACCCAGCAGTTGTAGCCAAAATATTTGAACATTTTTTATCTAATTTATGTGATGTTCCCATTAACAATATAAACATATTAGAAAAGTTCCTGTTACTGTTAAAAATAAGAGGAACTATTCTTGGAGATAAAATAGAATTTGGTAATGAAGTAACAAAAATTAATTACTCTACAAGTAGAGTGTACGACTTTTTTAATGTTAAAACAGAATTATATAGCCATGAAGTGGATGGTATAATTTATAAGTTTAATTTACCAAGTAATTTTACTACAAATGAAAATCCTTACGATTTTATATATGATTGTTTACATAGTATAGATGGAACGGTTATAACTTATGAAAATAAACAGTTAATTATGGATCAATTGCCTGCTTTACCTGCTGTTGATATATACAATAATATTTTTAAACATTTTGAACATATGCAAATGGAAATAAGTTATATAAACTTTTTTTTAACCCCCTTAAATGATTCTTTTTTATCTTTTTTACGTTCAATATACTCATATGACTTAAAGTCAATGTATAATTTTGAATATAATTTACGTAGAAACTTAAATTTTACAACATTAGATTTTGATACTCTATCTTTTCCTGAATGTGATATTATTTTTAATAAGTTTAAAGAAGAGTTAGCCCAAATAGAAAAGGAAAATCAAAATGTTGATAACAAACAGTCATTGACTATATAATAATATGAGTGAACAGTCTTTAAATGCTATTTTAGCTAAAATTAAAACCACGGAAACCATTAATATTTGGATACCATCACTTCAAACCGAAACCCCATTTAGACAATTAACATTGTTACAACAAAAAAGTATTATTGACAAAATTAGTAATTCAGGCTACGGTTTAGTAGATTTTTTTATATCAGTTAATGAAATTATAAAAAATAATTGTCAAGACAGTTCAATTTACTCTCAATTAACTACAATAGATAGAGTTAATATCCTAGTATCGTTAAAAAGAAATTTGACTCAAATGTATCAAGGTGTTGATATGCAAAAGTTATTAGACAAAAATAAAACAATAAACTTACCACCAATACAAAAAACAATTACAACAGAAAAATTTGAAATAGAAGTGTCAGTACCAACTTTAATAGAAGATAGTAAACTAAATAGTTTTCTTTTATCAAGTTATAAAGAAGAAAGGCAGTTACTTGGAAAACTTTTAGTAGCAGAAATCTGCAAATTTGTTAATAAAATTACAATTTTAGAAAATAACACTGTTATAGATTTAAAAGATCAAACTACAAAAAATAAATGGACAATATTAGAAAACATAGAGTCTAAAAATTTTAAAGATCTAATGGATTACATAACTCTAACAAGAAACACTGAAGAAGAGTTTGTAAAGATAGATGATACTACCGTAGAAATAGGTCCTGAATTATTTGTCCTGTGATAAATAATTAGATGGATAATAATGATGCTTTTATAGTAGCATTAACTTCGTTTACAAAAGTAAACAAAAAACTGTTAAATTCATTAGAAAATTTAGAAAAAAAACAAGCTCAAAAACCTAATAGACCTGATTTAGTTGTTGAAAAAGTACAACCTATTGAGATAGAAGGGTTCGGTAAAAAGGCTTTAGTAGATCTAAACAAAGCATTAAAGATAGATATTGGCAAAGTATTGGCTGGTAGTAAAGATAAAGATATGAAAGAAAAATCGGGGTTTTTGTCTAGTTTGTCCGATTTATTAAAAAACGGTTTTATAAAAAAACTACTTTTAGGGGTTATTGGAGCAGGTTTGTTTAAAGAAATAAATGATAAAACTACAGGTTTAGTTACAAATTTAGTAAAAAGTGGTTTAGACACAATTAAAGATGCAACTTCTGGGTTCAGTAAAGCTATAAAAGGTATTGAAGAAGGTGCTAGTTCTTTAAAAAATAGTGTTAAAGATTTAAGTAGTTCTGCTAAAAGTTTAGAACAAAGTGCATTATCTTCTAAAGAAACATTAACAAAAACAATTGAAAAAATGGGTGCAACTGCAACTGCATCTAATACTGAAAAGGGTATATTACAAAAATTACTAGAAAAAACTGGTGTGAGAGCAGCCAGTAATGCTGCAAAGGAAAAGGGATCTGAATATCTATCTAAAATAATAAAAGGCACTAAAAATACAGCTGCAGAGTTAGGATCTGAAGCAAAAAGTGGAGTACAAACGTTTGAAGAATTTTTAGCTAAACAAGGAAAAGCATTTTCTCAAAACGGTAAAAAAGTCATTGATGTTGTTGCCGGTAAAACATATGGCCGTAAACAAATAAGACAACAAAAAGAATTGTATGAAAAATATGCAGAAAATTTTGCAAAAGATTTAGAACAAAAAATTATTAATGAAAAAAATACAGCTTTAGAAATGGCTCAAATGGGTATCAAAAAAACAGAAGCTGGTGGTTCAAGCATAATGAGTAAAGTAAGTGGTTTTGCAAAAGGTAAAATTGGAGGGTTACTTGGTGGTATAGCAAAGTATGGTGGTATAGATTTAGGATTTGCAACTTTTAATGCAAAAGATATAATTAAAAAATACAGGAACGGTGAAATAAGTAAAGAAGAATATTATAATTTAATGAGTCAACAGGTTGGAGGAGCTGTTGGTAGTGTTGGGTATTCTGTTTCAGAAAAAATATACAATTTACGCAATGCAGTAAGAGTTGCGGAAGCAGCAGAAGCTGTAACGGGGGTTGGTACAGCAGCAGATTTAGTTGAAATACCTTTTACCGAGGCAGCATTTGCATTAGCAAAACGATTTTTAAAAAATGCAGCTGTTGGAGCTGCTTATAATTTAACAGGTTCTGCAGCAGCAGGGCAATTAGCAAAATTATCACCTACTGCAGCAGGTGGTATGGCAAATTTTCTAGCCACAATATACGCTGGTACAACTGGAAACAGCCCACAAAAATTTATAGATCAATTAGAAGAAGAAGCCACTGCTAACTACAAGACCAAACATTCAAAAAATATTAAAACTAACGACGCAATTATTACTTCCGGTGGTAAAATTATACAACCACACAGTAATGATACTTTATATGCAATGAAAGATGGTGGTCCAATGAGTGGATTCTTTAATAAAAATTTAAAAGCTAATGAGGAAGGCAATTACATTCTTAAAAAATATGCACAATTATCAAATGATATGATGAACATGCAAATTAGGTTATTAAATGATAATAACGCCATATTATTAAGTATAGCTGACAAATTAAAGTCCCAAGGTAATATAGTATCACAAAATATTACAAATAATTCTTACGGTCAATCTGGATCACTTAGATTATTACAAGGTGTTGCTTAAGTTTTACTACTAAATAATGTTATGCCAGGGTTAATTACATCATCAATTCCGGGTCGTATATCAGGTAAATTGTCTACAAGCCCTAATGTGCTTTGGAAATTACCAGCTCCTACAAGTGATAATGCTTTACCCGTGTTACAAAGGGTAAATAAACAAGATGCACCAATTAATAATACCAATAACATTGGCAACGGTGTTGGTATTGTAGATGTTTATTCTGGTATTTCAGTACAAGACTATATTGACGTGGTTAATGATTTTAGTTGGACAGTATCACCTAAAACGTCTAGAGCAGATGTACCAATACTTTATTTAGATGAAAGAAGACTATTAACTAACAGTAATGTTACAAATATTGCTAATTCAATTTTTACTGTAAAAGATAATACAAGTAATGTAGCTAGTTTAGCTACCCCAACAATAAATTTAATTAATAATACAATAAATTCTGTACCATTAATAGCAAACGGAATAAGTGAAATTTCACAAGCTGCAAATTTTTTGTCAAACACATCTATTGGGCAAACAACTACAAAGGTTGCAAATGAAGTAGGTTCTTCAGTTATAAATGAAACTTTAAAAATATCAGCATCTTTAGTTGCAGCTGCTGATCAATTTTTAAAAGAAACTGGAGCTAATATAACACCAGATTCATTCACAAATAATGCATTAAAACCTTATTCTTATTTATATGCCACCGAACCAACTAAATTTTTATACAAATTACCGTACCTTGAAAATCAATACGGTTCAGTTTCAAACACTTTTGCATCCGATACACCTAAAGGGTTGTTAAATGCATTGGTTGGGGAGGCAAGAACTTTTGCTGAGACAACAGCAAATTTTGGCAACTTTTTAAAGCCAGGTGTTTATATAGAAACAGCAAAACAATTTTCAATGGCAGACACTGGTAGAAGTATAAGCGTAAAAATACCATTACTAAACACTCAAAACCAACAAGACATAAATAATAACTGGCAATTGTTATTTGGATTAATATATCAAAACCGCCCAGGTAGGGTAACAAGATCAATTATTGATTTACCAGTTATATATGAATTGAGTGTACCAGGAATGGTATATATGCCTTATTCCTTTATAAGCAACTTGACTGTAGATTTTATTGGTGCAAGAAGGTTAATGAATTTAAGTGTACCTATTATAACTACCCCGGGAACACCTTACACTAAAATTAATGTTATAGTTCCAGATGCTTATGAATTAAATATAACCTTTACAGGGTTAAATGATGAAACACGTAACTTTTTATATGCAAGTATGTTACCTGGTGGTAATGGTGTAACAGTAGGACCACCTTTAACTTTAATTGAATCAGCTAATATTGGTACAAACCCAATAGATTTAAACAATTCAAAAGGAGGTCGTTAAAACTTATGGACTTAGGACAATACCAAAATTATATACCAAACTTACCTAATTTAGACATTTATAGGTATGAAAATATATTTAAAGTATATCAAACACAAGACAATAATATGGACTATTTTTATAATATTATAAAAAACATAAATGTTCCTAACGACATTAATAATAATTCATTTTTTACAATCACATATCAAGCTAATATTCCACTAACAACATTAAGTTATCAAATCTATGGAACCACATATCTATGGTGGTTAATTTGCATAATAAATAACATACAAAATCCATTTGACCCTTCTATATCAGGTAAAACACTAAAAATTATTAGCCCCAGTTATGTAAAACAAATACTTGATATTATTTCCAATCAGTTACAATGAGAAATGATGCTCTATTTACTACAGCTGTGCTCGGCAATTTTGCAAAATCATTTGCGGTAATCAACAAAAAAAATTATGTTTTTAATGCAACGTTTGCAAATGCTGATGGTTATATAACAAGTTTTCAAAAAGATGCTATTTTAGATTTAAAAATAGAAGATGTAGTTTATACACCGTTTTATTCTGGTTATATAGTAGTTGATAACAGAGAAGATGCAATAGAAAGATTTAAATCTACACCAACTAAGAATGAATTTACCAACAGTGTTGCACCTAATTTAGTAGGTTATAGGACAAGAGGTGATGCAAGAGATTTATTATTTTTATCTATAATACCTGTACCATCACAAGATCCAAAAATAAAAAACCCTTACGATTCTAGTAATTTACAATATAATAAAATATTTTCTTTTCAATGTGTATTTGCTTTAACTGATGAAACTGATATTGAAACAAGTACGGGTAAAGCTAAAAAATATAAAATAGTAGATTTAGATTATGTCGTTTTAAAAGAGAAAAAAATATTTTTTTCAACGGTCAATTTATTACCAGGTAAAAATGCAGCATTTTTAAGTGATTTAAACAGAAGAGCATTAACTGGCGATTGTTTAAAATACATTTTACAAAAAGGTTTAGGTTCCACAGGAGCTGTTTTTAGTACATTATCAGGCAATAATACAGTAACTCCTAATTTTGAAAGCGGTGCAAGTAAAATATTTTATTCTTCACCAAATGATTATACAGCGTTTGATGATTTAATGTATATATACAACTTTCACGTTACTAGTGATCCCGCTAATGACTTTTCCTTTTTATTAAAAGATGGTTATACTGGTGAATATACACTAGAAAGTGCTAGTAGCATATTTAAAAAATCGTATTTAAAAAAAGGTGATATAGGTGGTGAATATTATATTGAAAATTTAACTATAGCGGGTACAAAACAGTACAGGATCTAACTTG
>Ga0209777_10006617_pt1 | contig 13017 bp, 12 predicted proteins | sample FrelakmetHBP12HB_FD_187147 | JGI IMG/M metagenome (GOLD analysis project Ga0209777, IMG submission 187147) | Freshwater lake sediment microbial communities from the University of Notre Dame, USA, for methane emissions studies -HBP12 HB (SPAdes)... | ecosystem: Environmental > Aquatic >...
TATGCTTTTTTGTCTGGAAAAACGGCTTGTTAAAATTGCTTATAACAAACTTTTTTGAAATTTTAGGGGTAAAACCATTCCTAAAAATGAGCATTTTTTCTCGTTTTGCTAATTGCGACACAGTCTCGCAGGCGGGAATCCAGTAATAGCGCGAAGTTAGATTTAAGGTGATATAAAATAGCCCGTCATTATTTAAACATTTAATAACCGGACTAAGCAATTAATCCAAAACAATCATAACTTTGCATTGTTTCAAAAAAAAAGTGTTTTCAGCCGATGATCTAATCTTTTGGGCATCGGCATTGCTGATGATGATATCAGATTTACCTGTGCCGCTTGTTCCTACAGTTTTTACCATTATTGGATTGGCGCCTGCGCGCTGATTGCTTTGTGCGACGGTAAAGTCACGCGTATAGCCGCATATTCCCTGCTTTACTGCATATTCAAGGTCAACCTTGGCCAAACCGTAAACTTCTTTGCTGTCCTCATCAAAGATTCTTGGTAACATCGCCGGACGTGCTTGAATCCCGCGAGCATCTATAACAATGCCGGTGTAAGAAACAGGTGCAGACGGAGACGCGGAAGTTTTATCGGCTGGAGCCGGTACTGATTCAGCCGTGGCTGGTGCCGCAGGTGGCTTTGCCATAGCCAACGGCATAATTGTCCGGGCAAAATCGCCGTAAAGAGGCACTCTTAACCTGACTTCTGCTTTACCACCAGACATGTATTGATAATCATCGATTAACGATTTTTTCATCAGAGTATTTATTTGCGTATCAGTAACATTGTCTCCCACAGTAAAATCTTTTACTAATTTTGCCGAATCAACTTGCACATTTTTGATGATTTCCAATAAATTATTTAAGGCATCTTTTTGAGCCGCGCGCAAAGCTATCGGACGGGCATTTATTTTGCCGGCCAGTTTTTCAGGCGGAGCGCCGATACCGACTGCCTCAATATAACCTGCCGACCAATTAATACTGCCTTGACCAACCTTATCCACCCAGTCGGATGCACCGACCTCGTCCTGACAAATACCGGTAAATGTAAAAATGAGCAATAAGCTTATAATAATTATTACAGATGTTAATCTTGACTTCATAATATCCTTTTATTCTAATATAAATTCATGTTGTTCACTTTTTTTATTTTTCGCTTTCGGCGCCGTCTTAAATGTCACACTTAATTGTTTAATCGGGGGCATTTCTATTATCTTCCCGTTCAATATTTCCTCCACAGTTAAAAGTTGAACCTTGGGATATTTCCTGTTCCAGGAAGCGGATTCATAGAAACCCGCGGTAACCGCTTCCGTTTTCATGGCAGAGGTGGGTTCCTGCATCGAGATGAGAACGCCGATTGCCGCCTTTTCCCGTTCCAGAACTCCCTTCAAATCACGAATGTGCGCGGAACCGGTTTTTCCGGCTTTCACCGACAGGATTACATTTTCAAAGCTCCCCGGTTTGTCTCCCTGAAAAATAATTCGTCCATCAATGCCTTTGTCCGCTCCCTTTTTTTGTTCGACAGGCCGCGCCCCGACAAGACCCAGCGCCCACCATTGGAATTGATACGGGTCAGAGACCGCCAGCGCCGCCGCGTCCGGCACGCTCGTAGGCTCGCCCACAACACGAAACGGCCATTTTGCCGCTCCACCATATTCCGCCGGTGCTTCCGCTGTTTTCGAGACTTCGCATTTCTCCGACTTTGTAACACGAACAGTGTCTTCGATACCAAAGGAATCCTTCAGGCGTTGTTTGATAAGTGTTATCGCCAGGTAAGTGATGTCTATTCCGATCCACGAACGACCCAGCGCTTGCGCGGCAGCAATCGTGGTTCCACAGCCGCAGAACGGATCAAGAACAACATCGCCGGGATTGCTGCTGGCGTTGATGATTCGTTCCAAAAGCGCAACTGGTTTTTGAGTTGGATAGCCAAGTGATTCTGTCGCAGACGACGAAATTAGATCAATGTCTTCCCAAAAGTCGCTTAGCGGTACACCCGGACTTTGACTTAGGTAATATTTCAATCGCGGGGAACCATCTTTTTTTTCAGGCCATAGGATTAGTCCATTATTATCGTATTCTTCCAACTTCGCGGGTGTTGTAACCCAGTGCATTCCTGCTTTACCTTTCGTATTCGGATCAATACCACGCCAAACTTTTCCTGTCTCACCGTTTCGCTTGCCGCTGACCAGTAATGGAACGGCCTGATATTTACCAGTTTCATCTTCGTTTTCATACAGCTTTAGCGACGCTTCAGATAGTTGTTTGTACTGCATATTGAACGGGTATTCCGACCCACGTGTGTAGAACAGGATCACATCATGTGCGCGTCGAAAACTCCGACTGATCGATGATCGCGTCTGACTTCGCTTCCACGAAATGTCATCGATGAAGTTTTCAGGTCCAAACACGGCGTCCATAAGCATCTTTAGATAATGACTGGCCGTTGGGTCGCAATGCAAATAAATGCTCGCGGATGGTTTCATCACACGCCGAAGTTCTACAAGGCGAGGAGCCATCATCACGAGATAGGCCAGCATGTCACATTCACCCAGAAATGTACGGAATGCCTGCAGACAATCGGCTACGCGGCCTCCCGCCATCACGATCTCCGCATAAACGGATTCGCTCTCCTGACTCCATGTCCAGGTATCCGAAAAAGCCTGAATCTGGCTTGCGGCTTTGCTCCCGTCTTTTTCCGCGAACAGGACGTTGTAATTTGTATTGGAGTTGAAAGGCGGGTCCAGATAAACGAGGTCAATCGTTTCGTCTTTGATATGCAGGCGCATCACATCCAGGTTATCGCCATAGTAGAGCAGGTTTGTCGAGCTTTTCATCATAACGTCATCCCCCCCCTCATATATTCTGTCAAATCACTTCCAGACTAAAACGTGATCAAGTGCAGGATCTGCATATCATAAATACCGAAAAAATGTCATCAATAATAGCGGGCAGAAGCCCTGCCTTTTCGATTAACTCTAATTAATTAGCTATTATTTTGTTTCTTTGATATAAGTTACAAATACTAAATAACTATAAAAACAAGTGAGTTGAAGGAAGTGGAAAAAATGAAAAAAGAAGATTGTATACTCTTTAGTGGCGGAGCTCAAGGGGCGGAAGCGGAATTTGGCGTAAACGCGGAGAGCTTTGGAATTGAAGAAGTAAATTTTACATTTAACGGACATACCATCATCCGCAAACGGGGATTGCGTGTCCTCAATCACGAAGAACTGAAAAATGGCGATGTTAGTCTGGAATATGTGTCAAAATTAATGAATCGCCGTTACACTGATAATGAAACTTTTCGCAAGATCCTGCAAAGTATCTGGTACCAGATTAACAACGGTCAGGAAATTTTTGTAATCGGCGCGATACTCGACGATAAGACCGTCAGAGGCGGCACCGGCTGGGGCGCCGAATTCAGCAAAATATGCAACAAACCATTGCATGTTTTTGATCAAAAGAAAAACAATTGGTTCACCTGGAATAAATTGGATTGGGTTAAACGCAAAAAGGCAGATGAGCCTGTTATAGACCATGTCCATTTCACCGGAACAGGAACACGTTTCCTTGAAGAAAACGGCAAGAAAGCGATCAAAGAATTATTCGTGAGATCTTTTTCTCAATGAATTGCTGATCACGGGTATGAACCCCAAAGCAAGCTTTGGAAACAGATTCCGCAGCAAGTTGCGGGGTATTATACCCTCCGCTGCGCGGGATTGTTCAACTTACCAATTCCGCTACGCTACGCTTTCGGAATTGGAGTTTCACAATAAACCCTGAAAAAGGAGGTTTCGATATGAACACAAAAGGCATTTTTTATACTGTAACAAAGGCTTCTATGGTCGCAGCTTTTGGCGAGGAACGCTGGAATTCCTTTATGACCAAGCTGATAGAGAAGGACAACTATTTCAGCAAGATTATTATGGCCATTACCCTCAGTCCGGTTGAAAAATTAATCATTTTTTTTGACGAGATGTGTAAGGAATTCTTCAACAACGACAGAATGCAGTACGAGATGTTTGGGAAGGTAGGCGCTCAATATGCCCTGTCGCCGGAAGGTCCGTACAAATCTTATATGCTCACAAAGGATATAAAGCAGTTTGTCGAGTTTGTCCTGCCTAAGCTCTGGTCGACGTATTTTGACGGAGGTAGAACCACCACAAAGTTAGAGAACAACGTTGTTCATCTCAAAATCACCGGAATTGAAATCAAAAATTTGTACTTCGAGAAACTCCTTATGGGTTATTTTCAGAAGGCCCTCAAAATGTTCGGGAAGAAATCCGTTGCGAAACAGGTCAGGAGTATTGCATCGGGCGATGATGATATTTATTTCCAGTTTGCACTAAAGGACTCTTGACCACAAAATATAATTTGCGGTGTTGATGTTTGCTGAGTTCTCCTGCGAGTGAAAACGAATTAATTCTGCAACTTGCTACTTTCCAGATAATCTTGTAATCCCAGTTGCCACGGCTGCACTGCTTTTCCCGTAGTTTGAATAAATTTCCGCATACTCAAAACGCTATATGCGGGACGCATCGCCAGTCTATGGAGTTGATCGGATTTGATGGGTGTAATGTCAATACCGTGAATTCCCGCTTCCTGTAATATTTTCACGGCAAACTGAAACCAACTGCAACTGCCTCTATTGGTTATATGAAAAATTCCTTTAGCGTTTTGCTTAATCAGCAAATCTACTGCCGCCGCTAAATCTTTCGTGTAGGTAGGCGATCCTGTTTGATCGTCGACGACTGTTAGTTTTTTAGTCGTTTTAACTTTTTCCAAAATCGTTTGCACAAAGTTTTTTCCTTTAATCCCATATAACCAAGAAGTACGAATCAGAACATAATTATCAGTCAGAGATTGCAGATATCTTTCGCCAGCAAGTTTTGATTCTCCATAAGTGTTGATCGGATTGCATTGATCATCTTCCCTGTAAGGCTGTTTGGCCGTACCGTCAAAAACATAGTCCGTGCTGAAATGAATGATACGGATATTTTTATCCCGGCAGGCCCCAGCAATATTTTTTACCGCCTCGGCATTGACGGCAAAGCATTCATCTTTTGCTGTTTCACATCCGTCAACATTGGTATAAGCGGCGGCATTGATAACGATGTCAGGTTCTGTCTCTTTGATCGCCCCTTTACACTCACTTGCGGAAACAATATCAATTTCTTCTTTATCCATCCCGATAACTTCATGCTCCGCAGAAAGTTTTAGAAGAAGATCGCTACCCAGCATTCCTTTATGTCCCAACAGCAATATTTTCACTTTTAGTATTTAACCTCCTTCAAAAACAGACCACAGGCCGGCGCTGTTACTCCCGCGATAGTTCTGTCTCTCGATTCAATAATTTGCTTCATTTCTTCCGGCTTTCGTTTACCGCGGCCAACTTCAACAAGTGTTCCGATAATGTTGCGCACCATATATTTTAAAAAGCCGTGAGCTTCCACTTTTATTTCTATAAGTCCATCATCGTAGGTTTTTATTTCAATATCCGTAATCGTCCGCACACGATCTTTAACATGAGTTCCGGTGGCGCAAAAGCAGGAAAAATCATGCGTGCCGATTAAGAATTGAGCCGCCTTTTTCATCAGTGCCAAATCGAGAGGAAAACGAATATGCCAAAAGTAATTGCGTCCCAATACCGGCCTTAAACGCTGGTTGCATATCTTATATACATAGACTTTGCTTTTGACATCATGCTGGGCGTGAAACTCGCCCGCAACTTCTTCCATTTCCTTGACCACAATATCCGGCGGCAATACGCTGTTCATTCCCCGATATATATTGTTGAGGGGCAAGCGGCTGTTGCTCTTAAAATGGGCAACTTGATTTAAGGCATGCACTCCGGCATCCGTCCTGCCGGAACCGATAACGGCAACTTTTTCGCCGGTAATAAGTTGAATTGCCTCTTCCAGCACCTGTTGGATAGTGATACCGTTTTCCTGCCTTTGCCAGCCGCAATAAGCGGTGCCGTCATATTCAACAATCATTTTAAAGTTGCGCATAATTATTCCTAAAACTTTTTTCCGCTGAAGAATTTATTCTGTTAATTAAAAAAAATAAAGAAGAAGTTTTATATTTTCTTTTTTCCCTTAATAATGTTCTCGATAAATTTCATCATTTTTTCTTGCCAGTTTTTCTCAAACACGCTAGTATTGCCTTGTGTTATATACCATTTCTAAATCAAAGATGATATCGAGGCGGCAAGGAGGAGACGACGAGGCGTAATTCATCACATACGTTGAGGACGCCGACGACGCTGCCAACAAAGATAGCGCTTTGATTTAAAATTGGTATAAAATATTTCTGTTTAATATTATACACTTAGTATTCATAGCTGCTAAATTCGCGCTGGTCTGATTAAAGAAGATAAAGAGGAGAGAATTTATGAGTGACGATTTACAAAAAGCGACAACGCAAGGCAAAATAAACGACTTTGAGAAAAAAAGCCAGACCTTAAAATTAATGGGCAGCGAAAAACTGATCAAGAAACAGCATGCCTCCAATAAACTGACAGCCCGCGAACGTTTGGATTTATTTTTTGATGTAGGCACTTTTCAGGAAGTTCAGATTTTTGTTCAGCATCGTTCCACTCTCTTCGGTCTGGATAAAAAAGAAATCCCGTCTGATGGCGTTATCACGGGCTTCGGCAAAGTAAACGGGCGCGTTGTTTTCGCGGCAGCTCAGGATTTCACCAGTTCCGGCGGCAGCCTCGGTGAAATGCACGCAAAGAAAATATGGAAGGTTATGGACATGGCTATTGCCGCGCAAAAACCTTTTGTAGCCTTGAATGATTCGGGCGGCGCGCGTATTCAGGAAGGCGTCCCTTCGCTTGAAGGCTACGGTGGAATTTTCTACCGCAACACAATCGGTTCCGGTTATATTCCGCAGATAACGGCCATCATGGGACCGACAGCCGGAGGCGCTGTTTATTCCCCTGCCCTTGCCGACTGGGTTTTTATGATTAAAGGCAGTAGTTATATGTACATCACCGGGCCGGATGTCATCAAAGCGGTGATCGGTGAAGAAGTAACCCATGATGAACTTGGTGGAGCTGTCGCGCATGCTACAAAAAGCGGCGTATGCCATTTTGTCACGGAAAATGACACCGACTGCATTGAAAAAATAAAAACTCTGCTCTCTTACGTGCCGGATAGCTGCCACTCCCCCCTGCCCCTGGCTGATTGCACAGATAGCGAGGAAAGAATTTGCGAGGAATTGGATACAATTATTCCGAATAAGGGCAATCGCGCATATGATATGAAAAAAATTATCAAGTTCGTTGCTGATAATGGCGCAATGTTTGAACCGTTAGAACTCTGGGCGCAAAATATAATTGTCGCTTTTATCCGCATAATGGGGAAGCCTGTTGGCGTCATTGCCAATAATCCCCATTTTGCCGCCGGTATTCTGGATGTAAACGCTTCCGATAAGGCGTCCCGTTTTATTCGCTTTTGCGACGCATTTAACATACCTCTTTTGACTTTCACCGATGTTCCCGGATACATGCCGGGCACCAATCAGGAATGGGCAGGCATAATTCGCCATGGCGCAAAACTTCTCCACGCTTATTCGGAAGCTACGGTGCCAAAGATAACTGTCATCACCCGCAAAGCTTACGGTGGAGCGTATATCGGCATGTGCAGCAAACAATTGGGTGCGGATTATGTAATGGCATGGCCAACTGCTGAGATCGCCGTTATGGGCGCGGAAGGAGCCTGCAATATTATCTACCGCAGTGAAATCTCATCTTCGGCTGATCCCGCGGCCAAGAGAGCGGAACTTGTTGCCGCTTATGAAGATAAATTCAATAATCCATACTTTGCGGCATCACTGGGCATCATCGATGAAATCATCGCCCCGCGCGACACTCGAATCAAAATCATTGCTCTGCTGGATGCGCTGAAAGATAAGAAAGAAACAAGGTTGTCAAAGAAACATAACAATATACCGCTTTAAGATTTAACGCCAAATTTATAAATCGCTGTTATTGCCTGGCTCGACCGGGCAATTCAGTTGATTTTTTTTGCTGATCGTAAACTTACGATTAACCGGCACAAAATATCTATCTTTGGGGGGTAGATTGTACAACGTAATTGCCAATGCGATTGTTCTGGCGCATTTCTTGTTTATTGTGTTCGTTATCTGCGGCGGTTTATTGGTCATTCGTTGGCCGCGTATCGCTTTTGTGCATCTACCGGCGGCAGTATGGGGAGCGGCCGTGGAAATCTTCGGTTGGATTTGTCCTTTAACCCCGCTTGAAAATCACCTTCGCAATCTTGCGGGCGGCAGTTCATATAACGGCGACTTTATCGCCCGATACTTGATCCCAGTAATCTACCCCGAAAATCTATCAGTTACAATACAACAAGTCTTCGGTTGGTTGGTCATTGCTGTAAACATCCTTTTTTAGGCCCTCGCCATACGAAAACATCGATCCAGCAAGTAAGAAGCTTGAGCAGAAATAAATTCCTGCATTAGCGGGAATTATATATTATTTAATGAAAAGAGATGAAGCGCAATATCATATATGTTTTTTTTAGGAAGTCGCAAACATCAATCTTTTTAAAGCAACATCTTTTCCCAATATCGCAAATACTTTATCCAGTTCCGGGCCGTGGACTTTACCGGTAAGCGCCGCGCGGATGGGCATGAAAAGTTCTTTGCTTTTGGCACCTGTTTCTTCTTTAGTATATTTAATCGCAGCTAAATAGTTTTCGTAAGGATTGCCTGCGACAGTTTTTAAATATTCACAGAACACTTTGACGACTTGAATGGCACTTTCCTTCTCCAATATTTGTTTTGCCTCGGCAGTAATTTCGTACTTGTCGTCGAAAAATATGTCTATGTGACTGCCGATCTCGGCAAGTGTAGTCAGTTCAGTTTTTACCAGTTCAATAATCTCATTGAGCCATTTTGCATCTATAGTGGCAGTTTTATAACCTGCCTGTTCTAAAAATGGTTTAAGCCAATCGACTAAATCTTCAGTTTTGCAATTTCTGATATAAATTGCGTTGAGCCAGTGGAGTTTTTCTTCATCGAATATTGCGCCGCTTTTAGAGGCGCGCTCCAACGCGAATCCGGTAATCATTTCTTCACGCGTCAATACTTCCCGGCCATCCGTGAAAGAACTTCCCAGAAGTCCCAGATAATTAATAAGAGCTTCCGGTAAAATTCCCTGCTTGCGGAATTCACCGACAGATACAGAACCATGGCGTTTGCTTAGCTTGGCGCGGTCTTTGCCCAAGATTAAAGAATGGTGCACGAAGGTGGGTGGCGTAAACCCAAAAGCCTTGTAGAGCATTATCTGCAACGCGGTATTGGATAGATGATCTTCACCGCGGATCACATGTGTAATGCCCATGAGGTGATCATCAATAACAACAGCGAAATTATAGGCGGGCATACCATTGGAACGGACAATGATGAAATCACCGATAGCCTCCCCTTCGAATTTCATCGCTCCACGGATTAAATCTTCAAATTCAACAACTTGTGACTGAACCTTAAAGCGAAATGAATGTTTTCTGCCTTCGTTTTCCTGTTGTTTTCTCTCATCTGCCGTAAGATTTATGCATTTGCCCATGTAGCGCGGCATCCGTTTACTCAAGATCAAAGCCTGACGCTCTTCTTCGAGTTCTTCATCTGTGCAGTAGCAGGGATAGACTAAATCCGCGTCAATAAGCTTTTGAAGATGCTCCTTGTATATATCCAGGCGTTCGCTCTGCTTGTAAGGACCATAAGAGCCGTCTTTATGCGGACCCTCGTCCCAATCCAGTCCCAGCCAGCTCAAATCATTGAGCAGATTTATCTGATAAGACAAGACACTGCGTGATTCGTCCGTATCTTCGATTCGTAGGATAAAAGCGCCACCGTGATGACGGGCAAACATCCAGTTAAAAAGCGCTGTGCGCGCGTTGCCTACGTGAAGTTCTCCGGTGGGAGACGGCGCAAATCTTACTCTAGGCTTTGGAGCCATCATCATCTTTCCTTTCTGATAATGTGGCCGTAGCGAATACCGCTATGCCTTCATTTCGGCCAATAAATCCCATTCCTTCGTTTGTTTTGGCTTTTACGTTCACACAAGTTTCGGCAATATCCAGAACTCGGGCAATATTAGAAATCATTTGAGCAGCATAAGGCGCGAGCCTGGGCATTTCCATAACAACAGTAGCATCAACATTGTTAATTGAAAATCCCCTCGCTTTGATTATTTTTTTTACTTTTTCCAGAAGGATTATGCTGGAAATATTTTTGTACTTGGGATCGTTATCAGAAAAGTGTCTGCCGATATCACCGCATCCCGCCGCACCCAGCAACGCGTCGCAAATAGCGTGAATGAGTGCATCGGCATCGGAATGTCCCTTAAGGCCTTTATTGAAAGGAATTTCCACACCGCCTAAGATAAGCTTTCTGTTTGAAGCAAATCTATGGCTATCATAACCAAATCCGTTGCGAAAATTAATTTTACTTCCCGTTTTCTTTTTCATCAGAGCTTGGGCTATAAACAGGTCTTCGGAAGTTGTAATTTTAATGTTTTCATAAGAACCATTTATCATTTTTACTTTCTTTCCAATTCGCTCTACCAAAGACGCGTCGTCTGTGCCATAAAATTTTTCATTATAGGCCGTTTTATATGCTTTTTTCAAAAGTTCAAACTTAAAAGCCTGAGGCGTTTGTGTCAGCCATACATTCTGCCGTGGTATTGTAGCTGCAACCATATTATCTTTTTTGGTTTCTTTTATGGTGTCTTTGGCCTTTACACCAGCTGATGCCGCACCTGCGGTTTTCGCGGCAGCAACAACCAGCCTGATCATTTTTTCGGTAACAAATGGCCGCACTGCGTCATGGATAACCACTACATCACATTTACCGTTAATGGTTGCCAGACCGTTTCTCACGGAATCCTGACGTTCCTTGCCGCCGGCTACGATAGTTGTCACTTTCGAAAAGCCGTATTTATCTAAAAGCTCTTGCCGGACTGAAACCAAATTATCCGGCGGCAAAGCCAAAACAATATTATCTATCACTTTTGATTTTTGAAATACTTTGAGAGTATGGATAAGCACTGGCACATGATCTAGAAGCAGATACTGTTTAGCTACTTGAGCTTTTAATCTTTTTCCTGCTCCACCGGCAGGAATTATGGCTACTGTTATCATAAATAAATTCCTATTTTAAATCTTTGATAACATTTTTAATTTAAAAAAGAAATAGTTCAAAAAAAGGCCCGGAAAATTATTTTCCCGAGCCTTTTTAGTATTTTTTTTTAAACATTAAAGAGGAATCTTAAAGTTTTTTTAATTCTTTTTATCTGCCGCTTCTTTTAATTCTGAAAAAATCATTCGACCGGCAGTCGTTTGCAGGACACTGGTCACTGTTACTTTAACATTCATGTTGAGCATTTTTTGAGCATTATCAACAATAATCATCGTTCCATCATCAAGATAAGCAACACCCTGCCCCAACTCTTTGCCTTCACGAATGATTTTGACGGTCATCTGTTCTCCGGGAAGCACAACAGGTTTCATGGCATTAGCCAACTCATTGATATTCAACACCCGGATACCCTGTAATTCGGCTACCTTGTTTAAATTATAATCATTGGTCAAAAGCTTAGCGTTCAGTTGCTTGGCCAAAGCTACCAGTTTGCCATCCACTCCTTTTATTTTGGGAAAATCCTGCTCAACTATTTCAATGTTTATAGATGAACTTTTTTGCATATGGTTCAGGACATCGAGTCCACGCCTTCCCCGCATTCGTTTCATCGAATCGGAAGAATCGGCCACAAGCTGCAATTCATTCAAAACAAAACGTGGAACAATTAAATTCCCTTCAATAAATCCGCTGTCACAAATATCAGCGATTCTTCCTTCAATTATTACACTCGTATCCAGAATACGATGATCAGTAGCATTTTTAGAGTCGGCGCCATGAAAATTAAATTCATCTACTTTTTTTGACCCTAAAACAAGGCCAAGGTAACCGCATATTCCTGTTATCAGCAAATAAATCCAAGGAACTGTTTGTTGATTATCCCTTATTTTACTAACAAAATTTAAACCAAAACCTAATATTAAAGCAATGACCAAACCGGCCATCATTCCTACTACCCCGCCAATAATAACCTTGATAGATAATTTACGGATGTCCTTTTCAATTTTTATAACTAATAATGCGAGTAAAAATCCAATAATCAAGCCGCCAATTGATTCAAGAATCAAAAAAGAATTTGACTCAGATGTATAATACGCAATAGCGTAACCACTTATAGAACATGCCAAGATTAAGATAATCCTAACGATCAACCGCCTCACCTCCTTTCCATTAATATTGTATTAACTTCTATCGACATTAAGCCTTTTTTCAGACTGGCAATATTCAAGTAAAAAATCCGGAGGCAAAATTTACGGTTTCCCTTAAATTAAGGAAAGGTAATCTGCCTATTTTCAATTTTCAAAGAGCTGTTGTTAAGAAGTAAATAAGCGAGAGTTATTGTACTGTGAAGATCATTTGCAAGTCATGTTCAACTTCAGATTCCTGCGCATTGGTAGCCACGGAGATTTCTTTGACCAGCAAATTTTTAGCCGTATCCATCATTTTTCTTTCCCCGAAGGAAAGGTTCTTATCGCTTTTTAAAAGAAATAAATCCCGTAAAACGCTGGCAATTTCAAATACTGAACCGGTTTTTATTCTTTCGAGATACTCCCTATAGCGCTTATTCCAGGTTTGCTTGTCGATAGTAACGTCTTTATTACGCAAAATTTCATATACCTTGGGTATTTCCTTTTCTAAAATTATTTCACGCAATCCGACCGCCTTAACACTCATCATCGGAATCATTATTCTCATGCCGTTACCCATAATTTTCATAACATAAAATGGCTGTTTTTTACCCATTACTTCCCTGTTTTCAATAGCTTCAATGACTCCGACACCATGAGCTGGATATACCGCCAAATCCCCTACTTTAAACATTTTTCTTTCCCTACCTTTCTAGAACAATAACAAA
>Ga0209777_10006618_pt1 | contig 13016 bp, 10 predicted proteins | sample FrelakmetHBP12HB_FD_187147 | JGI IMG/M metagenome (GOLD analysis project Ga0209777, IMG submission 187147) | Freshwater lake sediment microbial communities from the University of Notre Dame, USA, for methane emissions studies -HBP12 HB (SPAdes)... | ecosystem: Environmental > Aquatic >...
CCCAAACCCAAGGTATTGGAGTTGTTCGGTCTGGTGGAGATGTTTCATTTCGCCGCCGATTCCGCCGCCGCGACGGCATTGTTTTGAGCGCATGCCCCTCGCTTGAGGATGAGCATCTGGAACAGGGGATGTGAATGGCGGATGCGGTGAGCCTTTTTGCCGGGCCCCAGGACTTGAGCGGAGAGCTGTGCTTGCAGCAGGCGCTCAAGGATGTCGGCGGGAAGCGGCGCCCGGTGTTGGGGGGCATACCGCTGCTGGCGAAGATCGGCAAGGATTCGACAGGCACACAGTATTATGCAATCCATCCCGGCCTGGAGCGGGAGGTGGCCGTCAAGGTCATGCCCTGCGAGGAGCCGGCCTGCCTGCGGCAGGCGTCACCGCGGACAGCTATGCTCCTGGCTCACGCCAATGCCGCTTTGCGAGTCAAGTCAGCGCGGGTTGTGGAACTCCTTGAGTTCGCCAAAGAAGCCGGAGTGATTTTCTTCGTCACTGAGTATGCCCAAGGCAAGTCGGCCGAAAGCTACCTGAATGCTCTGCGCTCCCAGCTCAAAACGGGCCTGGACGAGGGCGTCGCGTTGGAAATCTCCGTTGCCGCTGCCGAAGGTCTTGCCGCCGTTCACGCTGCGAATCTGCTGCATTTGGATGTCAGGCCCGCCAACATATCAATCCCCGCCGGCCAGGGCGATGTGTTGGTCTCCGCCGAGGCGAAACTGGATTGTCTTGGCCAAGCCTACAACGGTTTCGTTGCGCGCCTGCTGGCGGGAACGCGCGCCCACACCGGAACGCCGGGCTTCATGTCGCCCGAGCAAGCCTTGGGGGCCGACGCTTTTACCGCCGCCTGCGACGTCTTCTCTTTTGGGGCGACACTCTACGCCCTGCTGGCAGGGCAATCGCCCTTTGACGGGCCCGAGCTCGAAGCAATCATCGCCTCAACGGTTTCACGGCAAGCCGGCAGCGTGAGAACTTGGCGCCCGGATGTCTCACGGGCAACCGCAAGCGTCATCGAAATCTGCCTGCGGAAGAACCCTGCTTCGCGGTTCCTGGATGCCTCGGTTCTTCACAAGGCGCTCCTGATCTGCCGCGACGCCAGGTCCGGAACAACTGAGGCACAAGACGCCGCCGTGGCGCAGATAGAGTCCCTCGCGCCACCTGAAGTGGCGCCTGAAGTGGCGCAGGCCCCGCCGGAACCTGTACCGTCGTCGCAGGATGTCCCTCCGGCCTCCACTGGTCCCAGGCCTGACGCGCCGCCGCCAGGGCCGGTCGAAGCGGCAGTGGAGCAGACGCTGATAAGTGGGGCCGCGCCTGCGCTTCAGGAAGAAGCCACAGTGGCCTCGACGCAGATGCAGACGACGCCTGAGCTCACATTGCTGTCCGCCCCAGTCAGTTCAGGCAGCCGTGTCTCTGAGGCGAAGGAGACAAGAGGCGAAGGACTTGAAAGTCCTGTGTTGCAGCAGCAGCCCATCGGGTTGGGTGGCTGCGCCAGCTCGCCACGCCCTGTGCGGCACAGCCTGCGCATCGCGCTGGCCGCTGTTGTACTTTTGGCGCTCGGTGGCGCCGGCGCATGGCAACTGGGCTGGCTGGGCAAGTGGATCAAGCTACGACCCAGAGCGCCGACCTCCGTGGCCGCAAACACTTCCCCAGCATCCTCGAAAGCCGCGCAGGAACGTCTGGCGGCTGAAGCGAAGGCCAAAGCCGAGGAGCAGAAGAAGGAAGAAGAACGCCGCGCCGCTAACGCGAAAGCCAAGGCCGCGCAGGAACGTCTGGCGGCTGAAGAGAAGGCCAAAGCCGAGCAGGAACGTCTGGCGGCTGAAGCGAAGGCCAAAGCCGAGCAGGAACGTCTGGCGGCTGAAGAGAAGGCCAAAGCCGAGCAGGAACGTCTGGCGGCTGAAGCGAAGGCCAAAGCCGAGCAGGAACGTCTGGCGGCTGAAGCGAAAGCCAAAGCCGAGCAGGAACGTCTGGCGGCTGAAGCGAAGGCCAAAGCCGAGCTGGAACGTCTGGCGGCCGAAGCAAAAGTCAAAGCCGAAGAACAGAAAAAGGAAGAAGAGCGCCGCGCCGCTGAGGCTTTTTCCCTGGCCAAAGCCGAGCAGGAACGTTTGGCGGCCGAAGCAAGAACCAAAGCCAAGGAACAGAAAAAGGAAGAAGAACGCCGCGCCGCTGAGGCGATCATCCAGGGCCGGCAGACCTCTCAGCCTACTGCTCACCCAGCCGGTTCTTCATACATGCTGGCCCCGGGGGTCACGATTGAGTTTGTTTCCGTTCCGGGTGGTTCATTCAAGATGGGCACGGAGCGGGCCACGTTGGAGAATCTGGCTGTGAAGAGCGGCGCGGATCCGAAACAATACCTGGATGAGACGCCGGCTCATCAGGTTGTCGTTCCGCCATTCTGTATAGGCCGGGGCCCCGTCAGCGTGGCGCAGTTCCGCGCGTTTGCGGCTGCTACAGGCCACAGGACAACGGCGGAACGCCGAGGAGAAGCCTATACGCTCCGCGACGGCGCCTGGCAGCGCACGCCAAGCGCGTGCTGGAGGAATCCAGGCTTCCAGCAGGGCGACGACCATCCGGTTGTACTGGTGAGCTTTCGGGATTGCGTTGCCTTTGCAGCCTGGGCTGCCCGGACGACGGGCAAGCCGTTGCGTCTGCCGACTGAAGCAGAATGGGAATACGCAGGCCGCGGGCAGAAAGGAACTCATTACCCCTGGGGCGACGAATGGAGTGGCCGCCTGGCCAATCACTGCGACGCTTCGCTGAAGCCCTTTGGCCTGTCCGACTGGAAGTACTGCGCGGAAAGCGACGGCTTCCCTTTTACCTCGCCAATAGGCAAGTTCGGCAACCAAAGCTGGTGCGGCGCTGTTGATCTGGCGGGGAACGTCTTGCAGTGGTGCTCCGATGCATACGAGCCTTATCCCCAATCCCGCAACGCGCCCCAGCTCTTGGTTGATGAGGCGGATGTGCCATTGGATGCGCCCCGCGTCTTGCGCGGAGGTTCGTACCTCTCAATGCCGTTGGACTGCCGCTCAGGCGTGCGTCGCAGTTCCTCGCCCCGCTCAGCAAGCTGCGAGTTCGGCGTGCGCCTGGCGTTCACGCCGGAGGCGAGGTAGTTGGTGCTCCTTCAGAGCGCCATGGGCCTGCCGCAGGAGTCAGATCATGCCCCGAAAGAGCTCGAAGAGAGCCGGTAGGAAAGCCGCGCGACACCAGCGTCCCACTGGCAGGTTGCGGAAAGGCTCTTCCGCGCCAGATTTCGAGAACCTGCTCAAAGTGCTGAGGCGCCAAGTCCCTGAGCGCCCGACACTCTTTGAATTCTTCCTCAATGGGCCGCTTTACGCCAAGCTCTCTGGGCGCCCATATAAGAAGGCTGAGGATCGCATCACCGACCTGCGCCGGCTTGTCCTGGCCTTCAAGAAGGCGGGCTACGACTACGCCACCTTTCACGGTTCCGGCTTTGGCTTCCCTGCCGGCGAGAAGCCTCGGGCTCAGACCATTTCGCTGAACTCGGGCGCTGTTATCACCGACCGAAAGAGCTTTGAGGCCTATGCCTGGGCCGACCCTGAGAGCTATGACTATTCGGCTTTGGATAACATTGCGCCCGACCTGGCGGAAGGCATGAAGATCATCGTCTGCGGCCCCGGCGGCGTGCTGGAGAATGCCATCGGACTCGTCGGCTACGAGCGTCTGTGCCTGATGCTGGCGGATGACCCGCCCTTGGCCAAGGACATTTTCGATGCGATCGGCTCGCGTTTGGTGAAGCATTACAGGATCGTCGCCGCCCGTGACACCGTCGGGGCCTGCATCTCCAACGACGATTGGGGTTTCAAGACCCAGCCGATGCTTTCGCCGGCGCAATTGCGCCAGTATGTCTTCCCCTGGCATAGGCGGATAGTCGCGACGATTCATGCCGTCGGCAAGCCAGCCATCCTCCATTCCTGCGGCTGCGCCTTTGCCATCATGGATGACATCATTGACGACATGAGATACGACGGCAAGCATTCCTATGAAGACGTGATCCAGCCGGTTGAAGAAGCCTACACGCAATACTCCAAGCGCATCGCCATTCTGGGCGGCCTTGACGTGGATTTCATCTGCCGCTCCACACCGGACGAAGTGAAGCGCCGCGCTAAGGCGATGCTGGAACGGTCTGCAAGCAGCGGCAGCTACGCTCTCGGCACGGGTAACAGTGTCCCGGAGTACGTTCCCGAGGAGAAGTACTTCGCCATGATCTCGGCGGCCACGGAAGCGCGCGGCTAGGAAACTACAGGTGCGGCCGCAGAGGAACGCGCGCGAACGCGGATAGCAGACAGTGCTTCTGTGACCCGACCCTATCCGCGTCCATCTGCGGTTCCTGAGATTTGCGGCTATCTGCCTGCGTCAGCCTTCTTCTCTTTCTTCGGCTCCTTGGCCGCTTTCTCCTTTGCCGGCGTGTAGTGGAGCAGCCCTTCAGCCTTCGCCTTCTTGTCCTCGGGGACCAGGTTGAAGACAGCCTTCTTGCGTTCGGCCAGCAGATCGAAGTTGTCGCGCGCCGCCTTGTTCTTCTCTTCAGCGGCTTTCAGAGCGGCCTTGGCCTTCGTAACCGCCGCCTCGGCTTCCTTAACCTCCGCGTTGCTTTCCAGTTCATCGTTCTTCTTCTGGAGCGGCGCCAGCGCCTCTTTCATCTTGGCGATCTGATCATCCGTCAGCCCCAACTCAGTCTTCAGGTCCTCGATCTTCGGGCCGCGCGGCCAAAGCCGTTCGGCCTCGCCCTTCTTTCCTTCTTTCATGTCCTGGGTAGCCCTGCCTGCGGCCCTCTCAGCGTCAGCCGTGCACCCCAGATTGGTCCAACCCAGCAGCAGAACCGCAACGACCAGCCAGGCGTGTTTCATGATGATTCCCCCCTCCGCGCCCTGCGGCGCACCCAGTCCCCTGCAATTACCCCAAGCACATGACTCCGTATACACCAGTTCAGCTCGCTTAGCCAGGAGGCTCAGGCCGCCTAGCGTTTATTCAGGGCCTCATAGGTCTTGCTGATGGCCTGCGTTCCCAGCCGCCCGTGCCCTTGGGCTTGCAGAGCCACATAGAGCTGCTCCGCCAGCGCCAGCATGGGCAGCGCGAGCTTCATGCGCTTGGCCTCGCCGATGGCAATCCCCAGGTCTTTCACATAATGATCCACAAAGAAGCCGGCAGCGAAGTCTCCCTTCAGAATGCGCGGGCCGAGGTTGCTCAGGCACCACGAGCCCGCCGAGCCTTGGGAGACCGCTTCGAGGACGGCATCGGGCTTCAGTCCGCACTCCTTGGTGTAAGCCAGCGACTCCGCCAGAGCGAGCATGTTGCCTGCGATCAAAATCTGGTTGACCATCTTGCAGTGTTGACCGGATCCGGCGGGGCCTACGTACGTCACCGCTTTGCCCATCTTCAGGAAGAGCGGCAGGACGCTATCAAAGCTGGGACGGTCGCCTCCAGCCATGATGGTCAGTTTTGCCCCTTCGGCGCCGATCTGCCCCCCGGAGACAGGCGCATCCAGCGCGCTCGCGCCCGCCTTGGCCGCGGCTGCGGCAATCTCCACAGCCAGCGACGGTGGGCTAGTGGTCATGTCTACGGCGATCTGACCCGGCCGCAAGGCCGCGCAGATTCCGCCGCGCCCGAAGTACGTCTCCTGGACGTCCACGGGAAAACCGACGATCGTGAAGACGACGTCGCTCTGGCTGGCCACGTCCGCCGCCGTTGCGGCCCATGCCGCGCCCCTGTTCAGCAGGCCTTCGGCCTTGGCCTTGGTTCTGTTGAAGACTGTGAGCGGATGGCCGGCGGCGAGCAGATGCCCGGCCATGGGCGCGCCCATGACGCCCGTACCGATCCAACCTGCGCGTAGTTTTTCTGCCATCTATCGCAACCTTCCTTTCGTCCATGCAGCCGAGGCCCTAAGAACTATAATCGCGCGCCCAAAGAGAGGTAGCGCAATTGAGATTGTTGCGCTATTACAGTTCCCCAGAAGCTGGTGAACGCTGGGTGGAAGACTCTCGGATCTTGGGTGAAGCACGGCAGAGCAACCCCAAGAGCCAAGGGCTAAGAGCCAAGAGTTGCTCCAGATGACGAACGACGACCAGAACTCCTTGCAGGCGGCCTTGCGCCTGGCGCACGCGCATCATGTCGGCCCGGTGACATACCGCAAGCTGGTGCGAGTCTTCGGTTCCGCGGAGGCGGCTCTGGCCGCGCCGCGCGAACGGCTGCTGGAAGCGCCAGACATCAACGAGCGGGCCGTGGAAGGGATAGCCGAGGCGCGAAGAGACCCCTGGGCAGAAGAGGAACAGGCGCGCGCGCAGGCACGCGGCGTGAAGCTTCTGACCTTGGACGATCCCCGCTACCCGCGCGCGTTACTCTCGACCTACGATCCGCCCGTGGTCCTTTACATCCACGGGGAACTCCTGCCGGAAGATGCGCTGGCCATTGCGATTGTGGGAACGCGGCACTGCTCGCACTACGGCCGCAGCCAAGCGGAGAAACTGGCCGCCGGGTTGGCCGCGGCGGGCTTTACGGTCATCAGTGGGCTGGCACGCGGGATTGACAGCGCGGCCCACGCAGGCGCTCTGTCGGTGGACCGCGGACGGACGGTCGCAATTTTGGGCAACGGCATCGGCGTGGTCTATCCGCCGGAGAACAGGAAACTCTATGACCGTATCACCGGCGGTCCTCCGCGCGGCGCGGCGCTGAGCGAACTGCCGCTGGATGCGCCGCCGGATGCGCAGCATTTCCCGCGGCGCAATCGCATCATTGCCGGCATTAGCCTGGGCACGGTCGTGGTCGAAGGCCCCGAGACGTCCGGCGCGCTCATAACAGCCCGGTACGCGGTGGATATGGACCGCGAGGTGTTCGCGGTGCCCGGGAGCGTGGAAAGCCCGAACTCACGCGGCCCGCACAGGCTGATCAAGGCCGGCGCCAAGCTGGTGGAGGATGTCGAGGATATTCTCGATGAGTTGCGTGAGATCGCCGAACCACTGGTGAAGGTTCGGGCGCCCGACTCGCGCCTCCGGCTTCCCGGCGCGAAGGCCTTGGCCCGGCAGGAGTCCGCCACGCCTCTGCTGGACGCCGCATCCGCCGGCACGGCCAAGGACGGCGAGCGGGAGGAGCAGCGTCCCTGCGCCACGGACCTGCGGGCGCTCAACCTCAACCCGCGCGAAAAGCAACTCTACAGCCTGCTCGACCAGAACACCGCACGCCAGGTTGACGAATTGATTGTGCAGAGCGGTCTGCAGGCGCATGAAGTCCTGGCCACGCTGCTGGTCCTGGAAGTCCGGCGCCTCTGCCGCCAATTGCCGGGGAAAAGGTACGTCAAGGCGTGACAGGTCTGACCAGAGGCGATCGCATGAAGAAGATAACGCTCACTTGGCCTTCGCGTAATCCCCCATCCCTGTGATGTCTATGGCCACGACAGGCTCATTCCCGACGACCCAGGCGTCGTGGCCGGGCGGAATCAGCAACACGTTTCCCGCCACGAACTCATCTGCGCTGCCATCATCCATCACCACGTGCATCCGTCCGGAAACGAGGAATTGCAGATGGGGCGCCTCGCAACTCTTCGTCTTGGCCAGTGGTTTCACGCAGGTTGACCATTTCCAGCCCGGTTGAAGCGTTGCCCGCCCGAACGTGACCCCGCCGAGCGAAACCAACTCAACCTGCCCCTTATCAAAGGTCCGCTTCTCGTCCGGACGCGACAGGTCCTTCTTCTGCATATTGCCCATAAGCTGCCTCCTTCTCGATGGCCGGGCTTCGTAAGAACCAGCCCAGGCCGCTTAATGAGCATTAGACCCCACTGGAGTGGCCTGGCGCCAGTCGGAGTGCGAGCGGCGGCATTTTTATCTGGTGATAGCGGAGGGTGTTCCTATAATCCGGTTCAACACCCTGACAGGTGGCAGGTGACAAGTGGCAGGTACTGAAACGTAGAATGTGAAACGCAAAAGGGCGGCATCCGACAGCGTTCGTGTCCTTTTTGCACTTCCCAATTCACGTTTCACCATTCAGGAGCTACGATGATCAAGCTGGGCGTGAACTCCGTTCTTTTCGGCGGTTTCGATTTTGCCACGGCCGCCAAACACATTGCAGTGGCCGGATACGACGGGGTGGAGATTTCGGCCATCAAAGGCATGTGCGAGCATCTAAACCTGGATCAATGGCAAGCGCAGGCCAAGGAACTCAAGCAGATCGCGGCTGACAACAAGCTAGAGTTTCTCTCGATGGAGGAAGCCGCGCTTGACGAAGACAGGCTGCTGAAAGCCTTTGCGGCTGGCGCCGAAATCGGCATTCCCGTGGTGAACATCGGTCCTGGAGGCAAGAGCAACATCGCCGAGGACTTCGTGCGTCAGACGGACCTGCTCGCCAAAATGGCCGAGAAGGCCCAGCCATTCGGCGTGACGCTCTGCGTGAAGGCACACGTTGGGGCTTCCATTTTCAACACGCCTACCACGCTGCGCGCCATGGAGAAGATCAGGGCGCCTGCCTTCGGCATAGACATGGACCCCAGCCACATCTACCGCGCCAACGAAGACCCCGCGCAGGCTCTGCGTCCGGTGCTGACCAGGACCAGGCATATCCACATCCGCGACTGCCTTGGCCGCGGGCCCTCGCCGGGGACTCCGCAAAACCAGGCCTGCGGGCGTGGGGACATTGACCTGTTCGCCTACTGCAAGGTCATGGCCGAAGGCGGCTACTCCGGGCCTGTCTGCCTGGAAGTCATCGGCGCAGGCAAGCTGTCCCTGCCGGAAGTGAGCATCATCGCCGCGGAAAGCTACGGCTATCTCAACGCTTGCCTGCGGCAGCTTGGCGCCAGGAAGAGATGACCTGGAGTAGGAGTTTGCATGCAGGAATTGGGCCTCGGCATCCTCGGTTTTGCGCACGGGCACGTAGGCATGTACTGCGCCCGGTGGCGGGAACACCCTGAGTTTGGCGTGCGCGTAGTGGCCGGGTGGGACCACGACGCCGGCCGCGCCCTAGAGAACTGCAAGAAGCATGGCCTCGAAGCGGTGCCGTCCGCTGAAGCTCTGCTCAACCGCCGCGACATCGGCGCAGTAATCGTCACCGCGGAAACTTCCAGGCACGCCGATCTTGTGGAACAGGCTGCGGCCGCTGGGAAAGCCATTGTGCTGCAAAAACCCATAGCCTTGACCTTGGAAGAAGCCGAGCGCATCGTGGCGGCAGTGAAAGGCGCGGGCGTGCCCTTCACTTTGGCTTGGCAGATGCGCGTGGACCCGCACAACCTGCAGATCAAGTCGCTCTTGGCAGGTGGCCAGTTCGGCCGCGTGTTCATGGTGCGCCGGCGTCACTGCCTGCCCACGCAGCAGTGGAAGGACTTCGACAAAGCCTGGCATGTGCAGCCGGCCCTGAACCGCGACATCTTCGCGGACGACGCGGCGCACGCGGTTGATTTTATCTACTGGCTGCTGGGGAGCCCGGTGAGCGTGATTGCGGAGCTGGGCACACTGCTGAATCCCAAAATCCCCAACGACAACGCCATAGCCGTGTTCCGTTACGCAGACGGCAAGTTTGCCGAGGTGTCCTGCACGTTTGTCGCCCTGGCGGGCGAGAACGTCACGGAGGTGATCTGCGAGAACGGCGTGATCATCGGCAACTACGGCGACGTGCCGAGCTGCAACGTTCCGCGTCCGCCGGGGGCCGGCCCGCAGCTCAAGTGGTTCCTGCAGGAAACCGGAAACTGGACTGCCAGCGAACTCCCTGAGATCAAGAGCCACGGCGAACGCATCGCCGGCTTGGCCGGCCCGCTCGGTGAATTCCTGTGCGGAAAGCGCCCGCCGATCGCTACAGCGGAGGAGGGCCGCGACGTGCTGCGGTTGGTGCTGGCGTGTTACGAATCCGCTGGCCAGGGGAAGAGAGTGAATGTGGCACGGGCTTTCAGCCCGTGAACGTGGGCAGGATGCCCAGGCTACGAGAGCGGACAAGAGGAGAGAAGAATGCCCACGAAGAGAAAACCCAACCTGCTTCTGGTCGGAATTGACAGCCTGCGGGCGGATCACATGAGCCTGTACGGTTACCCGCGCCTCACTACCCCGCATATTGACAAGTTCGCGGCGGGCGGCGCGGTGTTCAGCAACACCTACAGCCCGCACATCCCCACCACTCCCGGCTACACCTCAATGTTCACCGGCCTCGATACCTTCGGGATGAATGTGGTGGCGTTGCGCCATGAAGGCGGCCTCGGCGCGCATCTCACAACTTTGGCCGAGATACTGAAGAAGGAAGGCTACAACACATCCTGTGTGGGCTTCAGCGGCAACCCCGCCTCACGCGGCTTCGACAAGTACATTGACTTCTCCGGCTGGGGTTCCTGGGAGCAGGGACGCAGCCCCAAGGCCGAGAACTTGAACGCCGTCGCCCTCCCGGAACTCAAGCGCCTGGCCGGAGAGAAGCAGCCCTTCCTGCTCTTCCTCCGCCACATGGACCCGCACTCGCCGTACCTGCCGCCGCGGCCCTTCGAGCGCATTTTCTATGACGGCAACGAGTTAGACCCTAAGAATAAGTCCCTGGAGCCGTGCATGACGTTCAAACCGTTTTGCGATTACTTCGCCAGTTGGTTCCCGCCGGGCTGCACTGACAAGGAATACATCATCGCGCAATATGACGGCGCCGTGGCGTACATGGACGCCTGTATCCAGAACATCTTCGCAGCCCTCCAGTCGTTGGGTCTCGAGGAAGACACGCTGGTGGTGATTGACGCGGACCACGGCGAAACGCTCTACGACCACGACTGCTTTTTTGACCACCACAGCCTCTACGACTGCACACTGCACATCCCGCTCATCTTTGTCTGGCCCGGCAAGGTCCCTGCCGGCAAACGCTTCTGTGATTACTGCCAGATGAAGGACATCACGCCCTCCATACTGGAGCTGCTGGGTGTCAAGACCAGGATCAAGTTTGACGGCCGCAGCCTGGCGCCGCTGCTGCATGGCCAGGCCCGCGTGCCGGAGCCTGAGTTCTACATCACCGAGTGTACCTGGATGCGCAAGCACGGCTGGCGCACTCCCGAGTGGAAACTGATTCAAGCGCTGGAGCCGGATTTCCACTTCAAGCCGGAAGTTGAGCTGTACAACCTGATCACCGATCCGGCGGAGAACGAGAACCTGGCTAAGAAGGAGCCGGAAGTCGTGAAGCTGCTGCAAGCGCGCATGCAGGCCCATATCGCGCGCCGCGAGAAGCAGACCGGCCGCCCCAACCCGATCTTCACCACTCTGAACTGGCACGGGACGGGCAAAGGGCCGTTCAAGACTTCGCAGCAGGCTTACGACACGCTGCACATCGGCTCGCCCAAGGCAGCGGAGAAGCTCCAAGCCCAGGCCAAGGAGCTGCAGACGCAGCGCGGCGCGAAGAAACTGTAAAAAATGGAAAGTCCAAAATCCAAAACCCAAAATCCAGAATCCCTCAGGGCTTGCGTCATCGGCATGGGACCGATAGGTAATCTCCATGCGGACATCTACAAGGCGGATGCCTTGGCGCAGCTCGTGGGGGTTTGCGACATCCTCCCGGAGCGGGCGGAGTCTTCAGGCAAGCGTCTGGGCGTGCCTTGGTTCACGGATGCCGCGAGGATGCTCGGCGAGCTGAAGCCCGGCCTATGCAGTGTCGCGACCGGCGGCTACGAATACAGCAGCGACCATTACCTGCCCTCCTTGCAGGCTTTGCGCGCAGGCTGTCACGTGTTGTGCGAAAAGCCGATCTGCAACGAGATCGCGAAGGCCGAGGAAATGGTGCGCGTGGCGCGCGAGCTGAAGCGCTGCCTGGCGGTGGATCTCAATCACCGTTTCACGCCTGCCGCTAGGCTGGCCAAGCGTTGGCAGGACGAAGGGCGCATCGGCAGCCTGCTCTTCGTTAACATGGCCCTGTGGATTGGCCGGCCGGGCAATTTCGACTCGCCGTATTTTCATCTCAAAGCGCTGAACCCGCACTCGGTTGACATTATGCGCTATTACGGCGGCGACATCGCCCAGGTTCAATGCTTTGCCATGAAAGCGCCGGGGCGGAACTTCTGGTCCACGGCTTCGTTCAACCTGCGGTTCGCCAACGGCGCGGTGGGCCATCTGACCAGCAGCTATGACATCGAGCGCGGGCATCCCATGGAGCGCTGCGAGGTCGCGGGTGTCCGCGGGCGCTTCGTTTTGGAAGACATGTGGCGCGAAGCAACGCTGTATCCGGCCGGAGAGCCGGTCAAAGCGGTGTATTCCAATCCTGTGTTTGGAGGCTATCACGGTTTCGAGGACACCTTCCGCGAGCGCATCCATTCTTTCCTGAAGGAAGTGAGCGACGGCGTCGCGCCGGATATGATTGACGGCTCCGGCGAAGCCGGCCTCGCCGCCCAGAGGGTGATCGCGGCGGGGATCGAGTCGCTGGAGACGGGGAAGATTGTGGAAATCGAGCGCGGTGGAAGCACACCGCATGGGAGGACCATTCATAGCAAGGAGGAAACCCGCAACACCGAATTCCCATGTGCCCCCGAGCCTGACTTGTAACTGGATCTGATCTTGCTCATGCGATGGCCTCGGAAGACCCTGTGCGCGCTTGGCCTGTTCACCCGATGACCCGATGACCCGATGACCTGATGACCCGATGAACGTACTCCTGATTGCCATTGACACCCTCCGCGCCGACCATCTAGGCTGCTACGCCTACCGAAGACCTACCAGCCCCGTCATTGACGGACTGGCTGGCCAAGGCGCGCTCTGCTCGAACTTCATGGCGCCGGGGATCCCGACGCACCCCTCTTTCACCTCGCTCTTTTGCGGGCAGCATCCGATCCGCCATGGAGTGGTGGCGCAGGGCGGAAAACACGAGCTCGCCGGAGACACGCCGACGCTTCCGCAGCTTTTCCTGGAGCGCGGGTATCTCACTGCCGCGTTCGACAACCTGGCGGGCGGCAGCAAGGCTTACTTCGGCCGCGGCTTCGAAATCCAGGTAGACTCCAGCCGGCGGCGCGGCTGCGGCCTGATGGTCACCTGCGAAGAGATCAACTCGCGCCTCCTGCCGTTTCTGGAACAATGCGGGGCGAGCGGTGA
>Ga0209777_10006619_pt1 | contig 13016 bp, 7 predicted proteins | sample FrelakmetHBP12HB_FD_187147 | JGI IMG/M metagenome (GOLD analysis project Ga0209777, IMG submission 187147) | Freshwater lake sediment microbial communities from the University of Notre Dame, USA, for methane emissions studies -HBP12 HB (SPAdes)... | ecosystem: Environmental > Aquatic >...
AAAAATAACGAGGCATGGTGGAAGCTTTGCAGACGCCTGCCGGTTGGCGGGTGCCGCGTGGAATCCGACCTGCTGGCAAGCGAGCGCCGTTTCACAACCTCATCCCCCAACATCCACGGGACGCTCTTCGATTCTTCCGCAGGCCAGATGATCCTGCTGCTGGCGGCGGACAAAGCGGACCAGGCCAAGGTCGCGCTGGCACTCCCTAATCCCGGCACGGCGGGCTTCTCCATTAAGACGCTCGAGGGCCAGGCAGTCGCCGCCATCCCGGGCGAGGCGGCGTTCGATGCGGGGCCATTCGCCGCGTGGCAGATAAAGGGCTTCGAGATCACGGTCGGGAAGGAGGCGGGCAGATGATCCGCTCGGCGTTCCGATTGCAGGCGGCTCTGCTTCTCCTGGCCAGTGCCTCGGCGGCGTGGGCGCACTATCAGACGCTCGATTTCGACTTATCCAAAAGCGATCCGCAGGCCTACACGACGGATATTCCGGCGAGCGCCTTCACGCCTAACGGCCTGAGACTCCAGGTGAAGCCCGGCACACAGTACACGCTGACCAGCAACCGGGTATTCACGGACGAGTTTGACTTCGACGTGCAGTTCGAGGTGGCCGAAGCGAGCGAAAACGGCCGCATCGCCATTGAGCTCGTGCTGCTCAACGACGGGAAGAAGCGCAAGGTCCTCGGAACGCTGCTCATTCCGCCGCCAGGGAAAGGCGCGGAGCAAGGTGAGTTTCGCTATCTCAAGGACGGCAAGGCGGCGGGCTTCCAGTGGGAAGGCCGGTGGACCGATGTCAGCCACATGACCGGCTACGGCGGCGGGAAGGCGCGGCTGGAGTGGCTGCGCATTCACAAGGCGCTGACGAAGGTCTGGTTCCTTCAGAAGGTCAAAGGCGAACCCTACCGCTGGGACGGGATGGCCAATTACCCGGCAACTGAGTACTTCAAGGAGGATTGCGAATCGTTCAAGATCGGCTTTGCCGTGCGGGCCGCCGATGGCGCCGCGGGGACGGTCCTGATCAAGACGATGCGCATATCCGGCGGCACGGTCATGCCTCGCGACACCGGCAGGCGCGAGTTCCACCTCGATTTCGGGCCGGTCAACCAGGAACTCGAAGACGAGTTCATGCCGGTCAACGAATTCACCATGTACACTCCGGCGCAGGGCTACGGCTGGGTCATCCCTGAGTATGAAAAAGTCTGGCAGGGCAGAGTTCCGTCCCTGGGCGACAAGGAGATCGCTGAGGCAGGATACCCCCCGATCGTTGGCGACCACGAAGGCTGGTATACCGAATTCCTCCGCCAATGTTTTTGGCTGGAGCGCAACGACAAGAAGTACTTCTACTCGACCTCGCACGGCGGGGATTTTGTCGAGTTCTTCGAGAAGTGGATGGACCTGAAGACGCCTCTGGAGCGCGACTTCGTGGGCATGGCACGGCCGTTCCACTTCTGCATGAACCCCCTCTATCAGAAGGACGTCGAGGAGCGGCGCGGCTCGCTCTACATTGACGACGACCTGTCGGCCGACTTCGTCCTGGACCTGCCCAATGGCAACTACAACGCCATCCTGGGCGTGGGATACACCCAGTCGCTCTTCGCCGGCGGTGAGAGCCGGTCCATGAATGTGGAGATCAACGGCCGCGTCCGCGCGCAGGAGTTGGGTCCCAACTGGCGCAGGAGCAACCAGTACCCTGTCCGCAACATCCTGGTCGAAAACGGCAAGATGGATTTCCGCTTCTTCGTGGATGTCCGCAAATGCATGGACCCCTATACGAACCATCACTTGGCCGTGGGCTGGATGATCAACTACATCTTGGTCCTCCCGGCCGAGGACAAGGAACTGATGAACGCATGGGAATGGAAGATCATCAAGCGGCGCGGCGAGATCATCCGCCGCGTGACATTCGTCGAAGGCGAGCCGGCCGTGACGTGCTTGGAGAACAAGCCCGGAGAGACACAAGCTCCGTTCATCTCCCTCAATGGCAAGCCCTGGTACTTCTGCAAAGTACAGAACAACTACATCCCTGGCGACACCGACTATGTCAGCTACTACTGCCTGGCCAACGCTGCCCACGCCTACACGACCGTCCGTGACTCCCACCACTTCTTCAAGCCCGACTGGGAGAAGCTCTCCTACAGTGATGACTATCCCTGGGACATGGTGGACCGCATGAACGTGGGCTATACCTGGCGCTGCCTCAGCTCCCTGGCGCTGGAGGACATCATCAGTTTCGTTCCGCACGCGGTCCAGGGCGAAGGCACGCCGACGATGGACAGCCGCGGCCGCCGCAACCGCTACAACATCCAGCCTCCGCTGAACTCTGCGCTGGGCAGGGAAATTCAGAAGGAAGCCTACACAATGATGTCCAACCAGCTCGGCCTGCACCCGGCCAAGGCGGCCAATTACATCTATGAGGAACTCTGGCACCCCGAGGACCTGGGCTACGACGACCAGTCGCTCATCCAGTATTGGGATTGGCTCAAGCGCAAGCACAAGACGATTGAGAACCTCAACAAGGAATGGGGGCGGGAGTACAAGTCGTTCGACGAGATTAACCAGCCCACCCAGGGCAAGAACGACTTCTGGCAGTTCACGCCCGAGTTTGTGAACTTCCGCAAGTTCCGCGCCTGGGCGCAGGAACAGACGATCAAGAGCGCATGCGACTTGGCCCACGAGCTGGAACCCGAGCACTTTGCCTGGGGCGCCAAGGGAGACTTTGGCACGCAGTCGTACTATCCCGGTGAATTTTTGGACATGTTCGGCTGGTACAGCCCGGAAGTGGCCTGTAGCGTCGCGCGGCACTTCAACAAGGCCGCCATCGTAGGCGGGTACATGCTCAACTGCGAGTACGCCTACCTCGACGGCCGCAGGCAGTTCGACCACAAGCCCGGACCGCGCCATTACATGGGCAAGGAAGAAGTTAACTCGGTCTACAACATGCTTATCTCCTCCGTCTTCAAAGGCGCCAAGGGCTTCTACAACGAGTGGTACAGCGATGGCATGTGTCACTTCTTCCACCGCACGGAGATGATCAAGACGCTGGCGCCTAAGTACAAGATCATCCACTGGACTGGGCAGCTTGCGTTCTATGAGCCAGGGGCGTTCGAGGGCCCGCCCGTCAACATGGAACGCCAGGCCCTCTATGCCTCGTGCGCCAACAAGCTGCTCTACCGCCTCGCGCCGCTCTGGTTGCCGGCCCAGCCCCTGGCGCCTCGGGTGCTCTATCCGCTGGTCGAAACCAGTTTCTTCCTCGACATCCTGGGTCCAAAGCCCTACGCGGATTTCGAGTCCGAACAAATGCGAGTCCTGCGTTCCAGCAACATCCCGGCGGAGTTCCTCAATGTCGCTGCGGCCGGGGACCTGTCGAGGTACAAGCTGATTGTCATCGCTGACGGCTGCCAGGCGATCCGAAAGGCGGACGCTGAGCGCATCCGCAACTTCGTGCTTGGCGGCGGCAAGCTGATCCTGCTCAACGGCGGCGGCTTCACCACCGACGAGCGCCCGCGCCGCTACAAGAAGGAGGAAGTGTTCCCAGTCGAGGAGTTTGCGGACCTGGGCGGCTACAGCATCGTCGCCAGGAATCCCTGGCACATGCCGCTGGGGAAGGCAGTCGTCAGCTTTGCCAAGAACGAAATCGCGCCGGAATTCGCCGACGGACGTGCTTTGGGCGAGTGGGAGACGCAGTTCCATTACGTCCCGCGGGAAGGCTCGCGCGTCTTCCTCAAGGGAGTTATCACCGGCCAGGAACTCAAGGGCAAAGAGGTCGCCATGGGCCTGCTCAACAAGGCCGGCAACGTGGCCGTCGTCCAGATGCCGCCCAAAGAGGCGCCGGAGGAGTCCGTTCGCCCGCTAAGCCGCTTCTTTCGCAGGCTGCTGGACTCCTGGCAGGTTGATGACCGCGTCCGGCTCGCCGGCGTTGAGGATGAATGGGACCTCTACTCGGGGCTGCTCACCGGCGACGGCTTTTGGCTGGCTGCGGCCTGTAATCTTAGCGTGGACACGCCGCACAAGGTTGCGCTCAGAATCAAGGTGCTCCCGCCGGGCGACTACACCCTCGAGGACGTCACTGGCGACACGCCCGACTTGGCAAAGAAGGCCGACGGCAGCATCCGCCTCAGGGAAGACGCGGCCAACCGGCAGTCCGGGATCTCCTATACGCTCTCCGCGCAGCAACTGGGCGATGGGGCAATCACAGCCGATATCGCGCCACTGCAAGCACGGGTTTACCTCATCCGCCCAGCCGCACAGAAGGTCTGGGTGTCGCTGTGGAAGCCCTCGTTGCAGGCTTTCCTGGCGAGATCCACAAATTCCCTCGCCATCGCCTATGGAACGGACGCCGCCGACAAGAGCGGGGCGGAGGCCCTCGCGGCCGCTTTGACCGGACTGGGTGTTAAAGCCACGCCACTCCCTGCCGCCGGCGTGAAGCTCAAGAAGCTCCACTTCGAAGTCCGTGCCAAACCCGACGCGAGCGCCAAGGCGTACCGCGAGGATACGTCCAAATGGTACCTCATGGACACGTTCGAAAACGAAGTCGTGGACTGCGGCAGCAACATGTTCGTTGTTGGCAACGAGGACACTAATGGATTGCTCAGGCACCTCGGCAAAGACGGCACATTTGCCTACGACAAAGTGCTGGAGAAGATCACCTCCAAGTTCCCCGGTCCTGGCCGAGGCATCATCGGCACGGTCGAGTGTGTTAACTCGGCGGTCTACGACCCGCGCAGCCAGTCGCGTGACGCGATTTTTGCCGGAGGCAGCGATGCCGCGGGCACGACGGCGGCGGTCAACGAACTGGTAGCGCTGATTCGGCAATATGGCAAGGACGCCGCCAAGCCCCCAGCGGCCCCGGCGCGCCGTCTGGGACCGGGTCCCAAGGCGCCCCAACCGCCGCGTAACTAGCAGGTGGTAGACTGGAGGTGGCGAATGAGCAGAGCTAGTGATCCGATGTCACTCGCCAGGCGACACTTGTCACTTTGCACCCGTCACCTGTCACTCGTCACCGGGCGTGGAGAAGTTTTACCGCCCTGGCCACAATTTTCCGACGCAAAACCGGAGGGCCACAGATGAGTCTTGTTCCAGGTACGCGCGCGCTGCTGATCTTGGCGGCGATCTTCGCTGCATCGTGGGCGGCGGCGGCCGCTTCAACGCTTGTGGTATGGGAACTGCCGGCCGGGGCGAAGGCCGGCCTCGATTCCCGCGAGGGCTGGAAGCGGGTGGAACCCGATGCCGGCCGCATCGGCCCAAGCGCCAGTGGCATGGCAGTCGAGAACGGGAGCTTGGTCGCGTTCCTGCTGGCCGGAGGCGACGCCGTAACGTTGCTCCGGAAACCAGCGGGCCAGGGCGATGCGGTCAAGCAGGAACTGGTCTTGCTCGATGACGCGGGCAGGCCATGCGGCCAACTCGCCAAGCTTTCATTGGCCGAGTACGGCAAGGGCCATGCGCTGGCAGCCTTCGCGGCGGGCGGGGCGGAAGCACGCCTTAAGCTGGGGGCTGGCGGGATGTATGTCGAAATCCTCCCCGGGCGCGGTGCGGCGGCGCTGCGGATTCGCGCCACGTCCCGCTTCTCCTTCGTTCCCGACTTCTTCGGCAACGATGTCCTCTTGGATGCCCAGGAGCTCGCCGCCGGCAAGGTCTTCGCGCCGGCCGAGAACTTCATGGTCAACCTGCTCGACGGCCACCGCGCGCTCACCATGATCACCTGGCCAATCGGCGGCGCGGATGAGGTGCTCCTGTTGCCGGAGGGCCAGGGCGCCAACCGGCGCTTCTCCGCCACGCAAGTCCGCTTCGGCGGCAAGAGCCTGTTCGTGGCGGTCCTGGCCGCTGAAGGCATCTGGTACAGCCACGACCTCCGGGCCGCCGTCAAAGACAAGGCGCTTGCCGTCCAGGGCTGGACGCCGCCGTTCCCAGCCAAGTGGATGACGATCCTGGTGAAGCGGCCTCAGGCCGGCGCCAAGACTGGCATCGCCCCCGAGACAGTGCCCATCCCGCCGCTGCCGGCCCAGGGCGATACTCCTTACAGCGACGTTTTCGTCCATCCGCACGTGCCGAGTTGGTTCACGGGCACCCAGTGGCGGCTGTACCTGGAGACCTCCCTGACGTTCATGATGACGCAGGAGAAAATCAGCGTGCCCGACTTCCTTGTGGCGCTCAACTACCCGCGCGACCGCGTGAAGGAGACGCCGCTGACTGCGTTCACGCTGGTGGATGTCATGCGCGAAACGCTGGGCGCAGGCCCTTGCGAGTACATCCTCGACCTTGAGGGCCTGAACAAGACGCGCTCCAGCGGCGCCGCGGGAACCGGCAAGCCGAAAGCCGCAGCCACCTGCGCCGAGCGCGGCGGGCTGATCAACTACTACGTCGGGGAACGGGCAGAGAGCCCGCGGCGCGAAGATTCGCTGATTGCCACCGATGAGGCCCTGGTCTCGGTGGAAAAGATCAAGGATTTCCTCGACGCCGCGCACGCGCGCATCCAGGAGTACCTGGCCTGGTCCGATCAGATCGTCAGCTTCGCGCGAGAGACCAAGGCGCGTGAGCCGCAAACCGCGGAACTGGCCGGCCGCATCATCGCTGCCGCCACCGAGATGCGGACGCTTTGGAATAAGATGATTGAGCACAATAAGCCTTGCGCTTTCCCGACGGAATGGCGCATGGCGCTGGACCACTGCAAGGACCTGATTCGCGCCGGAGCACCCGACCTGGGCGCGCGGATTCGCGAGTTCGATCCGCAGATGCGCGGCGCGGGCGAAGAAGTGGACGGCGGCATGCAAGCCATGCGCATGCTGGTGAAACGCGTGCGCATGGAAGCGGCGCTGGCGGGGTCGGAAGAGCCGGAAGCACTCAAGCTGGCCGCCACGCTGCGCGAGCGCTGCCGCGAGATACTGCGCAACAAGCACTACAAGGAAGGCGACAGCGTGCAACTTGGCGCCGGGAGGCCGGAATGAGAAACCACAGCGGGCATTTCGTCATGCTGCTCTGCGCGGCCTGCGCAGCCTGGGGTTTGCCGGCCGGCGCGTGCCGAGGCGCTGACGCCGGCCCCGCGCGGCAGGCCGCTCTGGAGCAGGCGGCGGCCTGCGCGGACCGCATCGCAGACCGCTTCGCGCGAACGTGGGCGCGCTACGCCATCGCCGAAGAATGGACCTGCACCGATCCCGCGCGCGCCGCGGAACTGGCCGACAAACTGGAATCGTGGACGGCCAAGCGCGACATGCTGTCGGTCGCCATGTATGCCTGGGGCCAGAAGGACCCCCAGGCCGCGGCCGACTGGGGGCTGAAGTTCAAGGAGCGCACCGCAGGCCCGCTGGAGGCGCGCAACACCGCCCTGCATTACGCGCTGGTCGGCATGGTGCGGCATGCGCCTCAACTGGCCGAGGAAATGATCTGGAAACATCTGGAGGAAGAAGGCTGGGGTGGCCACCCGCGCGCGGCGCCCCTGGCGGCGGCCCGCGAGTTGGCGCGCACCGACCCGCCCGCGGCCCTGGCGCTGGCCGGCAAGATTCAGCTCGAAGGGCCTCGCGTGGACGCCCTGCGCGGCGTCTTGCGGGAATGGGCGGCCAAGGACCCGCAAGCTGCCGAGGCGGCGTTCGCGGGCCACACGGAAGAGGCATTCCGCAAGTTCTTCCCACGCGACTTGGCCGAAGGCTGGGCACACAAAGACCCGCGCGCGGCCGCGGAGTATGCCAAGGGCATCAGCGACCGCGCGGTGAAGGTCCTGGCCTTGGGCCACGTGGCGCAGGAAATGGCGCGTACCGACGCCAAGGCCGCGGCCGAGTTGTGCGCTATCTTCACTGCCTTGGACACGGGCAAGTGGCATGAGCAGATGCCGCGGCTGGGAAGAGTCGTGAGCGAGGCGGGCGAGGCTTTTGCCCGTGCGGACCCGGAAGCGGCCGTGCGCTGGGCGGCGACGCTGCCCGGGGGGACGGGCAACTATCGGCGCCGGGCCTATGACGGGGTCGCCGCCGGCTGGGCCTGCCGCGATGCCAAGGCGGCCCTGGGCCTCTATCTCGCGCCCGGAGAGGACGCCGGTAAGGACAAAGCGGCCCCCAGCAACCGCGGAACGGGCGCGGCGTTTCCGGTGTTGGCGCGGGAACTGGCCAAGGCCGACGTGCCGGCTGCGCTGGCGCTTGTTGGGCGGACGGAGAACCTCGTGCTGAAGAGCCACACCATCGCGGCGGCCGCCCTGGAAGTGGCCAGGCGGGATCCGGCCGAAGCCGCGCGCATCGTTGAGAAGTGGGAGGGCGTCACCGATTTCTACACCTACCGCACCGGCGCTGCTGAGGCTGTCGTCTCAGCCTGGGCGGCCAAGGACGCGCAGGCGGCCGCGGCCTGGGCGGGCAAGCTGGAGCCGACCCGCGACCGCCTCGCCGCGCTGCGCGTCGTCGCCGGGCAATGGGCCCACCGTCAGCCGCAGGAGGCGGCAGCCTGGGCCAAAGCGCTGAGCGATCCTCAGGAGGCGGTCTATGGCTTGGTCGGGCTGGCGGCGGGCCTGCGGGCGAACTGAGGGCTGGGCGCAAGTCCGCGCCGGCTCCCCTTTCACCGTCAGTTGTGCCTCGAATGTGCGAAGCTCATCTCTCAATTCTGTTTCCGCCTGCAATCGTCACAGATGCCAAGGAGCGCGCATGGGACGGCAGAGCATGCGGCTGGCGCCGGGATCGTCGAGTATCACCTCGCGCTGCGGATCCCAGCGAATCTTGCGACCGGTGAAAAGGGCGATCATGCTGAGCTGGCAGATGGTGTCGGACATGACGGCGACATCCACGTGGGCCACGGTCTCCCGCCGGCTCTTGACGCATTCCAGAAAGTTCCCCATGTGATGGCGGCTTTCGTAAAGCCGGATTTCGGATGACGCGAGCGGCTCGCGCGCAAGCGCTTCAGGTGTGGTCTTGAGTCCGCCTCGGCTGACGCTGATCGTGCCGCGCTCGCCCACGAAGGTCACGCAGTCTCCGCCCGGAGTGAAGTGAAAACTTACGCCGTTGGCGAACTTGCCGCGGATGTCCCAGTGATAGGGAGCGTTGAACAGTCCCGTGCCGAACTTGCCCGTGCCTTCGTACTCGACCGGCACGGCCATCACGGGGTCGTCGCCCAGCCCCCAGACCATGTCGGTCAGCGGGTGCGCGCCCCAGCCGGCGATGAAGCCGTGCGCGTTGTCCAGGACCCAGTAGGAGCCCCAGCAGGTGCAGCGGTCTTGGGTGTAGGGACTCCACGGCGCCGGCCCCAGCCACAGGTCGTAATCCAGGTCTGCGGGGACGGGAAGCGGATCAAGCGACCCGCCCTCGAAGCCATAGCTCGGTGCCGTGACGTTCACTTCATGCAGCTTGCCCACGCGGCCGTTCCGCACCAATTCGCAGCCGTGCCGGACGTGGGCCATTGAGCGCTGTTGGGTGCCGTACTGGAACACCGCGCCGTAGCGGTGGACCTCGCGCCGCATGGCCTGGAGCTGCTCCATACTCAGCCCCAACGGCTTCTCGACGTAGACGCTCTTGCCGGAACGCACCGCCAGCAGCGCCGCCGGCACATGCCAGTGGTCCGGTGTGCCGATGGTCACGGCGTCAATGTCCTGGCGGGCCAGCATCTCGCGCAGGTCGTTGTACGGTGTGCAGACATCGCCGCCGTAGCGCTTGTTCAGGCTGGCCGCATGCTGCTCGCGGCGCGGCTTCATCACGTCGCACACGCCCAGGACTTTCACGTTGGCCTGATTGGCGGCGTCTTCCAACAAAGATGAGCCGCGTCCGCCGACGCCGATCGAACCGACCGTGATCTGGTTGCTGGGCGCCCCGGCGCCGAAAACCGACGCGGGCACGATTGTCGGCAGCGCCACCCCCGCGGCGCTCAGCAGGCCCGCGTTCTTCAGGAAACTCCGTCGCGTCGTTGGGTGTTCCACGGCTCTTCTCCTCCTCTCGCGGTTCGCAATGCCTCCTCGTACCCGGCGACGGCCGTCAAGGGCCGATTGTCATTTCGTCTCGCTCTTCTTCTTCTCGTAGCGCTTGAGCGTCTCCTCCAGTTCGGGGCGCAGATTGTCCTCCTGGCAGAGCTCGATGGCCTTCTTCTGGAACTTGATGGCGTCGGAGACCTTCCCGGTATCGAACAAGGCCCGGGCATAGGTGTCAACGATGGCGGCCTCCTTGCCTTCGCAGGCATCGTAGGCGGCCTTGGCGACGCGCTTGGCCAGTTTGAGGTCGCGTTTCGCGATGCCTTCCTCGGTCAGGATCTTCCAGGCGAAGTCGTTGAGGACGTTGGCCTCCTTTGCTGCGCCCGCAAGGATCTCCTCGCCCAGTTTCTTCGCCGCGTCCTCGTCCTTGCCGCCCTTGGCCAACTCGAAGTACTTCTGGATCTGCTCCTCAACGTCCGCTGCCGCGATGGGTGCCGCAGCCAGAGCCACCAGCGCCAGTCCTATCCACAGTCCAAGTATCGCTCTCATGCCGCCCCCTCTCCTTGGCGCCGCCCGGGCTTCTTCATGCCCGGCGGATGCCTGCCTTGTCGCTTCGCCAGCCTCGAACGCTTCGGGGCTGCCCAGCGTGCTCGCGGGAAAGCCATTATATGCCGTTTCGGATCTTCAGCCTGCCCAAAATTCAGAACGTTTTGAGGAAGGCGTTGCGATGAACGTTCAGCGAGACGCTTTACTCATGGCCAAATCGTGGCGCCCATGCATGTCAGCACGGTGGAGTAGCAGGGGAGACGGAACGGAGACCGGGAGGGCCTAAGCGATGGAGCCGACCAGCGACGACGACGAAGTTCTGCGCCTTGCCGGCGCGGACATCAGGAAGATCGCCAAGGAGGCAGCCAAGGACATCGCCGTCATTGCATCCAACGCGGGCATGAGCGTTCAGGAACTTTCCGACGGGGGCTGCTGACCCCGCCAGCGGGGTCGTCATTACTGGGCTCGCTTCGTCCCCACGCAGAAGAGATTCCTCTCCCCGCGTATCAGCAGCCGCCCGCCGAGTCCCACGGGTGCTGCGATCACGTGCTCGCCCATGTTGTTCTCGGCGAGCACCTTGAACTGGCCGTCCGCGCTAGCGACAAAAACCATGCCGTCTTCGCGCGCGGCGTACAGTTTGCCATCGGCCAGCAGAGGTGACGCATAGTAGTTGTTTGAGTTCTTCGGCAGTTCGCCGCTCCACACGGTCTTGCCTGTAGCGGGATCAAGGCATTCGATCTGCCCGCGGTCGCGCAGCAGGTACACTTTGCCCTGGTGCGCGGCGGGCGTGGGGCAGAACGAGCCGCTGTCCTCGCGCACCCACAGCCGATGTGTGGCCGTCACGTCGCCGCTTCCGCCCAGCTTGATGCCGTCCAGGCGGTTGCCCCGGCCAAAGGCCACGACGGCCACTTCGCCTGAGACTACCGGCGATGACACGGCGACCCAGTTGGGCTTGGCGCCGGGGTTGAAGCCGCCGCACTCCCAGAGCAGTTTGCCGTCCGCTGCGTCGTGCGCGCTCAGGTGCTCCCCGCCCCACAGCAGCAGCGCCTCCTTGCCCTGGTGCCGGATGACAATGGGCGAGGCGTAGCTGTGGTCGCCTTCTAGCGGCGTCTGGTAGTTGCGCGCCGCCTTGTAGCGCATTTCTCCCGTGAGCATGTCGAAGGCCGCAAGGTACGAGTCGCCGTGGCGCAGCATCGCTACTACCACGTCCTTCTCCGTCAGGATCGGCGAGGCGCCGCAGTCCCAGAAGAGCGTGTCCGGGCCGAAGCGCTCCAGGAGATTCGTCTTCCAGCGCAGCTTGCCGTCCAGGTCCAGCGCCGCGAGCGTGCCGCTCTTGAAGTACACGCACAAGGTCCGGCCGTCAGTAACGGGGGATGGGTTGCTGCCGGAGCCATTGCGGTGCTTGCCCGCAGACTCGCGGCTCAGGGCCGTCTGCCACAGCGCTTTTCCCGACAGGTCGAAGGCGAGCACTGCATCCCGCCTGTCCGCCGGGGCCGTGAGGAAGATGCGCTCCGCCCAGACGATCGGCGTCGAGCAACCTTTGCCGGGCAGCGGGGCTTTCCAGAGCAGGTTCGTGTCTGCATCCCATTTGACGGGATACGGGCCACTGTCGGCGCTGCCATCGTCGTGCGGCCCGCGCCAGTGCGGCCAGTTGCCGCCAGGGTCGCTGGCGAGCGCCTCGGCCGCGACGAGCGCGAAGGCCAGTGCGAGATGTGGAACGCGGGTTCGTCTCATGGGTCCTGAGATTGCCTGCCTCTTGGGGGTCAACGCGGCCAGACAGCCAGGCTGCGATTGCCATGGGATTCTAACCAACTCACTGCAGGCGGCAACATCTTCTTACAGTCTGCCGCGTTTCAATATCCCACCGCATATCCAGTTCCCTACTTGGCGAAGACCGCTCGTCCCCAGCCCGTCCGGTCCCCGGAGTTCCGTTCGCCGCCGTTCCACATGAGCTGCCGGGCGCGGCCCGTGCCGTTCTCGCTGTCATCAATTCCGATGTCGAAGCGCATCTCCGTGCCCTCTTTGGGCTGGAATGCCAGCGCCTCAAACGGCACGGCCGCTTCGAGGGTGTAGCCCTTTCCGCCCACGTTGGGAGCGGCGAACATCCTGCACTCGTATTGCTTGGGTGAATTCGCGAAGAACCATTGGTACTCGCCGCCCGGCTTGCCGGCGCTGAGCAGCACCTGGCGGTCGCTGAAGAGGAGCGCGCCGCCCTGGTCCGGATTCTCGTGGCCAATGAATAATTCGATCCCATCGCCGCTCCAGATCATGCCGCTCTTGTGCTCATTCAGCAGCGGCGTGGGATCGGTGACGTTGGCCAGCAAGTACAGATACTTGTCATCCCAGCAGAGCTTGAACGCGCATTCCACTCCGCCGGCGCTGGGGCCCATGACCAAGCGCTGTGCGGAGATCTGTTCGGCCGGCGTGCCCGGCCAGTGCTCCGCGACACCGTTGAGCTTGATCTCGCCTGTCGCGCGTGGGATCGTGAGGACCTTTTTGGAGACCCCCGGGCGGTTGAAGCGCGGGTCGTCATAGACGAACGGCTGCCGCTTGCCGAAGAAGACGTTGCATATCTCGTAGTTGGTCTTGAGCATGTGGGCCAGCATGGC
>Ga0209777_10006621_pt1 | contig 13010 bp, 10 predicted proteins | sample FrelakmetHBP12HB_FD_187147 | JGI IMG/M metagenome (GOLD analysis project Ga0209777, IMG submission 187147) | Freshwater lake sediment microbial communities from the University of Notre Dame, USA, for methane emissions studies -HBP12 HB (SPAdes)... | ecosystem: Environmental > Aquatic >...
AAAAAAAAGATGTCCAACTTCGCAAAAAAACGCCCCGAGCACTGCTATCCACCGCAACCGCAAACCTCGTTCGAACAAGCGGTTAGAATCCTTAAGTAAACCGTATTGCGGTTAGCCCAACTTGTGCAGTTCGGCGTGCTTGCAGTATCCGCGTGTCTCCTTCATGTGGAACGCTTCCGCCGCCGGTCTGGCTACGCGGGCGAACCACAAGGGGCGACGAAGATCGCCGGGGCCAGGGGCGGGACGGGCAAAGCTCTTCCATTTCAGGTAGACGGCATGAGCGCGATGGGTATCGACGTACACGTCGCCTTCCCGGTCGTCGGGACCGGCCTTCTCGGCCCGGACCACCTGGTGCCAGCACTGCATCCCGCTGACCGGGTCAGGATGTACCGGGAAAGTCAGGTTCTGATTGACCCCCGCACTGCTCCACCACACTCGTTTGGTGTCCGGATCGTCGCTCTTCCAGGGAGTAACGCCCTGGAGTTGGCGCAGCCGCCAGCGGCCGGGTTCGATCTCGCGCAGGTCGACCAGCGCGCTGCTGTACCGTTCGATGCCGAGGTTCTCCTGCGGTCGCCAACGGCCAAGATGGTGCGAGCAGGCGAGTACTCCCGGCTTGAGCCCCTCCGTCACCCACGCGGGAAGTACGAAGTAACCGATTTCGGTGTGCACCTTCATCAGATCTCCGGTCTCCACACTACCCAGGCGATCTGCGTCCGGCGGCGCGATCCATAATGGATTTCGGTGGGACAATTCAAACAGCCATTTGGCGTTGTTTGTACGGGTGTGGATCAGCGTCGGCAAACGGAATATCGGCAGCAGACAGAACACCTCGCCGTGAGCGTGTTCAGGCCAGTCGATTGCCGGCGTCATGGCCGGATCGAACATCCCCGTCGGCTTGCCGTCCTGAGCCGTGGCCAGAGCATCCGGACCCACGTGGCTGCCGATGTAGCCGGGCATCGCGTGCTCCGGCCATTTCCATTCCACCATCGTCCGGGAGAACAGTTCAAGCTTGCGCGAGGGCGTGTTGTAGCCTGCGAAGCTGCGCTCGCCGACCTGGACGCCGATCGGCTTCTCTTCGTGCAACAGCGTGCCGGATGCTCCCGGCGTGGCCGCCGCGCGGTCGGATTCAGACAACAGTGTCTCGTTGAGCCGATACACGTCGCGGGCCACCTCGAAACAGGCGTACTTGCGCATGTAGCCCAGGGGCGTGAGCCCCTCTTTCGCCGCGGCCGCCGGCAAGCCGGGGACAGAGTTCTCGAATATGTACTGGTAGTATTCGTCCACGGTGATGCGCTGGCCGGAACGATAGGGCGACTCGAACCACTGCCGCACGCCCAGGGATCCGTCGGGATCGATCGCCCATGACAGGTTGATCCAGAACTCATCCTCCTCCCAGACCTCGCCCGGGTTGGTCTGGTAAGTGAACTCCACCGGGTTGCCGCGTTTCTCCTGGAAGACGCGTAACACCGGCTGGCGAAAGCCAATCCACTTGGCGGCATGCGTTTCCTGGCTCATCAGGTCGTGTCGCTCGGGGCTCATCCCCATCGGCAGGATGTAGTCCGCGTACCAGGCGGTTTCGCTCCAGACCGGGGTCAGGGCGGCATGCAATCCGACCAGGTTTTCGTCCCTCAGCACTTCGACCCAGGACAACCCGTCAGGGTAGGTCCAGACCGGGTTGAACACGCGGCTGAAATAAGCATCAATCCTGCCGCGACCCTCCTTGAGCAGGTGCGGCAGCAGTTGCGACAGCTCGTGGTGCGACAACGGCCATTCCGGCGGGTAGAGCAGCTCGTTCCATCGTGATTGGGGGGGCGGAACCTTGAACGGCCTCGGGACGAATTTGTCCCACGCATTGGGACTGACCCCGCCTGGCGTGCCCACGGAACCAGTCAGGGCATGGAGCAACATCAGCGCCCGCACCGCTTGCCATCCCCCACAGTTGCCCGACGCAGCGCCGCGCCAGGCGTGCGACGCGAATCGGCTGCCGGCGGCGGCAATCTCGCGGGCCATCTGCACGATCATCGAGGCCGGGACGCCGGTCTCCTGCTGGGCGAACTCCGGCGTGAACCGGACATAATGTCGACGCAGAGCCTCCACGAATTCCTCAAAGGAACTGCCCCGGGCCTTGAAACCATCACTCTCGAAGTCTTCCCAGTTCACCCAGTCGTGAAGGAATCGCCTGTCGTACAGCCCCTCATCGAGGATGACCTTGGCCATGGCCAGCAGAGCGGCGGCTTCGGTACCCGGATGCGTCGGCAGCCAGTAATCCGCCATGCTCGCGGTATTCGACAGACGCGGGTCCATGACCGCCAGCTTGGCCCCTTTCATCTTGCCGTCGATGATGCGCTGGGCGTGCGGGTTGAAGTAGTGGCCGGTCTCCAGGTGCGAGGTCAAAAGGAGTATGAATCGGGCGTTGGTGTGATCGGGCGAGGGTCGGTCGTGACCAGTCCAGAGAACGTAGCCGAGTCGGGCGGAGGCCGAGCAGATGTTGGTGTGCGAGTTGTGCCCATCGATGCCCCAGCCCTGGAGCACTCTCTCCATGTACCCGTCGTGGCCAGGTCGGCCGACATGGTACATGATCTCCTCGCCGCGTCCCTCGGTCAGCGCTTGCCGGATGCGCTTGCCGAAAGTCTCCAGGACCTCGTCCCAGCTCACTCGTTGCCATTTGCCCTCGCCCCGCTGCCCAGTACGTTTGAGGGGATAAAGAATCCGGTCAGGATCCTCGATCTGGTTGATGATCGCCGGCCCCTTGGCACACAACCGCCCGCGGCTCCCGGGATGCATGGGATTACCTTCGAATCTCTTGATCCGGCCGGTCTCCTTGTCCACGTAGGCCAATAATCCACAGGCGGCCTCACAGTTGAAGCAAATGGTGGGGATAAGCTGATAGTGCCGTTGCGTGCGCTGCGGCCAGACCTGGGCATCATACTCGCCCCAGTCATCCCACCGGTCGACCGGCGGGTGTGAGGCCAGGTGAGAGTCGGTGCGGGCAAAGCTGTTCATATGCGAACCTCGCTGGGTCGGACAAGGTCGGAAACCGTAGTCAGTAGTTCCACCTCAACTCAACTGTTGGGCACCGCTTGAGCAGCCATGACAAAGCACCATTGGTAGGCCAGCATCCCGACCAGCACCAGCAGGCTGGCTAGGCCCACCAGTCCGGCATCCCCCCATCCGACAGTCAGAAGCACGGCCGGGAGACATCCGCCGACCAGAACGGCGCCGCCCCAGAAAAGCACGCGAAACGGGCCATGGATGACCAGATGGGCCGCATACCGCGCCGTGTCGGTGGAGTGGGGCATCAGGAACTCTGCGGCCATCGTGAACAGATGCAATGCCAATCCACCGACCAGTGCCCCGGCGGCAACCCGGAGCGTCCGGGACGCATCACCAAACCAGGGTGCAACAAAAGCCAGAATTGCGGCGCTGGCCAGCCAGCCCTGAACCAGTAAGTGCAGAGGCAGAAGCGGCGTCTGCCAGAGGTCCCGGCCTTCGCACTGGCCGAAGAGAAACGCGGTATACACCGCCCCCAGGCCACCCCCAGCCACCGCCAGCCAGCGCAGGAGCATACTGAGCTGGGCGATCCCGCTCAGCTCTGAAAGGGCATACAGAACGCATAAGATGGTGTAGGCAACCAGGAGATAAGCGCCACGTGCCACCCACGAGCCCCTCTGCGGTCGCCGCAGTACCTGAACAAAGCGCTCACGACGCGACAGATCCGAGATCAGCAGCCCAATGGTGATGCCCATGAACGCCAGAGCCAAGAATACCAGCAGGAGGTTAAGTATCCTGTTTTCCTGGAACCAACCTGCGGCGATTGCCACGGCCGGGACGGCCAGCACCCCGGTGCTCACGGACTTCGTCCAGAAGTACACCGGCACCTGCCAGTCCCAGGGACGTTCGTGCTCGACGTCGTAGGCTGCTCGGACCGGAACCGGCATCGCGTCATTCGCCGGCGGGTGGATGGCTCCTCCACCGGCGACGCGCCTGTTTCGTTCCGCCCACATGTACGTGTCTTCATACCGCGCTGTCATGGCGGACATGATCGTCTCCTCCGCCGCCACGTAGAACACCTTGGGTGAAGTGCTCTGTTCCGGTTTGCGGACCCGAACCTGCTCCCGCGTCAGAATCTGCGAGATTTCGCTGCCGGGCTCATCCAGATCCCCCGCGACGAGCGCATGTTCCGGGCACATCGCCACACAAGCCGGTTCGAGCCCCGATTCGATGCGGTGGACGCAGTAGTTGCACTTAGCGGCAGTCTTGCTTGCCGGGTCGATGTAAATGGCGTCGTAGGGGCAGGCCTGCATACAGGCCTTGCACCCGATGCAGCTGGGGGGGTTGAAATCGACGATGCCATCCTTCCGCTGGAACATGGCCCCGACCGGACAGATGGTGACGCACGGCGGATTGGTGCAATGATTGCACCGCGTGACTTGGAAGAACCGCCGTGTATGGGGAAACCGCCCCTTCTCCACGTACTTGACCCACGAGCGGTGCACCCCGAGAGGAACCCGGTTCTCCGATTTGCAGGCCACCGAACAGGCATGGCAGCCGATGCACTTGCGCTGGTCGATGACCAAGCCGTATTTCATCCTTGTGCTCCTATTTTCTTCCCAAGGACGACGGCAATACGGGCAGCCGCGGCTGCCGCGTCAATCATGCAGTTGCGGATCGGCTTCATTCCCGTAGCGCACCCGGCGACAAAGATCCCCGCCCTCGTCGTGTCGTGAGGATAACGGAACCACTCCTGGCACATGAAAAAGCCGTCGGGCCCCCGGCCAACCCCCAGTGTCTGCGACAGGTGTTCGGCGTCCGCGCAAGGCCGCATGCCCGTGGAGAGCGATACCATGTCGAACTCGCCCCAGAACGGCCGCTGGATCAAGGTGTTCTCCGCCTTGATACCGATTCCGCCATCGGGCAGTTCCTTGCAGGCTGAAACCCGGCCACGGACGTACTTCACCCCGCGATCCTGGGCGAGCGAGTACATCTCCTCGAAGCCCCGATCATACGTCCGGACATCAATGTAGAAGCAGGCGACGAAGCTGTTCGGATTCTGCTCCCGGACCGTGATCGCCTGCTTGGTGCTGAACGAGCAGCAGATGCGTGAGCAGAAGGGGGCACCGATCCGGCGATTACGCGACCCGACGCAGAAAACGATAGCCAGCCGTTCGACCGGTTTGCGGTCGCTGGGCCGCAGCAGCCTGCCTTGGGTCGGCCCCCGCGGATTGAGCATCCATTCCAACTCCGAGGCGGTCACCACATTCGGGTAGCGACCGTAGCCGTATTCGTCCAATGATGTCGGATCAAACGGTTGGAATCCGGTGGTCAGGGCAATGGCATTGACCTGTTCCTGGCTACCGTCACTGAGCTGGGCCTGGAAGTGAGGGAACTCCCCGGTCAGGCTGGTCACGACGCAGTTAAGCCGAATGTCGGCCAGTTGGCAGGCCCGCAGCTCGCGGTCGATGTCCGCGACGAACTCCGCCCCATCGAGAAAACCGTCATTGTTGAAAAACGGGAAAGTGCGCGACAAACGCCGTACCCGCCCACCCAACCGGTCGGTCTTCTCGACTAGAATCGACGAAATCCCCATCTGCCCGAGGATGGTGGCGGCCTGCATCCCGGTAACCCCACCGCCCACGATAAGTACCTTCTCCACCATTACGATACGCTCACTTCTTCCTTCGGCGTGTCCGTCAGCCAAGCCCTGTCGCTGTCATACGGGATGCCGATCTTGTCCAAGAGCGGTTCCACGGGCACGGTATGCGCCTGGATGCCGACCACATCATACGGGTCCCAGCCCAGCAGTAGGCCGGCCAGCTCGGTGTAGGAGAGCGTGGGAATCCCGTACTCCTTGCTGGTCAGCTCCTGGATGGCCCACTGCTCCTTGTCGAGAAACACATTGCAGCCCGGGCAGTTGGTGAGGATCGCGTCCGGCTGATATGGCTCCATGCTGGCGAGCTTCTTGAGTACGCAGGCCATGGTGTACCCGCGATTCGGTCGGATCATGCATTGTCTGAACCCCATGCCGCAGCAGTGACGCCGCTCGGGATAGTCCACGGTCTGGCCGCCCCACGACCGGATCATGCCGGTCAGGACATCGCAGTAATCCGCGCCACCGACCGCCTTCTCCGGGAAAACTTTGTTGTAATGGCAGCCCACATGATCCACGATGCGCAGCGGCCGTCCGGTGCGGAAATCGACCAGCCGGTGCTTCAGGAACGATTCCGCGAGTGTGTCGCGATACCGGTAAATGATGTCGCTGGCATGAACCACATGCTTGGGTATGTGCAGCGTTCGTCCACATGCCTCGTACAGCCAGCGGTCCACTTTCTGCATCAGATCAGGTTCCTCATGGTACATCTCCAGGCATTCCGTGTGGATGCAGAAGGACGTGACACAGGCGGTGGTGATGTTCTCGAAACCCAGCTCCGCGGCTACGGACCAGAGGCGCGCGACCACCAGCAGAGTGCTCTCGAAGGCCATCATGTCGCCGTGCGAGGTAATACCTGTGCAACAGGTGCACTGGGAGGCTGGATTGGCGGCGGTGATCCCCCAGTGCAAACCAAGCAGATCGTAGAGCTTGGTGATCAGGGTCTCGGTGCCCGGATTGAGCGCGCCTAAGATGCAACTCGTCGTCAGGTAGAAATCGTTGGCCGGGATCTCCTTGACGGTCTTGACCGGCTTGGCGGTCTCAGTGGGCGCAGCGATCGGGAACCGCTCCATAGGTCTATCCTTCTGAGCGAACCTTGTCGTAGTACTCGTCAATGGTCAGGCCTGAGCGAACGGCAGAGGCCTGGGCATGCTCCTCGATCTGCTGCCAGAGAACCAGGGTGCCGCCCCATTGCACGCAACGGCGAAGCTCGGCCAGGGTTTCCGGTTGGACTTTCTTTCCCCCCAAATCTCCGCTGACGTCCGGGGTGGCCCCCACACGGCGCATCTGCTCCTCTATTTCCGCCCAGTAGCGCGCGTAGCGCGGCCCGAAGTCGGGGTGAGAAGACGCGTCCGCATTGCGAAAATACAGGCTGAACGCGCGATTCCAGAAGTTAGCGCCCCAGAGATGTCGGGCGGCGTATTGCTGCCGGCCGCGCACACTGGCCAGATGGTAGCCTTTCAACTGGCTCAGAAACCGTAGCGAGGAGACCAGACCCATGACGTTGTTTTCCCGTGGACACTTGGTCTTGCACGAGCCGCACTGTCCGCAGTACCAGAGGACGTCGGATCGCAGCAGCTCGATCAGGCGCTGCTCATCTCTGGACAAGGCTACATCTACGATGGTCCGGGGGTTATATTCCTCGTAGTACTGTGCCGCCGGGCATTGGGCGGTGCAGACGCCGCAGGAAAGACAACTCTTGAGCGCATGCCGGGCGACGAGATGATGGTCGAGCCACCAGACACAGGGCTGACGCCGGGCCTCGTCATACCACGCCTGCATTTCTGGCGGCGGGTCTTGCTCGACCAGACGGCGGACCTCGCGCCGGTCTTTTTCCCGCTCGAACGCACTCCCGCACAGCTTCTGCAGATTGGGGTGGTACGTTCCGGCCTCGGTTGGCTGGCACTCGTCCCGTAAGGCCGCATACGTTGAACAGAGTTCAGTATCCGAAACGTGTTTCAACTCCTCATGCCCTTGCTCAAGATACTCATGCGTAGCCATCTGGGTCATTCTCCGGGCGAGGCATTGCGTGTCAGAACCGGTGGAACCGCGGCGGTGGCCACACTGATTCCTGCAGGCGTAACGAAAGCCGGGTCGAGCAACGGCACCATCAGTCCCTGGCCGGCCGGGATGGTCTGACGCGAAGGCCCTGTCGCCAGCAGGACGTCGTACTCCCCACTGGTCAGAGCCACAACGCGGTAACAAATATGGGCCAGTTTCGAATAAGGTAGGGACACCAGCAGCACCAAGACTAAAACCAAATGCAGGAAGTAGACCGGGTAGGCTGCCAGCGGAATGCTCAGATACCGAAACACCTCACACAATACGCCGGTGATCCCGATCAGCAACAGGTTCGCCAGCAGCAGCCAGTCGAAGTACGTGCTGGGATCACTTTGCGCCGATGCGATCCAACGTTCGTAAATAAAATAAACGGTACCCAGGATCAACAGGCCGGCCGCGATATTGCCCAAGGTCTTCAGCGGGTGAGTTGCGGGGAACGGATAGCGGCCGCCCGTTGCGATTAGCAGAGCGGCCACAGCCGCCAGCCCGGCCAACGCTATGAACCCGTAGAACACGGCCAGATGAGCATAGCCGCGCACACGATGCTCGGCGCAGGCGGAGAACCGGCGGTGGGCCAGAACATCCGCGAGCGCCTTGCGGAAAGCATGCAGAAACACCTGGGGACTTGCCTGCCACAACTGTTCGCCTTGATAGGTGCTCCACGCCCGAGTTGCACCTGCCGCAAGACCCGCCAGAGCCAAGCCGGTAAAGGCGAAGAAGAACACGTTCAAGGTCCTGTGCGGCAGCACGCTGGCGTAATGAACCCGATCGGTGACGGGAGAGAACGAACCCCCAAGGGCAATGACCCCAAGCAGAAGCGCCGCCGCGGCGAGGACGGCGAGCCACCAGCGTTGGGGACGATTGATCACGTCGGGCATGAACGCCGGGAAAGCGAAGCGCTCGACCGCCATCTGCCGGACCGCGCCCATGAGCTTGCCCGGTCTGGCCCCGGCCGGACAACGCTTCGAGCAGTCGCCGCAGTTGTAGCAGTACCAGACGTTGGGATCCGCCGCCAACTGCTCCTGCTGTCCCATCTGAAACAGGTTCATCTGCCGCCGCGGGAAATGGCTGTGCTCCCCCACCGAGCTGCAATTCGCTGTGCAGGTACCGCACTGCAAACACGCCTGCAAGGTCGTCAGATTAGCCCAATAGGGTGAGAGGACCGCTTCCGCCGAATGCTCGGGACCGACCAGTCTGAATGACCGGTCCGGCAGCACGCTCACCAGCCGACCCTGGAAACGCCAACCAAAGTCGGAACATTGGTTATCGGCCGATGAGCAAGGCCCTGGTTGCCCGGCGGCACGCCTGTTTTTCGACACGACGGCCGGGCCTGTTGCCAGCCACGAGCGTCGCCGTAGCCGCCGTCGCCCAGAATAGCGCTTCATAAATAATGGAGCTGTCGCCGGTTTCTCACCGGCCTTCCCGTAACAGCCCGTGATCGTGCTCGTTTCGATCCGCATGTGCTTCACTTCCCTCAAATGCTCAGACTCTGTCCGGGTTTTCGTTGGTACCAGCCGCTGGGGTCCGGATTTGAGATAGGGCCCGCGGCAAAAATCATCGGAGACAAGCGCGTTACTGTTTTCGGATGCTTGCCGCATGATTCGTTCGTCTCTTTGCTCGCGCCTCGAATGGCGTCGCTCTGTAATGTTGCTACAGTCTCGATTTTTCGATACTCATGCAACAATTCCAGGGCCCGCATCCGATGGATGCCCGCGTTCTCGATCTCGTCGAGCAGCACAATCGGCGTATTGCCGATGACAACCGCGTCGGCAATCAGCAGCGCTCGAGCTTGCCGTCCGGACAATTCCGTCATGCGGTACTCCGGCAGGATTGCTTCGCCGGTCAGGGAGTTTGCAAAGGCCATCGTGCCGGCCACTGCCTCATCCGTTGCCCCGCTGTTCGAGCTCCGAATCTCCGCATGAATCGAAAGGAAGTCCTGAGCTGGCAGGTCCGAAAGAAAATTCGTGTGTTGGGTGATAAGCGCGATCGGATGGTGCGCGGGATCGTCGCGATACTCCGGCTTGGGGGCGAGTCCGTTGATGAACACACGCCGCCCTGTGGGTGTCGAGCCGTCGGCAAACAGCTCAATATCGTTGATCAGCGTCGTCTTCCCGGACCCTTTCGGCCCCACGATGCTCACGACATCTCCCATCCTCAACTCCACTTCCCCAACCGGTTCTGGCGCGCCGTCCTTCCCCTTGCTGCCAATCAATGTAATTTGATCGATCAGGTTTCCCCTCGTCCTTTCAGTTTCCGGGACCGTAGATTTCGTCGAACACGCCGCCGTCGTTGAAATGCGTCTTCTGTGCCGTCTGCCATCCGCCGAAAACTGCGTCCACGGTGAAGCGCTCTAACTTCGGAAAGCGGGCCAAATCGGCGGGATCGGCCTTCTCCGGATCAACCGGTCGATAGAAGTGCCGGGCCACGATTCGCTGACCATCGGGTGAGTACAAGTACTGAAGATACGCCTCCGCCGCCTCGCGCGTGTGGCGTTTGTCGACCACCTTGTCGACCACCGCGACCGGCGGCTCCGCAAGGATGCTGATTGACGGGACGACGATCTCAAGTCTGTCCGGTCCGAGTTCCTTTACGGCCAGGAGAGCTTCGTTCTCCCACGAAAGAAACACATCGCCCATCCCGCGCTCCACAAACGTGGTGGTCGATCCGCGGGCCCCGGAGTCGAGGACGGGAACTTTTTTGTAGAGCGCTGTCACGAACCCCTTGGCCTTGTCGTTCGCCTTGCGGACCGCGTCCGCGTAGGCCGGGTCGCTTATCTTGCTGAAATCACCCAGCTCGCGCTTGAGGATGTAGCCCCAGGCCGCCAGGTAGTTCCATCGCGCTCCGCCGGATGTTTTAGGATTCGGCGTGATGATCTCTATGCCGGGCTTGAGCAGGTCATCCCAATCCTTGATGCCTTTGGGATTACCTTTGCGGACAAGGAATACGATCGTGGATGTGTACGGCGCGCTGTTGTGCGGGAGGCGCTTCTGCCAATCCGCCGCAATCAAGCCGGCGCGCACGGCAATCTCATCTATGTCGTATGCCAAGGCCAGCGTTACGACGTCGGCCTCGAGTCCGTCGATGACCGCGCGAGCCTGCTTGCCGGCGCCGCCGTGCGATTGGCGGATGGTTATGGTCTGCCCCGTCGTCTCTTTCCAGTGCTTAGCGAAGGTTTTGTTGAACTCCTGATAGAGTTCGCGGGTTGGATCGTAGGAGACATTGAGAATAAGCAACGGCTCTCCCGCCGCCGCGAAGGGAGTTATCGAAAAAAGTGCGATGAGCGCGGCGAGTCCGCCGCACAGTAGTTTTGCAGTTGACCAATTCATCATGTCCAATCCTTTCCGATCGTGAGCTATGCACAACGAGCCACAAATGCGCGCATAAACTCCCTGTGCCGATAGCGCCGGCTGTTGCGCTCGGTTCGATTCGGTTATTCCAGATACCCCAGCGACCGAAGACGCTGACGAATGAGCTCGACTTCGTGAGGCGCAAGACCCGATGCGTCGGCTTCCAGCTTTCCGCCCGCGATCACGTCACGGAGGACGTGAACGGTAAAGTCGTTCACGCTGCGAAAACCGGTTCCCTGGATCATCCTTTGCACGTTGTCGTAGAGCTCGCGGGGGATCTTCAGTGTAACCCGGGCTGGCAAGGCCCGCTTTTCTCGGCCCATCCAGCCGCTCCGCATACGATTGTACTATAATTGGAGTATACTACGTACTCCAATCGTAGTCAATAGCTTCTCTGGACGATTCTCCCGAATTGCCCGGAGTTCGCGACCGCAGCGTGTTAGGTCCTATATTAAGCGACCCTATCGTACGGATTCGCCTATCATGCCTTTGGGCCACATGCCAGCGAAGGGAGAATCGTGACCGCATTCGAAGGCGCCAGCTTTGGCCACCACTGGAGCAATCCGGTTACCTGTTTCTTCGAGCCTTGGCGGTATGTATCACGCTGTTGAAAGCTGGGTATAGCTGGATTGAGTCGGACAGCGACGCTAGCCAACGGTCCTCTGGACGCCAGACCACAATGCGAGGCGAAGAGGTACTGTCTGCGTCGTCACCGTGATGCGGCGATGGGCGGCCTTGCGTGCAGAACCTTGTCCAACCACATCCGCAACATTGTCGCCATCGGCTTCTTCGTGGTTTCCTTCCGCCCAGAACAAGAAAACTCAGCGATGAGAGCCGAGGGTCGCACGTTGCGCTGTGACTGATCGCAGATTCCCTGCCTCTTGCGGCAACTCATCCGACGCCGAGCTCTCCCAATCAGGCCGCATACCTGCGGGCCAGATCCACGCCTGCACGCACTACGTCGGCCGCGGGGAGGGCCGCTGTGACAAACCAGTGGACCGCCCGTCGCTACTGGCCCGTAATCTGCGGAAGCACATCCCGAATCCCGTTCACGACAAACTGTACCGCCACTGCTGCCAGCACCAGCCCCATCACGCGGTTGAGGATGTTCAGCCCAGTCTGCTTCAACGTCCGCTCCAGCAGCACCGCCGCCCGCAGGATCACGAACGTCAACACGCCGGTTGCGACGATGCAACCGATCACGATGCCCATTTCCACCGGCGATTGTCGCGCGTGCCCCATCAGCACGATGACCATTGCGATCGAGCCCGGCCCAGCCAGCATCGGGATGCCCAACGGGATAATTGCGACGTCCTCCTTCTCAACGCCCTCGCTTTCCTCTTCCGGCACCGCACGCACGCGCGAGCGCTGCGCCTGCACCATGTCGAGCGCCATGATGAACAGGAGGATACCCCCGGCGATCCGGAATGCCCCGATCGTGATGCCGAACAACTTGAAGATCAGCGAGCCAGCGATGGCGAACGCCAGCAAAGTCAGAGTCGTTACAATCGCCGCCTTCAACGCGGTGCGCTGCTTTTGCGGCAGGTCGTCACCGCGCGTAATCGACAAGAACAGCGGGATCACCGCGAACGGATCCACTACGAAGAAGATCGCGGACAACGTGACCAGCGAAAACGAAAGCAACTCGAACATACCGTGCCCGACATCTTACCGTCGCCTCGGCGACGCGGAACTGGCCGAACTTCTGTAAACGCTGTTTGAAAGAAAGGTGGTGCTTGGGCGGGTGCGGTCGCGGAGTCCAATGACGGTATTCACACAAACCCCGCACCTCCGGAATATTCCGTACTGCTTGTGAGGCTGCGGAGACGATAGCGACCTCCCGGTAGCCAACCAAACGGTCGCTTACGAACCGCTGGTCTTGCTTCGCTTACCGTCCGGCGAGCCTTGGCAAGTGCTGCTGCGTCCCTGGCAACCCGCCAGCATTACGTAGCGAA
>Ga0209777_10006622_pt1 | contig 13009 bp, 9 predicted proteins | sample FrelakmetHBP12HB_FD_187147 | JGI IMG/M metagenome (GOLD analysis project Ga0209777, IMG submission 187147) | Freshwater lake sediment microbial communities from the University of Notre Dame, USA, for methane emissions studies -HBP12 HB (SPAdes)... | ecosystem: Environmental > Aquatic >...
CCAGCGCGGTGTGTGTCTCAAGCCGGAGTACAATCTTGTGTTGCGCCCGTGCCGGGTGTTACTCTTCACTCACCATGCCTCGCCCACCCGCACTCGACCCACTGATCCTGACCGTTGCACTCCAGGGTCTCGAAGCCCAGCGTGCCCGGATAGACGACCAGATCGCGACCGTCCGGCAAATGCTCGGCAACCGGCCTGTACCGGCACCCGGTGGCACATCCCCCGGCGTCCGCCCCAAGCCTGTGGTGAGTGCTGCTGCCCGGCGGCGGATGGCCGAGGGCCAGAGACGGCGCTGGGCCGCCGTGAAGGGTGCGGGTAAGGAGGCCGGCGAGACCCCGGCAGCCCCCGCCAAGGACATACGTCCCACGCGGAAGATGAGCGCAGCAGGCCGGAAGCGGATCGTTGATGCCCTGAAGGCGCGGTGGGCGGCCTACCACAAAGCGCAGGCGGCAGCGCCAGAGCCACCGCAGAAGGCGAAGGGCGCACCGGCAAAGAAGCGGAAGCTCAGCGCGGCCAGCCGCAAGGCCATGGCGGACGCCGCGAAGAAGCGGTGGGCAGTGATCCGGGCCAAGGCTGCGGAGGTCGAGAAGGCCGTGACCAGGAAGGTGGCCAAGAAGACCGCACCGCTAGCCGCGAAGAAGGTCCACGCTAAGAAGGTCGCCCCGGCACAGCCCGCACCGAGGAAGGCGGCCAAGCCTGCCCCGAAGCGTGTCGGCAAGAAGGCCGCGAAACGTACCGCCCCCAAGCCTTCCACGGCAACTGCCCCGAGCCAGGGCGATACGGCGGCGGCACCTTAGGCGTGGGGCCGCTTACGAACTCTCAGGCCGCCTCACGAACCAGGCCGCTCACGAACTAAGCGGTGTCCAGGAAGGCGGCTGGGAGTATACTGACGCAGAAGCTGGGAGCCAGAACGGAAACTCCGGCTCATTCAGGTGTGACCATGGCACGGATCGCCATTCGCTATTGCGCGTATTGAGTATCAGGACTCCACGCCGTCCGTGTGGCGGCGCGTCTCCGCCGTGAGGTACAGGCCAACGTAGAAATGGTTCGGGGCCAAGTTTGCAGCAGCGGTTGGTGAAGACCGGGGGAGCCAGATCTGGCCCTGGGGTGGAGTCGCTCTGGATAAAGAGAAGCGGCTCCGATCCGACTATACTTGATGGCGACAGGAAGCCAAAAGGGTAATCCTGGCTAATGAACTCCGCAAGGACCGAGAGGGACAACGAGTATGCCAAGCGAACGGTCTTCGGTTGCACCCCGGGCGCGTGCACTTCGGGCAGTGACGGCGCTCACGGCGATTTCGATCTCGTTTGGTCTTGGCTGGCAGTGCGCCTACGCAGCCTCGCCAAACGGCGCTTCCGGATCTCTCCCACTGTCCATGAACCGCCCCCAAGCGAAGCTCATGAGCGTGCCATTGAGTTTCGAGCCGAACCAGGGGCAGGCGGACTCCCCGGTTCAGTTTCTCTCTCGCGGTTCCGGTTACGCGCTCTTCCTCACTCCGGGCCAGGTCGTCCTGAACCTGGAGCGGCAACAGCCGGCATCGCCCGCGGCGACCGGGCAAACGCCCGAAGCCGCATCCGTCGATACCTTGCGCATGAGCCTGATCGGGGCAAATGCCAAGGTCAGCCCGGTAGGAATGTCTCCGCAGCCCGGCGTGGTGAGCTACTTTATCGGCAACGATCCCAAGAACTGGCGCTCCGGCATCCCGACCTATGGCAAGGTCGACTATGCCCAGATCTACCCTGGCGTGGACCTGGTGTTTTACGGCAATCAGCGCCAGTTGGAGTACGACTTTGTGGTGGCCCCCGGCGCCGACCCCAGCCGCATCGCGTGGCGGATCGACGGCGCCCGCGCCAGCGTGGACGCGGAGGGCAATCTGGTTCTGAGCGCGTCCAACGGTCCAGCCAGCTTCAAGAAGCCGGCGCTGTACCAACTGGATGGCGACAGGAAGACCAGCGTCGAAGGGCGGTTCGCCGTGGCCGGGAACCAGATACGCTTCCGGCTTGGCAGCTACGACCATTCCAAGGCACTGATCATCGACCCGGTGCTCAGCTATGCCAGCTATCTTGCCGGGAGCAGCACCGATCACATCGGGCTTGCGACCGGACCCGGTAACCTCGCGGTCGGTATCTCGCAGGGTATCGCAGTGGACAGCGCGGGGAGTGCCTATGTGGCGGGCTACACCTACTCCATAGACTTTCCAACGAAGAACCCTTATAAAAGCGCGCCACCGGCAAAAGTGGCGGGCGTCAGTCCCGGGATTTGGCCTTCGGCGTTTGTTACCAAATTCAGTCCGGATGGCGGTTCGCTGGTTTATTCCACCTATTTGGGCGGCAACGGCTATGACTACGTCTACGCCATAGCGGTGGACTCCAGTGGCAGTGCTTACGTGACCGGTGAGACAGACTCGCCCGATTTCCCGGTAACCACTGGAGCGTACCAGACAGTCTGCGACCCAACTCCTACCAATCAAGGGCCGCCCTATTCTTCAGCCTGCAACACCTCTAATATTTCGGTATTTGTGACCAAGCTGAATCCCTCCGGAAATGGCATTGTCTACTCGACATTTCTTGGCGGCTACGCGTACGCGTACGCAACTGCCATCGCCGTGGATGGCGCGGGCCGCGCCTACATCGCCGGCAACGAGGAGGAGTATTGCTCCAAGGGCTATACGTTCCAATCCTGCTTTCCAACCACCAGCGGCGCGGTGATCAGTGGCGACAAAACGGGCGGACGCTCGCCCCAATACGCCTTCGTAGCGGCGTTCGACCCCACCGGCTCCAAACTGCTCTATTCCACGATGTTCGGCGACTTGAATGGATTTAGCTGCGCCAACGGCTGCGGTGCTACCTGGGGCACCGGCGTCGCCGTGGATGCCAACGGCTACTTCTATCTGATCGGCGAAACCCAGGCCGGCAAACTGCCTACCACCGCCGGCGTCGTTCAGCCTACCGGCGTTCCCTTGGACCCCATATTTGGAGTCTATGTGCAGTCTGCCCGCGGCTTCATTGCGAAGTTCAACCCCGTCACTTCCGCCGGTGGAGTAACCCTGGCCTACGCCACCTACCTTGGCGGGCAAACTGCGAATACAAACGACTACATCAGCGGCATCGCCATCGATAGCGCAAGCAATGCCTATGTCTTCGGATACACGAATTCCAAGGATTTTCCAGTGACACAAGGCGCTTATCAGACCGTCTGCGGGCCGAGTGGGGGGACCTGCGCGGCAGCCCATGTAACTAAGTTGAATCCGTCCGCCACCTCCATCATTTGGTCCACGTATGTGGGAGACGCCAAGACCGATGGGAGCGACGCCGTATTCTTTACCGGTCCCATCCAATTGGATGGGAGCGGGAACGTCTATATCATCGGGCAGACTAGAGGAGGACCGGGATTCCCCATGGTCAATCCCGTTGAGCCAACCCCCACCGGAGGGTCTCAGCAGGTGTTGGTCGCCGAACTCGACCCCACGGGTTCTATCCTGCTGTTCTCCACGACCATCGGATCCCACGGACTCAATACCGAGAATCCAGCCGGTCTGGTCGTCGATACCGCCGGCGACATCTACCTGGCCGGCAATACCGCCGGCCCGGACCTGATCACGACGCCCGGCGCATTCCAGACTACCTCCGGCGACGGCGCGTGCTGCCAGAAGGGGAACGGCTTCGTCGTTAAGATGATGGCATCGAGCGAAACGCCCACCCTGAGCGGCGTCGTGAACGGAGCCACCTTCCAGCCGCCGATCGCTCCGAGCAGTTTCGTCACCATCTACGGCCAGAACTTCACTGCGACAACGGCGCTCTGGGACTCAGCTATCCCGGACGGCAAGACCTTGCCCACTCAGCTCGGCGGCGTCAGTGTGCAGATCAACGGCAAGGACTGCTTCATCAACTACGTCAGCCCGACCCAACTGAACGTCCTTGTTCCGCCGGACGCCGGCATTGGGCCGGATCCGCAGTCGGTGCCGGTGGCGGTGACGACGCAGCAGGGCACCGCGAGATCGACCGCCACTATGGCGGAGACTGCACCAGGCTTTTTCTCTTACTCGTCAGGCGGGCAACTGTACCCGGCAGCTTTGTTCGCGAATACCGCGGTCTATGTCGCCCGCGTAGGTGCGCTGCCAACCGCGAGTAGTCTTCCCGCGAAGCCAGGTGACTACCTGGAGTTGTTTGTGAACGGGCTTGGCCCGACGAAGGCGCCCTACCCCGTGGGCCAGGTGCTCACCACTGACTACCCGGTCGCCGACCTGTCCCAGGTCCAGGTGACCATCGATGGCATACCGGCACAGGTTCTGTACGCGGGCATGACGTACGCCGGGTTGTTCCAGGTCAACGTGCAGGTGCCGAACGGCGTCACGGACGGAGACAGGCCGGTGGCTCTGACGGTGGGTGGCAAGTCCACACCGGCAGGAACCGTGCTGACTTTTCAGTCGCAGTGAACCAAGGTGTGCCGGGGGCGGCGGGCGGGAGTCCGTCACGATGTGCGGACACAGGATCGGGTAGCCCGGCCTGGAAGACGCCTGGGACTGCCCGCTCCGGTAGTGGGCCAGTCGCGACGCCGGTACTGTCCTCCGGAAGATTCCGTCCGAGCCTCACGCGACCACCTGCTCCAGCCAGTGTTGAAGTATTTGCGGACCAAACCAAAAGCTACTGCACCTAGCCGAGAGGTTTACGTGTTCTTTGCGGCCTGGTGAAACCAGATGGCGAAGATGACAAAGGCGCCTCCAACGACGATGGCAACCCACCCCACCGTAGGGATACTCGATGGGCGCTTCAACGCGCGTACCTCCTCAAACCGGAACCGCCGTTCCGCAGGAGCTTTCTTGGCAGTTATCACGGTGAATCCGTTCTCATCAACGCTCTTGAGGGTTCCGCGCACGATCTTGTAATCGAACAGCATCACATTGACGCGCGCTCCCACGGGAAGGCTCCTGACTTTCTCGCGCACCCGAGCGGTGTCAGCCGGCGAGATGGCTCGCTGTTCCGGCGGTCTGGCGTCCAGCGTCAGATTACCGGCGAGCACCAGAATCACGACAGGCGCAACCACTCGGTTCATAACGGCACTTCCGCGCTTCACGAGGTCGTCACCTCCACGCCATCGGGCGAAAAGCACTCAAGCCGGGATTTCCATTTTAGATCCCGAACTCCTGTCAAGTGTACCTCAAGCCGCCAACTCTTGATCCTCCCCAGTGCAGTCTTTTCCCTGGGAGCCTCTGCCCCGACTGCCAGGACCGGCCACGGGAGACGGGTGGGTATTAAGCAGGCCATAAGTAGGTAGACGCCACAGGTCGCAACGCCACGTCCGGCATTGCGGACTATGCCGCACAGTGTCTACCAACCAGTGGCCTGATTAATACGTCCGGTTCCTGCGGGCGGCGCTCAAGATCATAGACTCCCAGCCCCCTGGTTAGACCTAGCGACAGCCGACAGAATCCTCCAGCCCGCGCCGCCAACTGGGTGTATACTCGACTCGGCTCGGAGGTGCCGCACGAGATTTCCAGTGCGGAACGCGAAGGGCTGCTCTCGGTGGGCTGGCGCGAACGCCGGTCCGGCTCAGCAACTGAATCGCAAGATTCCCCAAACATACACAGAAGAAGGTGTGCGATGCCTACCTATGTGACTCTCTTCAAATGGACCGAGCAGGGCATCCAGGATATCAAGAACGTCCCCGCACGGTTCGACGCCGCGAAGAAGCTGGTGGAAGCGGGTGGCGGGAAGGTCCTTGGCCTCTTCGTAACAATGGGCGACTGGGACATCGTGGCCATCACGGAAGGACCGAGTGACGAGATGGCCGCAGCCGCTGCGCTCTCGATAGCTTCTAAGGGGAACTCCAGGACCACTACGATGAGGGCGTTTACGGAAAGTGAATTCGCTGAGGTCCTGACCAAAGTGGTGTGAGGCGGCTGGGGCGTGCTTGCGTTCCGCCCGAAAGTTGAAGGCGTCCCGGCGGCGGTGTTCGGTGAAGGCCATGCGCGTTGTCACGGCCACGTCCGAATGCCGCCGCGCTACTTCGGCTCCCAGTGGTGGCCGTCTCGAAGGCCGACTAACAGCTCTCTCGGGCCTGTCGAGTGTAGGGGACCGGCACGTGGTCGTACGCAATACTCTCGGGGAATACGCTCCCAGCCTGCTGCTCATCTCCTCGACACACTTCTCGAACCCGGACCCCGACCCCACCCGGCCCCGCCCGAACTGTGTCTTGTCAGCCATTGGCTTTTCTATTTGGAAATGAATTAGAACGGCATGGCCGTCTCCAGGGCCGACGACGCGCCTTTCTTGACCCGCTTGCCCAACCGGGATATGGGACGGGCCTCACCGCGGACCACCAGGGCCTGCTTGTACTCGGCGTTGGCGCGGGACTTCTCACCGTTCACGGGGCCGCGACCTACGGCCCCGCGGCCACAGCGCTCTATCGCGCACGGCGGGTCCAAGCTCCCAAACCTTCTGGTGGGGATACCATTCGGATTACTCCAGGGCCTTAGTCGTAGGGGTCTTCATCGCCTGGGTTGTTGACAGAATGCGGCGGGCGATCCACCACTGGTTTCTGAACGATTGAGGCCGTCCTCGGCCTCGCTCGATTGCGATGGCGCAGGCGGATATAGGAGTTATACTCCTGAGCGACTCCGGTGCGGCCACGGCGTTGCCCGTTCCGCCTCCCTCGGAGTCCGTTGAGAAACTTCCTGCGCCTAATGGTACCGAGGCGTAGCCCAGCCATTCCTGCATCAGTGCATCAGGAGCACCAGCACAAGAAGCGCGTTGATTGCGACGGCTATGCCGCACATCCACGCACCTATCTTGTCGCCGCGGTCGGCGCGAAGTACTTTCTCCTCATCGGTAATACCACTTGCTTCCGCACTCGGAAGACAGCTCACCGTGATAAGCCCTATTACCCCGAGCGCAAAGATCCATCTCAGCGCCAAGAAGCCCTTCGCCCGCGCTATCAGCGCAGACGGTATCCCGAATAGAACCATACCGATGATGAAGCCCACACCGACACTCCTTTCAGACAGGATTCAGCTCTGGCCTCTTGGCCGCCATCGATTATACGTCGGGTCAACTGACCTGGAGAGGTGCTTATCCGTTGGCGTTCGTTTGGGCCCCCTGATCCTCACTGAGGGCACGGACCGTGCGCCCTCTGGTGAGGTCGAGGGCGGTTGGTTTGGGTCTGGACCCCCGCAACCGGGGCACTAAAGCTACCCGCGCCGCCTCTCACCGGCGGGTCGGGAGTGTGCGATTTTGCGGCGAAGTCGAGCGGCTGTAGCCCCGCGGAGTCATCGCAGCCCTGTTAGAATGTCCGGTGCCATGGCGACCAAGCGTCTTGTCGTAATTTACTTACTCAGCTTCTGCGGACTATGGCTGAGCGGCTGCAACAGAGACGAGTCTGACTGGGGAGATGCCAGCAAGCTGAACACCGCCGATGGATACTCCAGATTCCTGACGGCTCACCCGAAGTCGCCGCATTACTTGGAGACTGTGCGCCGCCGGGAGGAGCTTGCCCTCGCGGAAGAACTCGGGAAGCTTCCCCGTGAGTTTGCGTTGATGGACGCCGACAAAGATCCGGTCAGCCGGGCTATCCGCGCTCCGAAATCGATTTCTTCACTACAGGGGCTGTCCCTCACAGGTCGGCAAGCCCTGTTACAGGCACTACTCAACACCCGTCGCCGCTTTCCCAGGGAGGATTTCACGTTCCCGAGTGCGAAGGCGGAGCCACCAGATGCTGGCTATGGGCAGTATTGGCAGGAGATTCCCACCCCTGGCAAGGAATTGGCCTCTCTGGGGATGATGACCGTCTCGGGGAACATCGACTCGAAGACCAAGGACGAGTCAGGTCACACTGTGACATACCGCTTGGAGAGGATTAATTGGGTCCCCACTGGCGGGCGCATGAAGATTACCGGGGGAATGCTGGTGGCATGTCGCGGACAGGTGGCAGCCGGGGACGTTCATTATTCCGATGTCAAACTCAAAGGTGTTCGGGGTTCCCTGGCGCTGACGACACACGCTGGGGCAATCGTGCTCAGCACTGAGCTGCCCGCAGACCGTGTCATTATTGCAGAGACGTTCTATCCCGGGGAGGTCGCGACGTTGTGGCCCACCGCACCAGGATCTGTATACGCCGTGAGGGGCAAGCTCAGTTCTTTTTTCCCCGGAATCGCTGTTGAAGCCTCAGAAGACGCGCCCATGTACTTCGGATTGACCGGCGAACACGGCTTGGTCTACCTAGCGGGTCGGGGGAAAGTTATCAAACAGGCCGACAAAAGGGAATGTGTCTTTCCGTAGGCCAACGAGCAGGAGACGAAGGCGGAGGCGGACCGCGCCGTCCAGGCGATCTACTCGGGGAAGCGGAGCCGGGCAGCGGTCGGCGGTGCGCCACGGATGGCGGCTGTGATGCCGGATCCCGGCGGGCAGCCGGTGGCGGCCCAGTCCGTAGGCCGATTCTGCGGCCACTGTGGCCAGCCGGTCGGCCTCGGCGGTTCGTTCTGCACGATGTGCGGGAGCAGGCTGGTGTAGCCCGGCCTGAAGATGCTTGGGACGGATCGCGCCGGTACGGGGACCGATTCGCACCAGGGGTGGTTGCGCGGCGGGGGTGTGTCACCGGGGTGTTCCGGGCGCGTCCCGCGAGATTCTGGCGGTCAAAGTCTGGCAACTGGCGGCTGGGCCGGTTGTCGGCGGCGTATAGTCCCGAGGGACTAAAAAATTTAGATTCTAAATTTTCTGACCACGGCGGACTATGTAGAATTTGCACGGTGGCGGCGGTGGGCTGGGTGCAGTGGTGGGACGACGGGAGAGCCCGCGTGCGTGATCCTGCTTGGATGTCCCACGTTCATCGAACCAGCAGTGGCGTCATGCAGTCGCCGGTGAGGGACGCCGCGCCCTCATCTGCTCGAACCGCTCCCGCCGTCCGATGGCCTGACTGTAGGCCGGGTTCTTGATCTTCACCCACGTGATCGGCCCGGTGCCGTATGGTACGTGCGCCATCCGCGTCAACTGGCCGCGCACGTTGAACGTCCTCGTCTCGTTGTACCACTGGTGCCCCGGGCCCGCCGCGGCGTACTTCAGCGCCGTCAATTCGCCCGCCGGCCCGGCAGCGCGCGTTCGTCTCAAAAAAATGCGTCTGTCACCTTTTCTCCCGAGCCTGCAACGGATCACTGGGACATCCGTGCGCTGACGGCTCCAACCCAGCCCGTAGTTTCATCCATGACGACCAGCCGGAACTTCAGCTCGCCGTGCACAACGGAGCCGGTCGACAACGGCAGACAGACACCGTCTTGAGCCCCCGCGGGACCTCGCCTTTGTGGCCGCGTCACCGCGAGCCTCTGCGCAAGAGTTTTCCCCGCCGTGTCAGAGTACTCAAGGTAGGTATCGAGCCGACCGGCTGGCGCCGCCATCACCGCGTCGGGCAGGCGGATTGTAACCCTGAGATCGTCCGCCGAAGCAAGCCGTGTACCGCAGCCCGGCTCAAGTCGCACGTCCTCAGAAGGTAGAACAACCGGTACCGCAGCCCGTTCTAGCAGCGACTCGTCACGCCGAAACCCGGGCGCGTTGATGACAAATGGCCTCTCGAACCGCAGTGGGAATGCTGGATCGGTGCTCTGTATCTTCAACTTCCGAGGAAGCCCGGTCCCCCGAACAAAACCTGTCACCGGCCCGGACAGTCGGATGACCAGCCCGTTGTCTGTCATCTCAAGGAGCTTTAGAAGAGCTTCTCCAGGCTTGGCCGTCGCCGTGGCGCACCGGCCGCCCATGAAAGCTGCAAACGATTGAGCGTACCGGGCCTCTCGGTCAGGACGCCGGTCAGAACCAACTGCGTCCGGCATGAAAACCGGGAACACGGCCATGCCAGCCTCGCTGATGTTTGGCAAGGCGGGAGTCCAGGCATTGGTGGCGAGCGGGTCGGGCGATCTCGTCGCTCTTTGTGAATAATCTTCGGGCGCTTGCCTCGGCCAGCTCAGATCCATTGGCCGGAGGGGCTCGATCTCTGTAACAGCATCCCACCAGAACTGGTCACCAGCTACCCAAAACACACGGACTGGACCTTGGGACGCGTCGAAAGCCCGGCTCAGAGCTGGTAAGATCGCGACTCCGAAAGCAGTAGACGCGGAAGTCAATTGCGGACACGCCGGGCTGCGTGCGCGGCAATCCCGAGCCGTCGTTTCGAGGTCCCTCCCGGGGCCGAGACTAACGAGTGACACGCGGTGCCCCGAGCCGAGGTCCACAGTCTCCACAAGACCCTTCGTTACCGCCGTCGAGATCACCGTAGCGTGGCGCCGCCGCAGTTCGGGAAGCAGAGGAAGGACTTCGGCGGCTGCTCGTGCTTTTTGCCGGTCCTCAGTGTGGAGCAAATCGAGGACGACTACCAGTGGAGTACGGGAAGCTCGGTCTCGGCCCTGCACCGAAAGAACCGTCAACGGTCTGCTGCCGAGTGAGGCGATGATACTGCCCGGTACGAGATTGTCGACTTTGTTCGAACTCGACTGCACAACCGGCACGAAGACTTCGAACTCCCGCTGCGGCTCAGCGGCGCCGCAACTCGTTGCGGCCAGTATGACCGCAAACCAGCAGGCTAGGGGTGCAAAAGGCATTCGGAAAGCGTGTCCTTGAAGACCTGGGTTGCGGTCGTGAGGTTCGTTTTCGCGGCCCTTCCGAGCCCGCTGGTGTTCGTTTGTCCGACTGAGCCGAGAAACGGCCCGTATGGAGTCTGAAGATTAACAACCAGTTGAAAACCAGGAGGAGTTCCGCCAGGATAAGCACCCTTCCTGGCTCCCTGACTGTAGTCGGGCGTGCGAGTCAGGGCCGAATCAACCACCTTCATGGCCTCTGTGTAGGGATCGGTCACAGCCAATTGACCGTAGTAGTCCGTGCTCGCGGCGGCGATGCAGTCCTCAAGCAGGCTTGGGTTCGACAGGATGTTGGACGCAGCCGTCACGGTCTCGGCACCCGTCATGCCCAAGGACTGTAGATATCCCGATAGGGAGCCATCAAAATGGGCGCCTGTAGCATCCTTGACTAAGACGATACTCGTCCACGGGGCGATTGAGAGTTTGTACTGGTTCTCGGCTGCCTGCAACTCACCCGTCCCGGTTGTGCCCAACATCGAGCCTGTGTTCATGGTCACTGTCTTACCGCTAATCGTCCCCGTGATCTGATAGGGGTTTGGAGCAGGCACGAACATGCAGCTGCCTGACTCCGGCGGGCAGATCCACGAATCCCACAACCCGGATGGATCGCTTCGATTGACCGGATCGCCCTCGACATACAGGTACCGATTCCAGCTTTGAGGGTCGTCGGCCTTCGCGCTTTCCTTCGCCGGATCCGGGCTCGTGAACCGCATCACCTGGCTCGAGTACCAGCGCTGCTGCGCGTAGTCGAGGCCCGTCGTCCCGTTCCGCAGGTACGTCGCATACTGCGACGCCGTTCCGCTCTTGAGCTCGCCGTACGGGTAGTAGCTAGCCGCCGACGTCCCGTTTGATTCCACCTCGCTCCCCAGCCGGTCCTCCACCATTCCCGCGCCGTCCCAGATCTTCTTCCCGGCAAAGTACACGTACGGACCCGCGGCCGCTGTGCAATGGCACGAGCCGTAATCGTGGTGGTACGTCGCCAGCAGCTCGCCTTTCACGCCGTAGAAGTACACCGTGAAGACCCCCGACGTGGACTGCATCCACGCCCGCTGCCCCGCTGGGTTGTAGCCGTACTTCTCCGTCCCGCCCGCGACGGTCGCCTGCGACAGCCGGTTGTTCTTGTCGTACGCCATCGACGTGATCCCCGGCATCGCCGTCTGGTTGCCCGCTAGGTCATACGAATAGCCCGAGGAGTTGATGCGATTCGTTGTCGGGTCCACGCTCAGCGTCTTCGTCGGCGCGCCGCCCGAGCCCGTCTCGGTCAGCAGGTTGCCGAAGCCGTCATAGGTGAATGTCTGACTCCACGGCGACGTGCCCGTGTTGTTGGCGTAGGTCAGCCGCCCCAGGGTGTCGAAGGTGTAGTTGACCGCCTCGCCCGATACCAGATCCTGGCGGGAGGTGAGCCGGCCGTCGTTGGCCGTCCCCGAGAAATTGTACTGGAGGTCAACCGTCTGCGGCGTTGTATAGCCGGTGTCTGCCGAGCCGGTGGCGGTCATCCGCGTCAACTGCCCGCGCACGTTGAACGTCCTCGTCTCGTTGTACCACTGATGCCCCGGCCCCGCCGCGGCGTACTTCAGCCCCGTCATCTCGCCCGCCGGCCCGCTCGTCCCGCCGTAGGCCACGTTCGTCACCCACTGCACACCCGAGTTGTTATCCGTCAGCCCCGAGGGCCGGTCGATGGTATCGAACGAGTAGGTGAAGTTCCAGTTCCCATACATGAGCTGGCTCAACTGGCCCTCTTGCGTGTAATTGAACTGCGCGCCGATGTCCGGCGAAGCGTTCTCGACCGCTAGCACCGCTGCGTGCAATTGCTTGTACGTCACCAGGTTTCCTGCGCCGTAGTCGTAATACTCGTACAGGGATTTGCCGGGGCAGGAGTCGTCGCTCCAGCTCACCGTGTCCAGCGGGCCCCAGTACTTGTAGGCGTAAGTCTCGCGCGCGCAGATGTCCTCGGTCGAACCCACGAACACGCTCTTCTGCGTGGGCCGCTGGTAAGTGGGGTCCCAGGTGAACCGCGTCTGCTGGCTCTTGGCGTCCGTGCTCGTCGCCAGCGTTCCGTCGGCGTTATAGGTGTAGGTCTTGGTCCCGGTTTCCGGGTGCGTCTCGCTGAGCAGCCGCCACGTCCCGCCCGCCGAATCGTAGCTGAACGTGCGCGTCTGCGTCACCGGTTGCCCGCCCACGGTCCGAGTCATGCTCACCTGCGTCATCTGATTGAGCAGGTTGTAGCTGTAGGTGGTGACGTGGTCGGCCGATTCGCCGGCCGGCTTCTGCTCGGTCACCGAGGTCAGGTTCCCCATCCCGTCCGTCACGTACTTCTTCCATTTTCCCGCAGGATCGGTCACCGTGACGGTGTTGCCCGCGTAGGCGTAGGTGATGGCCCCGGTCCCGCCCGGCAGG
>Ga0209777_10006623_pt1 | contig 13008 bp, 9 predicted proteins | sample FrelakmetHBP12HB_FD_187147 | JGI IMG/M metagenome (GOLD analysis project Ga0209777, IMG submission 187147) | Freshwater lake sediment microbial communities from the University of Notre Dame, USA, for methane emissions studies -HBP12 HB (SPAdes)... | ecosystem: Environmental > Aquatic >...
TTCTTTGCTCCCTCACGTTGCCACCGAGAAAACCACGTCGCCTTCTTTACCTTCGAAACCAACGCGCAATTCACTGCTGCATGGGCAACCTGCGCAGCAAGCTTCCCTGCAGAAAGAGGCAAATCTTTTCGTGCGACAATAACCATCTTGTATTCAAAATCTTCATTGTTGACGCTCTGGGCTACCATGAGTATTCATCTCGTGATATGATTCCTTCCGCCATTTCTCACCAAGTTCATAAGCTTTTGTAAACTCAAAAAACCCTTTTACTACCAAGGTTTTATCCGAAGGTTCCACATGCTTCAAAGGGACTCCTAAAAACAATGCACCTGACTTGATAATCAACACATCATGATCAATAGACACACTTTCCCCGAGCTTCTTCCCGTTACTATCAACTACAAACTTGCAGAGCATCGATTGATCCGCGCCGTCTGTATTTTTCTTCCCATCCGAAGTTTCTTTCTTCTTCCCAAAGAAGAATATCCCACCGATATGTCCCGCCGTAAGCATCATAATATTAATTTTAGAAACCATGCGGCCCTGTAATACCGTTTTTATTATAAATCTTTGGTGATATTCTTACCCTCAATGAACACCTACGACGTCGCAGTTGTCGGCGCAGGACCCATCGGATGCTTTGTCGCCCAACAACTCGCAGAAAAAGGAATACAAGTTGCAGTCTTCGAAGAACACACAACCATCGGTCAACCACTCCACTGCGCAGGGCTCGTCACGCAACGCGTCTTTGATATTTTACATTGTTCACCAGGTGATATCGTTCAGAACACCATCTACGGAGCACATATCCATGGCCCCTCAGGATTGACACTCACCATCGGCGGAAACAAAATTCATGCACTCGTCATCAACCGCCAGCGATTTGATGAAACACTCGCAGCCAACGCGCAACATGCTGGCGTCGACCTCAACAGGGGGCATAAGGTTATTACTGCTCAACAACAAGGAACCAAAGTATCTCTCAGCATACAACACAACAAAACAATCAGCACCGCCCGCTGCAACATCCTCATCGGAGCAGATGGACCCCACTCACACATACGAAAAATCTTCAAATTTCCCCATCCAACAGAGATGCTTCAAGGAATCGGAGCTGAACTTACAAACACAACCCTCGATCCCAAATTCGTCCATATCTTCATCGGACACCAGATCGCCCCCGGATTCTTCGCCTGGGTCATCCCCACCAACACACAGGGCACCACCGCACGTATCGGACTCTGCATCAAAAAACAAGCGACTCATCAACTCCAACACTATTTCACCACCCTCCTTCAACATCCCCTCATCAAGGACGCCACCATGATACAAAAATTTGGTGGAACTATCCCTCTTGGACCACTAAAAAAAACAACCACTAATCATCTCATGCTCGTCGGAGACGCAGCAGCACAAGTCAAACCAACATCAGGAGGTGGCATCTACCCGGGCTTACTCTGCGCAACACACTGCGCCATAACCGCCGAAGGGGCACTGCAACACCACCGATACGATGAACATGTACTCCAAACCTATCATACAAGATGGACAAAAGAAATCGGCCGTGAACTCGCACTAGGCATGAGATTCAGACGTGCCTTCACCACCTTCACCGATGCGCAAATCAGCAAATATCTCAAAAAACTACAGAACCAAAGAGCCCTCGACGTCATTAACACCTATGGAGACATCGATTACCCCTCACGACTCGCCTTTCCGCTTCTCAAAGCATCGCCATCGCTGCTCTCACTTGTCCCATCGTTCCTCAAACGTACCAAACACTAACACTATTTTTTCTTCTTTGATGAGGGAGGTGGAGGCATATAATACTCCTCACCGGCATACTCAGATGGCTCATTATCCTCAGGTTCAAAGAGTTTCCGTTTCCCTCTCCGCAAGCCTCCTCTTTTCTTTCGAATCAAAAAAATAATGACAATAAGAACAATCAACAAGATAAACACAAGAAGGCATGGAAGGAATATCCATACAACATACACCGGTGAGACATTCAGCACACAAGTCAAAACAGTCGACTGCTGCGCTGACTCCGGAGCAAAAGAAAGCTCCACGTAATCACGCCCGTCATTTGTTTTCCCTGTAATAATCGATTTCCCAAGGCTATCACTTACATTTACTGAAATGCCCTGAGGAAAAATTATCCGATACGTAACCGTCTGATTTTCAATCCCCTGCAACGTAAAGTTCTGTGGAGCAATCTTCAGGTCAACAGGCCACAGCGACACACTAAACCCAACAGTAACCGCCTCATTCGCGGTGTTCGACACCACGACAGGTACAACATCATCCATCGCAGAAATATCCTCGTTCCACCTTAGTGACTTCAAAAGCACGTTTCTATCAAGCATTCCTTTCACATGTAACCCATGAAGAATCGCTGATAATCGTTGCTGGAACATCTCGGTTTTCTCAGTAAGAAATGAATTGATCTGAGTGTTATTAAACACGTTTTCTTCCATGCAGAGACGAAGGGCATCGGAATTCAAAAAGGTGATATCAACTTTCGGAGGAAGGGACAGTTCAGTTGGCCGGCGGATCACATAGAGACTGTTATCTTCTTTCAGTTTGGTAGACGCGGTCAGTTCTGTTTTTCCCGTAAAAATACTTGGGATGTTTAAATCCATCTTTGACAATTCTATTTCAACATGCGTCTCCGTATGCTCTTGGGTGTACGGGAGCACTGGCTGGAGTCCAGAATGAAACGAACCATTAATGGTGGTTGTCTTATTCCAGATATAGACATTCTCTCCTCTCAGAGTGATGTTTGTTGGAAGATGCAGACTGATTGAATACGGATACGGAATGCTGTTGAGTCCTTCTCCGAAGTTCACATCATTTGCGGTGATTGTTGCAGCAGCCCCTGCATTCATCAATCCGAAAAACGCTCGCGCAGGAAGCTGACAGATTTGCAAATCGACATCAACGTCATTATAGTTCGCTTTGAGTGCAGGTACATCATCCATATGTGAGATGTTGAATGGGGTTGAACAATTCGTCGTGCTCGCTGCATCCCAAGCAAATGAATATTTCACTTTTTGCCCAAAAGAGGAATTCTCGATGATCGGCGTGGTCCGCTGTTCGATAGGTTGAATCGTTTGTTCAAATAAATTCTCCCAGGAAATCAGTCCGTTGTTGATAAACAATCGTACACCATCCGCTGGTATAGCACCTAATCCAGTAACAAAATCAGGGAGTACGTTATACTGATGAATATTCACTCGTTTCACGAGAATGGAATTCGTAAAACTAATGCTGCTTATAGTCTGTGTATCTAAGGTAAATTCAAGGGAGATATCTTCAAGGGCTGATGCGGGTGATGTCGGGTTTTTTGACCGTATCGACAACACTGCGTCTTTTCCGCTATTTGCTCCACTCCAATTCAAAATGTTCCAGGTAATCGTATTGCTATTCTGATTTGTTTCCTGGGTATTTGCATATGCAAGTATCATCCTGTTTGGGAGTATATAGCTATAGGTCGTATTCCAACCGTCTGCTGTCTGTAAATGAAAATGATACGTGACGTTCGCCCCCATGTCGAGTACACCGTTAATAAAATTGGTAAGATTCAGTGACCGATTGTACTGAAAGAAGGCTGTTGTAAGATTCACATTAAAATCATCAATGAAATACGGTTGGGCATACACAGGTCTGTCTACCGCTGAAATCTCCGAGTTTGGAAACGCTGTTTCTATTTGTTCCTTAACAGTATCACGAAGACGCTGTTTGATGCTCCCCATGACTTCAAGATCACTTGTTGCAATACTTTCGATGGTTTGTCTATCATACGATTTATCATAAATATTATCAATTCTATTGACAATCATTTGTGAATGTACTGTCAGGTGTGATCCTGACTCAAATGTACAGGTGAGCGTCGCTTCCACCTGACTCTCAGACAGAGTAACTGCGGCTGTTCGATACACGAACAGAACAGACGAAAATAAGAAAATAACAACAAGAGCCTGGAGCAATCGATACTGTCGCATCTCATCCACATCCTTCGAGGGAATTAAGCGTTTACTCTTATAAAAACTTTCTTACGAAATCACTAAAAAGACTTGAATTATTTACGGTGTCGCATTATGTATATACTTGGGGGAACCTCAGCGAAAACCGTCGCAGGCAATCTTGCAACTCTATTTCATCAGCCACTGTTACAAGCGACATACAAACGATTTCCTGATGATGAATTCTACGTCCGCATATTAGATTCAATCAAGGGGGAAGATGTTCTTCTTGTTCAAACCGCTTATCCTGACCCTAAGATTGTCGAATTGCTTATCATGCAAGACGCTGTTCATGATGCAGGCGCAAAAAAAATCATGGTTGTTCTTCCTTATTTCGGGTACAGCCGGCAGGATAAAAAATTTGAAGAAGGTGAAGCAGTCAGCGCCAGAGCAATCGCGCAACATATCAGCATGCATGCAGATTGTGTTATTACTGTTGACCCTCATAAAGAACATATCCTGAAATTCTTTACCATCCCAGCATATAGTTGTTCCGCAGTCTCAACCATCGCCCACTTTCTCAAAGAGAAAAACATCGACTTTATTCTCGCGCCAGATAAGGGAGCAAAAGACCGAGCGAAAGAAGCAGCAGCGCTCATCAACTGTGACTATGATTACCTCGAAAAAACCCGCATCGATGGAACCACGGTAAAGATAACGCCAAAGCAGCTTGATGCTCGTGGGAGACATGTCGCCATCATCGACGACATTATCTCAACGGGAGGTACGATGGCGAATTCCATCAAAGAACTGAAAAAACAAGGAGCGAAAAGCGTCTCAGTCGCGTGTACTCATGGATTATTTGTGGGTGGGGCGAAGGAAAAACTCCTGTCCGCGGGCTGTGATGATATCATTTCAACAGACACGATAGAAAACGAGTTCAGTAAAGTGAGCGCTGCACAATGTATCGCGGAAACACTCGAAAAAATACTCCCACACTTAAAAAATTAAGGAGAGTCTTTTAGAGATAAGTTATTTATAAGACTATAGATTTACCGTTGTAATCATCCTAGGGTGAAACATATGCGGAAACGAGCACAATTGAAAATGGCGAGCCAATCAGAAACAGAGACCGCTTCACAATCCGTGGCAGACACATCAGCCTCGGAACGAAAGCGATTTCGATTCAAGAAAAACTGGTGGATCGGCATTACCCTGATAGCGATTTTCTTCTTAGTTCTCTTCATGAATTCCTACTTCAATATTGTTTCAAACGTGAATATGAACACATCTGGAACAACACTGACCGACACGTTCTACCTTTCCGGTCCTGACCCGTACTACAACATGAGGCTCGTTCAAACCACGGACCAAACAGGGGTCTTCCCCTATTATTCACAGAATGATCCCTTACTTGCGTACCCCTTTGGAAAATCTGGAGGAAGAGCTCCTCTCATGGTTATGTCAGCCATCGGGTTTAGTAAACTCCTAGTGCCGTTCATGAGTGAGAGCAATGCATTAGGATACGCTATGGAATTTCTCCCTGCTCTCTTTGGAGCATTACTTGTCTTCCCTGTGTATTTCATCGGAAAAATCTTATTTGGGAAAAAAGCAGGACTTGTTGCCGCGCTACTGATCGCCATTATTCCTATTCATATCAGTTCAGGACATGGATCCGCTTATGGACTGTTCGACCATGACTCCTTCAACCTGCTCCTGTATTTCCTAACATTTCTTTTCCTTATTAAAAGCATCAAGGAAAAAGATACCAAACGCTCTATTCTTTATGCACTGTTCGCAGGCATACCGCTTGCTGCTCTCTCGATGGTCTGGGTAGAAGCACAGTTCTTGTACACCATCATTACGGTGTATGCTGTCGTGCAGTTAATATTTGATGTTTTCATGAATAAAGTTGAAGAACGATTTGTGCTTAGCACCTTCCTTGTGTTATTCACCGGATTTCTCGTCTCCTGGCCAGTCACGGCTGCACGGGGCACCCTCTTCGACCTTTCATTCTATCTCGCGATCGGAGTATTGATCTTTGGAAGTATCTGCATCCTTTTCAAACGACGGAAAGTCCCCTGGGTCATTTCCTTCCCCTTAATCGCCGGAATCGCAGCAACTGTTGCCACATTTCTCTATATCGTTTATGTCCGTCGTCAAACCTTCACCCTATTTGCACCCTTAAATGCGATAGCGCAGATTATCTATGGGGCGGGGATCTATGGATCAAAGGTATCTCTCACCATTGCAGAAGCAGGAACCTATAATATGAGTAGGACCGTGATGTCATATGGCCCTGCGGTCTATTGGCTTGCCTGGGCCGGGTTCGTCCTCCTTATCATACAGTATGTAAAATCGAAAGGACGAAAAGATTACCTCTTCATCCTTACCTTATTTGTCGTTCAGATGTGGTTGACGACCACCGCAGGCCGTTTCCTCAACGACATGGTTCCGGTCATTGCCCTTCTCTCAGGATGGACGATTTGGTTTCTTATCAGTAAAATTGATTACAAGCAAATGGCACGCAACATCCGCAACGCTGGTGGAGGTCTCAGAGGCATACGAAAAGGCGTGAAGGTATACCATCTCTTCGGTGTGCTCTTTGTCGCGTTCCTCATTCTTATCCCAAACGGGTACCTTGCTCTTGATGCAGCCGTCCCCTCAGCAGCTATTAAGGTAAATAATAAATCTGTAAATATGAAAAACGTATTTTTCGGAAATGACTCTTCTTCTGCGTTCGGCTCCAGCTCCTATAAAGAACAGTACTGGGTTGGCGCGTATTCCTGGCTGAGTAAACAAGATACCGCTATTGCAAATCCATCGAAACGACCTGGGTATATCTCTTGGTGGGACTACGGGTTTTATGAGGTTGCTGTGGGGGGACATCCCACGGTTGCTGATAACTTCCAAGATGGAATTGCACCCGCGGCGAATTTCCATACAGCGACAAGCGAAAAAGAAGGTATCGCGGTCTGGACCATCCGATTATTAGAAGGGAACCTGAATGACAACAAGGGAACAGCATTCTCTCCGTCAGTGATAACCGCACTCCAAAAACATCTTGGAAGGAACAACACCAATAATATTACCTCCTGGATGATACATCCTGAAACTTCTCCGTCGCAAAATGCAGAAATCGGAAAACAATACGATTCTAACCTAAGCAAAACCTTACTTGTAGGATCCCAATACCCTGAAAACGCGTACTATCACGATATCACCAAACTATTGAATGATACCTTAACCGACGACGATATCACTTGGTTATATCATGATATCCAACAAACAACCGGATACAGCATCAGATATTATGGTGTGGAAGGATACGATGAACAGATTTTCAACATCTTTGCATTCCTCGGTGATAAAAGCAATGTGTTAACGGCCCTAAAAACCGCAGCAAAAACATTCCACAACCCAGAAGATGATTATATTCAAGTCCAATACACAGGATATACTGTCAATACAGATGGAACAAAGGGCGCGAATGGGACATGGTCTGCGAAAGAACTTAACGATATGACCCAAACGCAACGAACCCATACTGCAATAACCGGAACAACAACCATTGACAAACAAGCATATTTCACGACAATGTTCTACCGCACCTATATCGGCTACCCACCATCACAAGATGCAAGCGGTAACTATCAGACACCACAGCAGCAAATCCCCTGTTATGCAATGAAGCATTTCATCCCTGCCTATATCTCCCCTTACCCCTACTATGGGTACGGACGAAGTGCAGTGGTCATCGCAAAATATTATGAAGGCGCGTTCTTCAACGGCACCGTTCGTTGTAACAACACGCCTCTCTACTATGTAACCGTTGCAGTTCTTGATCAATACGGGTTCCCCCATGATAACATCGCAACAGACCCCAACGGGACGTTCCATCTTCTCGCACCCGCAGGGAACATCACCTTGCTCTTCTCCTATGCGAATGAAATACTCTTGAAAAAAATCACCTTTAACAACACGAATAGTTCATTATATCCTCCAGTGACAGATGCAGAAGCAATGCGATTGAACGGAACAACATATGCTCGGGATTTCAACCTCAGCGTGAACCTCTCAACCCTCGAAGGATATGTCTATCAAGATAACAACAACAACGGCTCCTATGAACCAACTACCGATAAAAATCTCTCTGGTATCACCGTCGAGTTAAACGATTATTATTTCGGGACAACATATCATCCTCCGATCGCACCTGTCGTCACCGATGCCCGAGGACACTTCATCTTCAATAAACTCTACCCGAGTAAATACAACATCTCCGCGGTAGAAAACGGATTCACACTTTTGAATAAACTAGGGATCAATGTCGAACCGAATAACAACTGGCACAACATCTCAAAACCAAAACTCGCTGGAGTCAAAGGAATCGTCTATCATAATACCAATTCAGACACGAAATATAATCCTGGCGAGGAAATCAGCGATGTACACTTACAGTTGAACTACACCAAACTCGATGGCAAAAATATGACGGTTGATAATGCAACAACCAGCGTGACAGGAGCGTACTCATTTTCCTCGTTGGTTCCAGGACGATATATCTTAAATGCGACAAAACGCAATACCACAACCCCGTACCTTGACTACAGCACTGAACAAATCATTACTCTTACTGCAAACAAAACCACATGGGCGAACATCTCCATTACCTACGCACCTGCCATTGTGACTGGATATACGACTCATGACACAGCAAACATCAAGGGCGTTGGTGTGACCTTTACACCAGATAAATCGGTACATAACAACACAGCAACAAAACAAGTTCCTGCAACGTCTGATGCCACTGGATTATACGTCGCTAAACTTGTACCAGGTTCATACAACGTCACCGTCAAAACAACACAAGGGCCAGCCACCGTGTATTCCTTCACCGGTAAGCTCACAGTTTCCGTCGGGCAAGGCATCGGATCCTATAACATCGCTCTGACCAAAGAATCAATCACGGTTCACGGAATCGCGACATACAACGGCGTCGGAAAAGCAAACATAACGGTCGCCTTCTCAATAAGCAACAAAACTAGTCTCTATGCGCAAACGATAACCAATAAAAACGGAACATACACCATAGAACTTGCTCCAGGATCCTACGTTGTCAATATCACCAAGAACGTGAATGAAAGCGGCCAGAATGTTACGTACAAGGGAACCGGGCAGTTCACCGTCCAACTCGGTGATGCACCACGACCTGTCGATATTATCCTGACGCGAGAACAATCACCATAAAGAATGGTATAGGGGGACTTTCTCCCCCTAACCAAATTTTATTTAACACTCTGTTCTATACTGCCTTAATGATGAATACGACCCAAGGAACAAAAGCAGTTCAATTCGCACGAAAAATCATTGAAGAGTACGTGAAACACCAAACGACTCCACCAGCGAACCTCGGAACACCATTCCAAGAAAAACAAGGAGTATTTGTCACCATTCACACCTACCCCGAACACGAGTTACGAGGATGTATTGGTATCCCTCTTCCAGTCATGCCCTTACACGAAGCGATTATCGAATCAGCACAATCAGCGACCCAAGACCCCAGGTTTCCCCCATTGACGACACACGAATTACCATCAATTTTGATAGAAGTCACCATTCTCACACCACCAGAGATCATTGTCATAAAACAACCACAAGAGTACCTGAAACATATCATCATAGGACGAGACGGCCTCATCGTTGAACAAGGCTTTTACAAAGGCCTTCTTCTCCCTCAAGTACCAGTAGAACAAGCATGGGACATCGAAGAGTTCCTCTCCAACACCTGCATGAAAGCAGGCCTGCCCCCGGATGCATGGTTTGAAAAAAACACCAAAATCTCAAAGTTCAGCGGCCAGATATTCACGGAAACAAAACCGAACGGACCAGTAAAGGAGACCTGTCTGGATGGATCTAACACTTGAAGGAAAACTATACCGAAACGGGGTTTTTGAACAAGGCTGCCTTGGAATAGAGCAGGGGAAAATCGTTTCAATTAAAAAAACCCTCAAAGCAGAAAATCATATTGATGTCGGTAATAACCTTATTCTCCCAGCAGGCATTGACCTTCATGTCCATTTCCGCGACCCTGGGTTTCCTCAGAAAGAGAATTTTTCCACAGGATCATTGGCCGCTGCATTCGGTGGTATATCCTGTATCTTCGATATGCCAAACACACAGCCTCAGACGACAACGGTACAGAATCTCAAAGAAAAAACACAAAACGCTTCAGAAAAAAGCTATATCGATTTCGGGTTGTACGCAGCAGTGACCAATGAAAACGTCGGGCGGCTTGCAGAACTTTCTCCTTATTGTAACGGATTTAAAATCTTTTTAGGAAGCAGTACCCATTCTCTCGAACTGAGCCCCCAGAATCTCCGGGTTGCATTCCTTGAAACCAATAGAACGAAAAAAATCACTTTAATTCATGCAGAGGACGATCCTTGTCTAAAAAGACATGAATGCATTGAAACAACTCTTGTTGATCATCTTCGCTGTCGACCCGCGGAATGCGAAGAAATAGCGGTGAACAATGTCATCAACGCTTCGCAAGGGCAGACCACGCCGATTCACATCTGCCATCTGTCATCCTGCGAAGGCTTTGAGGCACTCCGCAGAAAACCTCCTCATATCAGTGTTGGTGTCACACCACATCACCTTTTCTTTGATGTACATATGCTTAGTACAAACCAGACCTGGTATAAAGTCAATCCTCCGATTCGATCAAGCTTTGACCGCGATACCCTCTGGTACGGGGTGAACCATGGACTTATTGACATTTTCGAATCTGATCATGCACCACATACCCTTGAAGAAAAAAACGTTGATTTCAACCAAGCTCCATCTGGTATACCTGGTGTTGAAACCATGTACCCCTTGTTTCTCGCGAGTGTAAAAAAAGAACAGATGCATCTTAACACACTCCTTTCACTCCTTTGTGAACGACCAGCACAGCTTCTGAATCTCCCGAAAGGAAAACTCGAGGTCGGATGGGATGCTGATCTCATCGTCGTCGATATGAAAAAAACAGAGCAGGTGATCGCGGATACTCTTCACTCAAGATGCGGCTGGACGCCCTATGAGGGATTCCCCGCTATATTTCCATCACTCGTGTTTTTGAGAGGAGAAAAACTCATCGAGGATCGCCAAATGCTCCAGAAACAAGGCTATGGCAAACATCTCCTTTCTTCATAACGTTATGTAGGGAATCCTATGGATGAAAAGGTCAAACAGCTTGCGCTCCTTATCGTTGAAAATATCAGCAAAGAAGTAAAAAAACAGCAGAAGAAGAATTTCTATCAATTCGGCAAAACCATTGGTGTTGGTGCAGACGGTACGCCAACATCCTATATTGATAAAGTCGCTGAGGATGTTGCAATTAAAGTGCTAACAAAATCTTCTCTGAAGGTAAATTTACTCAGTGAAGAACAAGGATTTATTGATTTTGGAGGTAAGCATGTCTTTGTTCTCGATCCTATAGATGGAACACGTAATGCCTATCGGGGCATCCCCTTCTACTCGGTCTCATTGGCGATAGGCACCTCGAAGATCAGTGATATTGAATACGGGGTGGTGAAAAACATACCGACCGGGGACATATTTATCGCAGAGAAACACCATGGAGCGTTTCTCAACAAGAATCCAATCCGCGCCTGCGAGATGCCGTCCCATGATCTGATCTCCTCGCTTTCCCTAGGCAAAAATAATACCAGAAAAGCCAGTGGATTATCAAAAAAAGGCAATGTCCGGTCATTTGGAGCGTCTTCCCTTGAAATGTGCATGGTTGCAAGTGGTGCGTTGGATTACTATTTCGTCGGAAAAGAAATCCTGCGCGTCGTTGACATCGCTGCATCCACCTTGATCGTCCGGGAAGCAGGCGGTGCCGTGAAAAACCTCTCTGATGAAACGCTTGATATGGGATTTAATCTCGTGGAGCGAACCAGTGTTGTTGCAGCCTGCTCAGAACAGATGATTCAGCAAATCCTCTCCAAGGCATAAAACATAAATACATCTGGCGTTCTTCAGCCCCCTAATGAGTATTGCAGATACGATTGTCAATCTGACAAGGAAAAAAAAGCTTCATTTTGCACTCCTTGACCCAGATAAACAAAAACCACGTGTCGCAGGGGAAATCGCCCAGACTGTCACTGAGGCAGGAAGCAGTGCGATCATGGTCGGAGGCTCGACGCTTCTTTCGCAGAAACAGGTCGATGACACAGTTCAAGCAATAAAAAGGAATTCAGATCTCCCTGTTATTTTGTTTCCCTCTGGAGCGAAATTCCTCAGCAGGTACGCTGACGCGGTGTTCTTCATGAGTCTCCTGAATTCAAAGAACCTGGATTACGTCATCAGGGAGCATGTGAAAGGAGCATTGTTTGTCAAACACTCCGGCCTTGAGCCGATCTCTATGGGGTATGTGATCGTTGAACCAGGGATGACTGCTGGCCGAATCGGGGAAGCTGAACTCATTCGACGGAACGATCCTCAAACCGCAGTAGGATATGCACTTGCCGCAGAGTACCTCGGCATGAAGTTTTATTATATTGAAGCAGGCTCTGGAGCCCCAACACCGGTCCCTAATGAAATGATTCAAGCTGTGAGAAAAAACACCTCGATTCCTCTCATAGTCGGAGGTGGTATCCGAGACCCAGACACTGCAAAAGAAAAAGCAATGGCAGGAGCTGACATCATCATCACTGGTACCGCGATTGAAAAAGATAAACAGTTCAAAAAGACACTCACCGATATCATCGCTGCTATCGAAGGATTGTAACACCATGAAATATTTCGTCAGCATCGGCGGCGCATCAGGAAGTATCTACGGAATACGATTACTCGAAGAATTAAAAAAAGCAGGACACGAGGTGCATCTTGTCGTCTCAAAGGGAGCGCAAAAGATTATCGCTCATGAAACAAAATTCACGTACAATGATCTTCGGAAAAAAGCAGACGTGGTGTATAAAAATGATGATTTATGCGCTGGACCTGCAAGCGGTTCATTTCAGCTTGATGGCATGATTATTATCCCTTGCAGGTCCAG
>Ga0209777_10006624_pt1 | contig 13007 bp, 13 predicted proteins | sample FrelakmetHBP12HB_FD_187147 | JGI IMG/M metagenome (GOLD analysis project Ga0209777, IMG submission 187147) | Freshwater lake sediment microbial communities from the University of Notre Dame, USA, for methane emissions studies -HBP12 HB (SPAdes)... | ecosystem: Environmental > Aquatic >...
AGGCGCTATCCCGGCTATGGATTTTCGCAACATAAAGGGTACGGGACACGTCTCCATCAGGATGCAATAAAAAGGTTGGGATTAAGTGCGAGTCATCGGATGTCTTTTTCGATAACAAGGTAAAATTTATCAGACAGCTACCCAATAAATATATGGGGTAAAATACTCTCATGCAATCATCATTGGAAAAGCTCCGCAAATATTTCCGCCTTGAGCATGAAAACGGTTATGCCAACACTGCGGTCATTGGCGGATTGGCAAATGTTCTCAATTTCTGGGAGGGCGAAGCTCGCAATGATCATCTACCCGAAGAAATCATCCAAGCCACCTCAAACTCTCTGCGCGGTTATGCTGACCTGACGCCTGAGACACGAATCGAAGCACTGAAAGCCCTGTGGAAACAGATCCGGGAGAAAGTCCCGGAAGCGATAACAGGCAAGAAGCAAGTCCCTGTTCGACCTTCCCAGTCGCAATCAGAGCAGGTTGAGAAGGTGCACGTCCCCGAACCGGCAGTGTACCCAGCGGAAGCAACGCCCAAAAACATACCGCAGCCAGATGGTCTGAAAAATGAAGCAATCCAACCGCAGGCTGTTTCCAAACCAACGCCCGCCCCCCGTCCACACCAAACGCCTGGTCGGGCTGAATCACGTCCCGGTGGTATCACCAGTAAACGCCCCATAGCCCTGAACGCCTCGCTGACTGTTCTGGCGGGTGTTGGTCCGAAGCATGCCGCCATGCTCACCCGTTTGGGTCTAAATACCTTGGGAGATATGCTTTATAACTTTCCCCGCCGTTACGAGGATTATAGCCAGCTCAAACCTATCCGGGATGTGTTTTACGGTCAACCGGTGACCGTCATCGGCGAGGTAACGATGGTGACCTCTCGCCCTCTACGCGGTGGGAAAATGACCATCACAGAAGCAGTCATCAATGACGGCACTGCAGGTCTGCGCTTGACCTGGTTTAACCAACCTTGGTTGACCAACCGTCTAAAAGAAGGCGATGCTATCTCGGTCTCCGGAACGGTCGAACAATACCTAGGTCGCCTGGTTATGAACAACCCGGACTGGGAATCGATCGAAGTGGAGAACCTGCACACCAATCGGATCGTCCCCATCTATTCACTGACGGCAAATGTCGCCCAAAAATGGCTGCGGGGATTAATGCACCAGGTGGTGACCTACTGGACACCAAAATTGACCGACCACCTCCCTGAAACCATCCGTCAGTCTACCGACTTGCTGGATTTGGGAACAGCTCTGCTCCAGGCGCATTTTCCAGAGTCTGATGAAAAATTGCAGGCCGCTCGTCAACGCTTAGCTTTCGATGAGATCTTCTTTCTTCAAACTGGCGTCATGCGTCAGCGACGTGATTATCAGTCTGTTCCCGGACGCGTTTTTGAAGTGGAAAATGACTGGCTGGAAGAACGCCTTGCTGCATTGCCCTTCAACCTGACCAACGCACAAAAAAAGGCCATAACTGATATTCGCAACGACTTGAAATCCGGTCGGCCAGGGAATCGCCTCTTACAAGGAGATGTTGGCTCTGGAAAAACTGTTGTGGCAGCAATAGCCGCCGCCATGGTGAACCAATCTGGTGCACAGGCAGCCATCATGACCCCCACTTCCATCCTGGCAGAACAACACTATCAGAATTTCACCACCATCCTTGCCGGAGCGAGCGGATTCCTTCGCCTCGACCAAATCCGCCTGCTGGTTGGGGATACCTCCGCAAGTGAGAAAGAAGAAATCCGAGCGGGTCTCGCCAATGGCGGTATCAAGATTGTCATTGGCACCCATGCCTTACTCGAAGACCCGGTTACCTTCGCAGACCTGCAATTTATTACCATTGACGAGCAGCACCGCTTTGGGGTTGAACAGAGAGCCGCCTTGCGTTCAAAGGGCTTCAATCCGCATCTTTTGGTCATGACCGCCACACCCATCCCGCGCTCGCTGGCTCTTACCCTCTACGGTGACCTGGATCTTTCAGTAATGGATGAACTTCCGCCTGGCCGCCAGACCATACCCACTCATATCCTTACGCCGCAGGAACGCGAGCGCGCTTACGCGCTTGTCCGTAACCAGGTCAAAAGTGGGCATCAGGCCTTCATCATCTATCCACTGGTAGAAGAAAGTGAAAAATCCGAACTGCTAGCCGCCACGCAGGAACATGAACGGCTGCAGAAGGAGGTCTTCGCGGATTTAAAACTGGGCCTTCTGCACGGACGGATGAAGGCCGAAGAAAAGAATGCTATCATGCTGGCTTTCCGCGACAGGCAATATGATATCCTGGTCTCAACCACTGTGGTCGAGGTAGGTGTGGATGTACCAAACGCGACCGTCATGCTTGTTGAGGGCGCCAACCACTTCGGCCTGGCTCAGCTCCACCAATTGCGCGGGCGGGTTGGCCGCAGCGAAGCCCAGTCCTATTGCCTGCTGATCCCCGACCACGAAGACATAACCGAAAACAAACGCTTACAAGCGATGGAAGAGACTAATGACGGCTTCGTGCTGGCTGAGCGTGACCTACAGCAACGCGGTCCCGGAGAATTCCTTGGGATACGGCAAGCCGGTTACGCCACATCCCTGAAGATGGCAAGTCTTAGTGATATCCAGCTGATTGAAAAAGCTCGTAGCCAGGCCCAGGCTCTTTTTGATCGTGACCCGGACCTGAAAGACCCCGAAAATAGTCTGCTAGGTGAGGCTCTTGTCCGTTTCTGGGGTGGTGGAAAAGGAGATGTCAGTTAATATGGTACGTGCATTGTTTCCCGGAACGTTCGACCCGATTCACTACGGCCATATCGACATTGCTACGCGCGCTGCACGTCTTTTTGACGAACTGGTTATCGCCGTATATGACCGTCCGCTTAAATCATTAATGTTTCTACCCGATGAACGCATCTCGCTGGTAACCGAGACCTTTAAAGGACACCCAAAAATCCAGATCGTCGGTTATAGTGGGATGACTGTGGAGTTTTGCCGACAGATAAAAGCGCAGGTGATCGTGCGCGGCTTACGGGTCTTTTCCGATTTCGAGTACGAATTCCGCATGGCACTTGCCAACCATCGTCTGGCTCCGGATATTGAAAGTGTAGCCTTCATCACCGATGAGGACCATACCTTCCTTTCATCGAGTACCGTTCGCGAGATCGCCTCACTGGGTGGGGATGTCTCCAGCATGGTTCCACCAATCGTGGAAGCCGCACTCAAAAACAAGGTAAAAGATTTAAGCGATCAACAGGTACATCCCTTCGGGATTAAAGTATAATTATCTTATACCGTCCTCGTTCAATTGGAGGAGCCAATGGATATTCTTCACTTGATTGACCGTTTGGAAGAGCTCTTCAATAACAGCCGCCCCATTCCATTGACACACAATGTCATTGTGGACGAGGACAAGTTCCTGGACATCATTGACCAGATGCGTATCTCCGTCCCGGAGGAAGTCAAGAAAGCACAGCAGGTCTTTTCTCAAAAAGACCGGGTCATGGCACAAGCCCAGGAAGAAGCCAACCGGACTCTGCAACTGGCACGAGAGAAAGCCGACGCACTGGTTGAGAAAGAAGCGCTCACCCAGGATGCCCAACGACGTGCCGGGCAAATTATTGACCAGGCCCGTGTTGATGCGGAGAATATCAAAAATGGGGCGGACCAATATGCCCTCGACATCCTGATGGGTCTTCAGACTGAATTGACACGCCTGAACAACCAGGCTCAGAATGGGGTGCAAGTTATCCTCCAGAAAAAAACACCGCCGGGTACGGCGCCCCTAGAGGAATAAAACAGCAGCCTCCGCTGAATACGGAGGCTGCTGTTTTATCAAACTCGGGGAACTCAAGCAGTATAACTGCCCACATTACGAATAACCATCACCACCTTGCCCTTAATCTCCAAAGGTTCCGTTTTATTAATCATGATCGGCTTCATTGTCGGGTTGGCAGGTTGTAGGCGATAGCCATCTTTTTCCTTGAAAAAATATTTGAGAGTGGTCTCATCGCGGTGGGGAAGCCAGATCGCAACCATGTCGCCATTATTGGCTTTGATCGCCGGTTTCATAATAACAATATCACCGTCATTAATCATGGCGTCAATCATTGACTCGCCTTTCACCTTAAGGGCATAAAGTTCACTGCCCTTTTCTCCGGAAGGCAGCAGGCTACGGGCCACATCCACCGCATCCATTTCATTGCCAATGCCTAGGTAGTTGACACCTGGCGCAGGGACCAGCATCGGCTCACCAGCAGCAATTGGACCAAGAATGGGAACTTTCACCAGGTCTTTGTTGACCGGATCAGTCAATCGCACAGCACGCGAAAATTTCGCATCCCGTTCAATCAAACCCATTTCACTTAATTGTTTTAAATAATACGTGACCACGGATGTTGATGTAATCCCGACCGCTTCGCCAATTTCGCGAATCGATGGGGGATAACCCTTGCTCATCCGATCATTGAGGTACTCGAGGATTTTCTGGTGTCGCTCTGTCAAGCCTCTGCGAGTTCTGACCATCGGAACCTTCCTTTCTTTTTCTTCCTATTCATCCAAACATTTGTGCTAATTATAATACGAACACTCGTTCTATGTCAAGCTTTTTTTACCAAAATATTGTCAGAATTATTTGATGATACAGGCATACGTTTATCCAGGCTAACATGCAGCGGGTGGGCTTTCCCAAAGAAAGGCCTGAATCACTGTGTGCTTTCATGTGAAGGAGGTACAAGGCTGTTTCAGGAGTCTTAAGAGGAAAAGTGAAACTTGAATATTAACATTATTGATATATAAATTAATATATTTAATATAAAACCATTGACAATTGATTTATTCTGTATATAATATCAATTAGGTTGTGTTCTTTCTTCGTGTTATAAGAAGAGGTCGATATGAAATTTCTCTCTAATTCCTATCAAGCCTACGAACGACGGGGCATCCGAGGTGAAATGGACAGCGCTTGTGGTAAGCCCTCAAAGCGAACTAATCTACGCGGACCCCTGCTGGCACCGTTTGGTGATCTTCTCAACCAGATCGGTCAGAATCTTAATAGATACCGGGTAGTCGGTAAGCCAACGGCCTGGTCACCGTTGACTGGGAGCAAGCCATGAAAACAGCTCTGAGTAAATGTCCTGTGTGTGATGGTGAACTGAGCGTCACCCGTCTTCATTGCGAAACCTGTGACACAACCATTGAGGGCCGCTTCACCAACGGTGCTTTTGCCGGCCTGGTCCCAGAACAGTTGGACTTCATTGAAACATTCGTACGTTGCGAAGGCAAGATCACCCGTATGGAAGATGAGATGGCTCTTTCCTATCCTACTATTCGCAACCGGCTGCAGGAGGTCATCCACGCCCTGGGTTACGAACCGGGTAAAGAAGATACCGGTGAGATCTCTGATGACAAGCGTCGCAGCGTTCTTGAGGAACTTGATTCTGGCAATATTTCTGCTGAAGAGGCCATGCGCCTCCTTAATGGAGAGGAGTGATCATGAAACAACAAAATATCACCGTAAACCCCACCGTAAAAGTGACCATTACATCCATCCCCGGTGACCTGCGCGTGGCTGGTTGGGATCGGCTGGAGATCATGGTAAAAACAGATGGGAATATGCTGGAAATCACTACCGACACTGATCCGATTGTCATTACCTGTGATGAAGATTTAATTCTCTACGTGCCACACGGTGTCAATTTGCATATCGACGAGGTTGCCGGTGATGCAATCCTGCAGGCCATCAATGGCCCGGTTACACTCGGTCCCGTGTCCGGCGACCTGACCATGAACGATGTAGGCCCTGTTACGCTGGGGGTCGTCTCCGGAGATGCTTCTCTGCGAAATATCGGCGCATTATATGCCGGGACCATAACCGGTGATTTCTCCCTGCGCGGTGGACACGACGTATGCGCTGTCGAAAATATCGGTGGAGATGGCTCCGTTCGTGATGTGGACGGGATGCTGACGATCGATGAGGTCGGCTCGGACTTATATGTACGCAATGTGCATGGTGCAGTGACTGTCAAAGCCGGGGCAGATGTAGCTCTCTACCTCTCCCCATTACCCGATCAGACCTATGATGTGACTGCAGGGGATGATTTAATCGTGCGCCTCGCACCTGAATCCAACGTCAAACTCCACCTGAATGCCGATTCGTATGAGTCAATCCAAGTGGATTTCCTTGGCGTGAAATTACCCGAGGATTGCACTTCGTGTGAAGTTCTTATCGGTGAACAGAAAGAAGGCATAGCTGAAATGGTGCTGACCGCCGGCGGAGACCTGTTGGTCACCAGCCAGGCTGATCGGTGGCAATCTGCCTCTGATTTCGATAGCGGCAATTGGCGCATACCTCCCATCCCTCCCATCCCCCCCCTGCCTCCGGATTTCTCGGAGCGCATTAACCGCCGTGTACAGGCCTCCCTGGAACGAGCCAAGATCCATATTGATGCAGCCAGCCGTCGGGCTGATGTCAAAGTCCAGGCAGCCATGCGCCGGGCTGAAGCCAAAGCCCGTGCAGCGGAAGTTCGTGCCCGGAGCTGGCGGGGTAAAGTGGTCGTGGGGGGACGGACACCAATGAATATTTCCGACTCGACGCCTCAAGATGATCCAGTCTCTGACAATGAGCGGCTGATCATTCTGAAGATGCTTCAAGAGAAAAAAGTATCCCTTGAAGAAGCAGAAAAATTACTGGCAGCCCTAGAAGGCAAGTGAGTACCGTTTCTTTCTCACCTCCCCGCGCCCCTCTACCCGAGAGAGGGGCCGGGGAAGGAGAAAAAAGGAGAATCCCATGACTGACCAAGAACGCATCCAAGTTTTGAAGATGATTGAAAACAGTCAGATAACGCCAGAGGAAGGCCTCCACCTGATGGAGGCTCTGGACCAGAGTCCGGTCGAGAATGAGGTTGGGGCTGATATAGCGGGAACGGATTCGGAGTCCCAAAACAACTTAGAGACTAACAAAGACTTCTGCGGGGTGCAGGCTGAAAAGTCCAGTTTTGAAACAGATCCGCGCATTACACGGATCAAATCAGCTGCCCGTCGCCTCTGGCAAATTCCACTCTGGGTCGGCATCGGTATAACTATCTTAAGTGCGGTGGGAATGTATGCCATTATGAGTAGTCCGGGCATGAATTTCTGGTTCTACAGCATGATCCTGCCGCTCCTGCTGGGCGTGGCGATTGTGGCTGCTGCAGTGGGCAGTCATAAAGCACGCTGGATCTTCGTAAATATCGAACAAAAACCAGGTGAAAAACCAGCCCATATTTTCCTGGGCTTTCCCCTCCCACTGAAGCTCGCTGCCTGGTTCTTGCGCACATTTGGTGACAGAATCCCCGACCTGAAGAAAACCAATGTGGCTGAGGTCATTGCGGCAGTTGAGACTGGTCTCACAGGAGGTGAGCCGTTGATTATCCATGTAGACGAAGGCGACAATGACGAGCGAGTGCAGGTTTACATTGGATAAGTATTAGAAAAAAAATCTACATAGCATTATCAAGGAGGTTCACATGGCTACCACGGAAGAACGCCTGAAAATATTGAAGATGATTGAGGAAGGCAAAGTAAGCGCTGAAGAGGGTGCCAAACTGCTATCCGCTCTGGCCAGCGCCAATCGTCCATTGGGTGGATTATCCGCCAGCGGTGCCAAATGGTTACGTGTGCGCGTCACGGATGTCAACACCGGGCGGTCAAAAGCAACCGTGCAGATCCCAATCAGCCTGATGGAAGCCGGGATGAAGATCGGCGCGCATTTTGCCCCAGAAATTGACGGCGTAAATATGGATCAGTTAATGGAAGCCCTGCGGACCGGGATGACCGGCAAGATCATTGATGTGACTGACGATGATGATGGCGAGCATGTCGAAATCTTCGTTGAATAATCAGATTTATTGGCGTAATCAGCCCGCTACTCAGATGACTATCGACCGATAAGTCTGGTTTCGCAACAAAGAAATATTCATGGTGGTTAACGAGTCGCTTAAACCAGCCAAGTTGTTCCCTGTGCTAAAGGCGCATAATTCCCGCAGGTAATAAGATATGCTGTTGAAAATATTTTCCAAAACACCTGTTGAAAACCCAAATGGTGAATTCATTCCCCCTTATAAAGTGGATGGAGAGATATCATGACAGAAGAAATAATTGAACAATCTTTTCAAGTCTCCCAGCCTGCAAAATTGAATGTAAGCAATATTTGTGGCTCAGTGGAAATTCACCCTGGTGAGGATAATATCATCCAAGTGACAGCGATCAAGCATACTCATAAGGGCGATTCAAAAAGGACGGAGATTAAAATCACCCAGGATGTGGACGGAACCGTCAAAGCAGCCACGCGATTCCCCGATGGCAGTTGGGGCTGGATATTTGGTTCCCGTCCCTGCAAGGTGGAATATAAAGTGAAAGCACCGTCTCAGTGTTCACTTAAATTGAACGGCGTGAGCTGTACGGTTTCTGCCGATGGTTTCGAAGGCTCTTGCGATGTGAACACGGTCAGCGGTGACATCTCGCTCCGCAACCTGAAGGGAGCCATGCGAATTCATACAATCAGCGGAGAAGCTGACGGGGATCGCATCTCAGGCTCATTGGACATGGAGACGGTATCCGGTGATGTAACGTTGAGGGACTCCACCTTGTCCATGATCAAAGCCAATACTGTCAGTGGTTCCCTTCAAATCCGTACCCCGCTTAAAGATGGTCCATACGACTTTAAATCTGTATCCGGTAATGTGCGCATGAGCGTCCCTCCCGAGACCCACTGTACCGGCGAATTGCACAGCGTCAGCGGTGACCTGGTCTCAGCCTTCCCCATCACGGATTGTTCCCACCATCATGGTTCCCAAACGGTCAATATTCAGGGCGGTGGTATTACGGTATCGCTGAATAGTATTTCTGGTGACCTAGCATTCGACAGTGATGGGCAGATCCTATCTGCACCGCTCACGCCAGGATTTGCATCTACGACTGACCGGTACTCGATCCTCGAGCGGATTGAGCGTGGTGAGCTGTCGGTCGAAGAAGGCTTGAACAGACTGAAGGGCTGATAATATAATGGGTACTGGAAGAACCACTATCAAACGCCCCTCCGGTATGGTCGGATTTATTATTGTCTGGATTGGCCAGATCATTTCCGTGTTGGCCTCCGGGATGAGCGGTTTCGGTCTATCCCTATGGATGTTCCAGCAGACCAAAAGTGCCCTAGCGATGGGCTTGATGCAGGTTTCCTATATCCTGCCCTTCCTGCTGCTCTCCCCCATTGCCGGCGTGATGGTGGATCGCTACAACCGCAAGCTGATGATGATGGTCAGCGATTTCATGGCTGTCACAGCCACCTTTGCCATCCTCATTCTCCAAGCTATGGGCCATTTGCAATTCTGGCATCTCTACATTGCCAACGTTATGTATGGTCTGGGGAATACTTTCCAATGGCCGGCTTACTCTGCTGCCATCAGTACCATGGTTAAGAAGGAGCAGTACGGCAAGGCCAATGGCCTGATGTCGCTGATGGAGGCCGGGCCTGGCGTGCTGGCGCCCATTCTCGCTGGGGCCATTCTTGCAACTTCGAAGGTCCACGGTCTTACCATCATCCTGCTGGTGGATGTGATCACCTTCTTTTTCGCCCTCGGCGCGCTGCTCATCGTCCATATTCCCCAACCCGAGAAGACCGTAGAAGGCCAGGCAGAAAAGGGCAGCCTCTTGAAAGAAGCAGCTTACGGTTTCAAATACATTTTCAAACGTCCCAGCTTGCTTGGCCTGCAGCTGATTTTCTTCATCGGTAACCTGTTTGCCGGGATCGGTTATACGGTATTCGCTCCCATGCTCCTGTTGCGCACCAACAATAACAGCGTCATTTTCGGGACAGTTAATTCAGTCACCGCCATTGGTGGGGTGGCCGGCGGAATAATCATGAGCGCCTGGGGCGGGTTTAAAAAGCGTACACACGGAGTGCTGGCTGGCTGGATTTTCGCTGGCATTTTTACTGCCCTGTTTGGATTCGGCACTGGGTTGGCTTTCTGGATTCCCTTCACCATCGCCCAGGCTCTGATGGGTCCGCTGATTAACACTTCCAACCAGTCCATCTGGCAGGCTAAAGTGGCTCCCGACATCCAGGGACGGGTCTTCTCAGCCCGCCGTCTCATTGCCTGGTTCGCCCAACCCATTGCACCTCTGATTGCCGGATTGATGGCAGATCGGTGGCTGGAACCATCCATGACTTCCGGTACGACCGTCCTATCCAGCCTCTTTAAAAGTTGGGTTGGCAACGGGCCCGGGTCAGGCATGGCGCTCCTGCTCATCTTGAGCGGATTGGGGTCTGCGCTTATTGGCCTGGCTGGTTATTTTTTCCCTGTCATCCGCAACGCCGAGTCCATCCTGCCCGACCACGATACATTGACAAAGGTTGAGGGAGTTCCACTAGTGGTTGATTGACTGACTTTTTATCCAGTATTCCCACCAATACAAAATTCGTTTTCAATGATTTGGAAACCTTGATATTTGTTCAATAAATAACTGAGACTTTCCAAAAAAGGAAAATCTCAGTTTTTTATTCTTGCGTCCTTCTTAATAACAATGGTCCCAGCCGGTCAATGATCCAGCCAAATGATAATTCCAACCATGGGACCACACTTAAATAACCTGGTACATAGATCAACCGGCGGGGGTGGCGGACCAGACCCCATATGCGGTCCGCAACTGCATCCGCTGTGATGCCAATTTGCTCGGTTGGAACATGCCCGCCATTTTTCAGGGCGAGAGCAGCCTCCCCGAACCCGGTTCGCACTGGTCCAGCCCGAACCACGCTGATATGGACATGTGTCCCGGCCAGCTCGCGGTACAGGGCGGTGGTGAAATTGTCCAGGAAGGATTTGGTCGCACCGTAGAGCGCCACACCCTGGCTGGGTATGCTGCCGGAGATGGAACCAATATTGATGATGTGACCGGTATTGCGCTGGCGCATTTTTCGGAGGAAGCCGAGGGTCAGTTGCACCACCGCTTCCACGTTAACCTGTAGTATCTCCCAGGCAGTCTTCCAGGACATATCTTCGCCATACCCGTACCAGCCCAGCCCAGCATTATTAACTAGAACATCGGCATTACCAAAACGGCTCGCCACTTCATCAAAAACGCGGACTCGACCGGCTTCCTGGGTCAGGTCGGTGGCGATGATGTGGGCCTGCCCCCCAGCCTGCCGGATCTCCCCGGCCAGGTTCTCCAGCCTGTCCAGGCGGCGCGCCACAAGCACCACCTGCATGCCTTCTCTTGCCAGCCGCCTGGCCGTGGCGGTGCCAATGCCCGAGGAAGCCCCGGTCACCACCGCAATTTTATTCTTCCAATCGTTCATGAGATCTCCTCTCAGGTTCGAAGAGAGTTTCGATTACCGGCTTGGATGCTCTTCTGCCCATGACAACAATCAACCCGAGTAACGCCATGTGAACCAGGCTGACGAGAAAGATCAGCCATAGGATTTCGTTATAACCACCAGTGATCGTAAAGAGAATGTCAGATAGATGAAAGATACCAATCACCACAAAGACCGGCAAGTCAGCTTTCAGGTTGACGGGCTGCTTCATCCTCCCCCGCCAGAAGACCGTCAGCAGGATGGCAGGGAAGATCAGGTGAAACGCAAGCATGATCCATTCGGTGTTGCTCCCCTTTTGGAAGAACGGTCCAAGCCACAGCAGGAATTGTGAGAGAGGTGTGACAAGGGTAATTAAGGCTAAAAAAATGGAGATGAAAGGGTAGATATATCCCACCACCTGCTTGTACCCGGATTTCCGAAACCACCACCTACCGAGCAGGAGAAAGGTGGACGCGTACAACATGATTAGCATCCAGCCGGGGAAATTGTAGACCGGTACACCATAAATATTGACCGATCCCTGCGGAAGCAGCCAACTCCAGCGGCCACTGGTCAACCCGTTAACTGTGAAGATCTGTCGGACCGTGTAAGGATCCAAGGTGAAATCCTGTAATATCCCGAACAATCCCACAATAAAAGGCTTACACCAGGTGGGAATTTCCATCTTTTCGAGCAGCCAGAGGGTTGTGACCAGCACATCCATTTCGATAAGCGGAACAGACAGCGGCACATCCCCGATCATTAGCAGTGAACGCCCATAGACATACCAGCCCTGCACGACGGCGAAATTCTCGTAAATGCTGGCATACAGGAATACAAACCCAAAACACTCCAGCAAGGCTGACTCGGGATGCCTGCTCTTCCGGACAACAAAAACCAGCACAAACATGGTTACCAGGACAGTCAGGAGATCTGCCAGGAACCAAGGAATCGGCATGGGATGTTGGAATAAATATTGCATGGTTTTTTTATTAAAATCCGACAGGTTTGAGAGACCTGTCAGATTTATTTTCTAGGTAGCCGACTGCCTTTTGCGGTTCTCGAACAACCAGCGCACCGTGTCCGCGATCGACTCGTAAACCGGGCGCGGCTTGTAGCCTAACTCAGATGCAGCCTTTTTATGGCTGATGTCCGAGTTGCTTTTCAGAACCTCCAGCGAATATGGTGTGAAGCGTGGTTTGGATTGCGTCTTCCGGTAGTACCAGGGCGTGAAATAGGCGGCAAACTCGGCCAGCGAGAAAGGTATTTTGACACTGGAGAAGGCCTTGCCGGTCACTTCACGCACTGTTGCCAGCAGATAGCGCACCGAAAGCTTCTGCCCGCTCAGAATGTAACTTTCTCCCTGGCGGCCATGTTTCTCAGCCGCGATCATCCCATCCGCCACATCGCGCACATCGACAAAATCGTAAGCACCTTCCACATAGAACATAGGATGCGCTTCAGCCGCACCGCGAATGACTTCGCCCATTTCTGACCCGCGGAAATCATACGGGCCGATCACGCCAGTGGGGCAGACGATGACTGCATCCAAACCCTCGGCTGCAGCTTTCTGAACCTCGAGGCTAGCTGTGGCTTTAGAACGATCATACTCACCATAGGGGTTATGAACGTCAAATCCCAGCGATTCATCCATCTCCACTCCGTTTGGAGCACGCGCAATGGCATGGATGGAA
>Ga0209777_10006625_pt1 | contig 13006 bp, 5 predicted proteins | sample FrelakmetHBP12HB_FD_187147 | JGI IMG/M metagenome (GOLD analysis project Ga0209777, IMG submission 187147) | Freshwater lake sediment microbial communities from the University of Notre Dame, USA, for methane emissions studies -HBP12 HB (SPAdes)... | ecosystem: Environmental > Aquatic >...
CGGGCAAACTACCGGCAGCCCTGGGAGCAATGCAACATTGTTCACCTGAAATGGACTTTTCGATGATACGCTGTAATTCCAATTCAGTAATAACATCTTCCTCTTCAAATAATGAAAGAATATCGAGCAGATTGGCGCATGAATTCAGAACAGGTAAAAGCAAGCTCTTATCCACTCCATCGGTCATCCTGGCGTACCTTCCCCTCAAAATACCGGTGGCAAATTCAAACAGTTTCATGATGGCAGAAGACGGGGCGCCTTTGTTGGTATCGTATTTCTCATGCTCCAAAAGATAATTCAGCCGTTCCATGGTTCTGTTAAACCGTACTTCCTCTGCGATTGATTCCCGGTATGTTGCCAGCGCCTTTAACCATGCTTCGGAACCGATGCCGGGTTTATCGGACATAGCTTTTGCCAGGAGCCTCGAAAGGTGAGGGGGCATAAGGGTGACCGGGCATTGAAGAAACTCGAAAAGCTGCCGGGGTTGCCAGGGCTTCCAGAGAAAGACCGTCAGCAATTGTAAAAGACTCACGCCTGCCGGAATCGGATCGGACATATTGATTGCAGGTGTTGCAAAGCCATCATTCCGGAGCATGAGGAAAGGCTGGACTTCATTGTTCTCGCTGATCACAACCGTATCGCGGCAATCATGGTTACGGATTAAGCCAGCAAGGAGATCTCCTGCCTGCAAACGATCGGGAAGCAAGATCAACTTCAAGGAACCATCTCCTTTTGCCTCGGATCTGTTAACTCCAACCTTATTTGATGAGAATATAAACGATCTCAGCGAAGAGAGGTCCGACTCATCCGGTGGTATTGAAGGAGGAAGGAAATGGTTGCAGACAATCCCATTCATCTCAAAGAGGCTGATCAGTTCAGCAATAAGCGGCGGCAGCAATTCCAATGGTTCAAAATAGATAAAAGCTTTCAGCGGAATCTTTGCACCCGATTTTAAAGCAGAAAGCACTATCCTGAAACGATCAGCAAAAGAATCGGCAATCCCGGCCAATGCTTCTGCCCTGGCCAGCGATTCCAACCTTGCCGGCATTTGCTTTTCCCTGTTGAAATCCCACCCGGCAATTACTAACTGATCGCGCCATGAGAGTAACTCTTCAGCAACATCAAGCTCATTAGCAGAAAAGGATTTTTCAAAAAATGAACCCCGCACAATTTGCTTCAAGGCTTTACGGTATTTGAAAACCCGGAGCACATTGGTTTCTGCTGGTTTGGACAGCCCAAGATGCAACTCCAGAAACGAAAGCAGCCCGGCTGGCCCCATGTGCCTGCAACCAGCAGCAATCCCATATTTCATGAAGATATTTACCGGGTAGGTAGGTTCATCGAAGAGGGCAGAGAAGAGGATTTTCATTTTGGGTCTAATTTATTTATAGTCAAGGTTCATTAAAAATCCGGAGGTTTTAAATGAAACTATCACGTAACCCTGACAGACCGAGGTGTTGTTAGTTGATCCTTATTAGCAATTGATTGTTGAAAATTATTAAAGTACAAAAAGCTATTGTTCAATAGGTTATCGGACTTAGATTTATCATTAATTTTTCCCGTACGGCATTAATTATCTCCTGCTTGTTTTCTTTATAAAGTGCTTCAACTAATTCCTCCTGCCTTGGTTGTCCAAAGGTCAGGCGATATAGAGTTAAGGTTGCTAGTAATTTCTCCAATCTGCTAACCTCTCTGCTAAATGGGATAAGGGGGATAATTCTTTCAATGTTTATGCCGGCCCCTTCAATATGCCAGAAAGGAACGAGTTGGCATTTATTCATCTTTTTTCCTTCCTCTGTCTCTGCAAGGTCATATAAATAATCCCATAGATGAGTTTTGCAATTTACAAGGTATTTGCTGTATTTTTCAATTAGATTTTGCCTTATCACCAAACCTTTGTATCGATTAACTCGTCCTTCCCTTTGTTCGATGTCAATAGGATTTGTCGGAAGATTCCAATGCATCACCTTCCGGCAATAATAATGAAAGTCTAAACCCTCTTGGCCTATGGTGGTTGAGGCCAGAACAAATGGCCTAAATGGTGAGTTGAAATTTTCCAAAATGCTTACCACCCGGTTTAATCCTTCCTCTTTGTCCATATTTTGATTTCCAAAATCAACAGCATAGTGACATCTCATTACTACTCTCTCTTTCTTTGTACCCAAGGTTTCAATATCATCAATATTTAATTTTGATGTTCTGATATTAATTGCACTACACATCCTTTTTGTCAAATCTTTTACATTGTCATAATCTGCCGCTAAAAGTGCTGCAAACTCATCAATAACGGCCTGCAAATTCCCGATTACGCAGTAGTCCAATATTTCCCGCCAGTATCTTGTATCGATCGCTTTTCCTTTTTTTTCTATTGCTGCTAACTTGATAATAGCAATAGATTCTGGTTTGTCAAATAAGGAGTGAAATTCAGCTCCTATATCCAAGGCGTTGTTAAGTAATTCTATTTCATCTATTTTAGGAAATGTTTCAATTAGCATTCTTAATGCCGCTATTGCAGGTGATGCAATCACTTGGAGGGCCAATACATCCAATAAATCATCAGGGAATTCTCCGAGTTGCAATTTTCGAGGTTCGAAATATCCGTTTTTTAATTCGTCCAAATGCTTAATTGCGCTTATATTGTCATTGTCCCCTTCTTCTATATCATCCTCATTCTGCTTGTATCTTCTATTTGATAAGAAAACAGATTGTTTGTATTTTTCGGTTTGAAACCAATTATCAAAAGTATCTCGATGAAAATATTTGTCAAGCATAAGTGGAGCTGCCCAATACCAGTTCTTGGTTTTCTTAGCGACACTTTTATACTGGGTCAATTTGGCTTCCTCTAACTTCCTTTTCAATAACGTTTTTATTTCCTGGGTCACCTGTGCTAGACTTAGCCGGTTTTCCTTTCTAACATTATCTTGAAGAGAATATAACTTGGAGAGAGTAATGGATGGATATACCATTGAAAAAACATTCATGGTTTGTGACTTCCCGTTCTTTACTTTTAAAGCCAGAATTTTACCGGGTTTACGGGGCTGTCTTTTCTTTCTCTCGTTGGGATAATAGTCAGGTGTATACTGAACACCACCTTCCACATGCAGTTTCGAATTTCCAATCGTTAATCTCTCTGCTTCATAAGAAATCATAGATGCGATTGTTCTAGGCACCATCCTCCATTTTGAAAAGATCAATACTTTAGAGTTGTTCTTTGCTTCTTTAAAGCTTCCTTCAAGTTCATAATAGGGGAGGCAAGGGGCCAACCAAATCTGTTTCCACATGCCTTTGGTCAAAGAATGTTTGAAAAGCTCCCTCATATTTCCATTTGGGATTTCTCCTAACGGTTTATATTCATGAATACGTTTTGTATCAACCCATGCATAATTATATTTTTTTATTGTCTGTTTTAATTCTTTGCTATTTTTCGAGTAGGTCGCCAAATCCTCTTTTACCTTATATTTTTCCATAAAAGAGAGTGGAAAGGGGGCAGATTTTGAAAAATCAACAAGGGTTTGATTTGATTTTTGGGATATTTCGATGAGCTTTTGAATAATTTTATCTGTCTCAATAAAATTAAGAATGTCCTCCTTCTTTAACTCTACAAAGCTTGCGGTATTCTTTAGCAAAGTGTTTTTATCATCTGAAACCAACAGCCTTTCTGTTCGACTAATAACCTCGCGGTAAAGTTGCTCAAGTATTGTTTTCTCATTGGTATTAACTTCATTTATTTCTTCAGGCCTCCGCAAATAGTCAAAAAAGGCTTTACGGTTTATCTCATAATCTATTAATTTCTCTTTTTGACTGTTGAATAAAAAAGTTAGAACATCAGTGAATTCCTTGTGGTGGTCTTCTTCAAAATCTGCATCTATTCTTGTTGTGAAAGGTTTGAATGGGGTTGCAGACAACAACAAAATTTTGACATGACTAGTGTTAAATACTTTTTGTGCGATTACGGTTGCTTCTGTGATTCTTTCTTCATCACTGGTTATGAGGTCTTTGAAACGCTGAAACTCGTCAAGGATATATAAATCAGCCTCCATGAAATCCAAGCAAACTTCCGTGAGTAACTTCCTCAACTTCCCCAGGATCCTTATAGGACCCTTGTAATTCTTCACATTATCAACCCTCAGCAATTCTGAATACTTGATAATTATCTCCTGTAAGTTGACTTTTCCTTTTAAGCCAAGTTCATTTCTAATTTCTTTGAAGTAACTAATTTCAAGATCAATTTTTTCCTTGGAAACAGCTTCCTTGAATTTTGGTTTAACTTGTGGTCGTAATGTTTTGATTTTCTCGTCTTTGTAATTATCAAGTTCGTCCTTCCAGTCTTGAATATCCTTTTTTCTTTTTTCTTTTTCCTTATTTTTATTTTTAAAATACCTCTCGCTAGCTTTATTACCAAGAAGGGTCAACTTTAACCCATTTTTTCGTTTGCCCCTTTTAAATATTTCATAATCTGAAAGAATCATCCAGATTAACTTCCGCTCGTCAGCCCTTCCCGTTCCACTAACTAAACGAAAAGAGGTGGACGGTGTAAGTGAGCTAACTTGAAAAATTTCATCATTTGACGATTTGAACGCCTGGAAAATCAGTCTACCTTTATCCTTTTCAATGAACTCTTTCTTTTTGAATATATTCAGCTTTCTCAGGTTCTGGCCAGTAAGAGCCTGACTTGAACAAATATAAACCACCTTGAAAGGTTTGTTTTTCTTGGGTGAATTCATATGATGCTCCATGGCTTTGGCGATCAATCCTTTAGCCACGATAGTTTTCCCTAGCCCGACTTCATCTGCAACTAGGTGCCGATTTTTATTTTCTATATAAAGCTTGTGGTAAATATTTTCGACAGTGGCTAGCTGAAAATCTTTTAACTCGGAGTAGCAGGCGTTAATTATTTTTGTTATCTCTTTTCTTTCCATGGATCATTACTTGTGAAAATACTTCCCATATATCGTTAAACTCTTTTGGAATCAAATCACCTGCCCCGCTAGCTTTCATGCGAGATGTGAATTTCTCAATATTTATTAATTTGTCGGGATCCCGTGATGCGGCAATGAGCATCTCTTCATACATGTTCCCATATGCGAACCATGCGTTGCCATTGGAGTCTTTGATTTTAATTTGTTGTTTTTTATTCTTTTCAAAAATTGTTGACCCGTCCTCGACGCCCAGCAAAAATTGTATGAATTGAATGAACCGATACTTATCCTGTATGATACTTCTAAATATTGCCTGTTTTCTGCCATCTGGCAGGGTAATATCAATCTTCGTAATAAACTCTTTATATTGGTCCTTTTCAATATGATGTAATCTCCATATCAAAAATGGGCTGAGACTTTGAATTGCCATCCCCATAAAGAGTATTTCTGTGTTTTCCTCTGCTCGTTTCAAATCTCCCTTCCATCCATAAGGTGCAACTGAAATTTCGATCTCTTTAGGAGTGAATAACTTGTTCCGTTTTAAAGTTATTCCGACATCATATTTGATTTGGTCAATTGGATCTAAAACACAGGTTGTTATGATATTTCCTGGTTTATTTGAATAATTTAGTAGGTCGAAAATGTCAGACCTGAAATCGTATTCGTCGGATTCAACCGGAATCTCACTTTCTCTATTGTATTCTTCAAAAACAATGTAATCCTTGTCTGCAGATAAAAAAATAGTGAGCATATTTCTCACCGTAGTCAAACGGTCTTCGCTTGTTAATTCTATGAGAAATTCTTCATTGATGTTCATGGCAGGTTCGGAACAATTTGCAGAACCTATGTACCATTTCGTTTTATTTTCCTTAGTTGTACCAATAAAAATTTTAGCATGAAGATTTTGAAACATGGGTTCTTCACTTGCATCTTCCTGAAGCTCGTCATCCTGCTCTCCATCAACAATCAGCTGAGAGAAAGCAAAAACATTATACTCTTTGAGTACACTTAAATGTATCTTGTCCAGTTCTTCCTTTCGGCTGAATAAATATTTCTTGCCGGATATTCTATTTGCAAGGTTAATCAACGTCTCTTTATTCAGAAATGGAGAGACGATAATCAGTTCTTTCCATATGTCAATTTTCAATGGGTTTTTATAGTTATTAAAACCTATGGGATGGAAATTGAATTTGTTGAATGGTAGAGAAACCTTAAAGTCTGTTTTTTCCAGGTCCCGACAAAAAATGTTTGATTCTTTAAAATTCCCATAACTAATCAAATGATTGATGTAATCAGTTATGGGTTTTGATGATTTTTTTGCACTTCCGGTCACATACCCTTCCATGCAAAAAGCCACATCCCAGCTTCTATCAAAAGTAAGATTACGGCTTAGTACTATAAATCGGTAGAGCACTTTATTCGCTTTGTCCTTATATCGTATCACCCATATTTTGGGATGGAACGATTTGAACCTGTCTTCAGGCATTACTTCTAGAATGCTGTCTTCAATAAAGGAGATGAACTTTTCAGCGCCTTCCGGGACTTCTATTTTTCCCTTTTGGCAATAGATGGTTATCGAATCTGAAGTTTTCTGAATAGCGTCAAAAATATCCATCTGTTCGTCTGTAGCTTTTTCGTCCAGGTTTTTTCTGTAAAACAATGCAACAGGAATGGATAAGAAAGCTGTTAAATTGAGGGAATATGTTGTACAAACGGCCCTTTCCATTATGAATCCTGGGGGTGGAAAGAGTAGTTCCCCATAATAAAGCCTGTCATTTTTAAAATCTAACATAAGGGTTATATTACTGATGTGATGTCATTAACGATTGTTTTGGCATTTCCGAACCTGAAATTCATCTGTTGTATCCCGATCCATTTGTTATATTTTTCATCGCTTTGCGGATTTAATTTTGACCGGGAAGTTTTATTGTTCTTTTCTTGATGCTCTACAAGATCATCAAGATTATCGGTGTTAAAATTTTTATTTTGGATTTTATCCATCCAGTGATTGATGAAATTCTCGGTAAATCTTTTAACCTTACTATGTTGTTTTGTAATTTTCCACATCAGGTCACGATCAAACAAAGTCCAATCGAAACAATTCATTTCTTCCACCCACCACTTCCATGAATTAATGCAATCTTTTTTGAATTCTTCAGAACCATGCCGACCATGGAGGATAATGTTGTAACGGATATGTGCTCCATATATGATTTTCCAAAAATCCCGAGCGGTATAAATTATATTTTGGGTATTTCCATTAATTGATCTCACGAAAGGCAGCTCACACATTTCATGGAATGATTTTGCACCAATAAACTCTTTTGCAATATTCTTCTTTTTCAGCACTATAGACAACAGTATTTCAGGGTCCTTGTCAATGATCTTGTGCTTTAAAAAGTTCGCTTCTAATGGTGTTAGCTCAATTTTTATCTCTTTTTTCCAATTCTTTGAATAGTCCGGTAGAGAGAAGATGATTTTTTCATTTGCCTCGGCATCCCTGTCGTCACTTGTCTCACCATCAGCCGCCTGATAACCAAGCTTTGAATCATAATGGATTTTACCCTCTATGAAATCCAACAGGTTTGATAGGGAGAAATTTCCTTTGTAAATCGTGTATGTCCTAATTCCGTTCCAATAAATGGTTGAGGGTTTCCTTATCAATTCCTTCCAATTTCGCTTTTGTAGTTGCTTGTTTTGCTTGGCCACAGAGATTCCAATTATTCCAAGGTTGTCTTTAAAATCATTTTGAACTGACAACGTATCCATAATCTCATTTTCCTCCTCTCTTAAAAACTCGCGTATCGTAATATTCTTTAGAGGTTTTGAAATATATGTTTGTAAGATGCGTGGTACAATGAAAAAGTATTTTGCTCTGGTCATGATAGTTGTAATGCCCGGGAACATTGCATCTGACAGGGCATTTCGTATGACACCGACTCCTAGTTCGTCGACGGTGCCATCAGGTTGTAGCATTTCAATTACTTTCATTACTTTTTGCTTATCCGCGTCAGAGAAGTCAATCCAGCCTAAGGATGATATTGGTTGATAATTGCTCATTTGGAAAAATTAGATAGTAAGTATTATATTCCTGTTTTCTGATCATAATAACCATTTTATCCACTAATGGTTTAAACTCTTAAAATGCGTTTCAATGTATCCTGCATTGCAATCTTGAACCCTTCATCATGAGAAATGAGTCGGTAGAGGTCTAGTTCATTTTTCCTTTGTTTGCCCATTACCTCATCAAAAATTTTGTTGAAGGCTATTTCCCGGTTTTGAGTATCGACATTTTCTGCATACTTCTCTTTGTAATCTGGATGCTCCTTCATTTTCTGGGCAAGATTGACAAATTTTACTCGCTGCTCATCCGGGGTTGCTTCCCAACCCTGAAACCACCGTTCATTAAAACTTCTGATAATCAAGTCTAACGGATCTTCTTCTGGTTCACCATCGTGCACTCCCCGCGGGTTAGGATTTTGAGGGTCCAATTCACTCTCCGCAGCATCTAAAACAATCGAGGTATTCAGTTTAACGCGCTCTATACCATAGGTTGACAGGTCAACTGAATTTAATAATTCATCCAGGGTATCCTGATCTGGGTCAACAATAATCAGCTTAGGAATCAGGAATTTTAAGAACCAGAACAGTTTCTCCCAAGCAAGCATTTCATAGGGCATAATGGAAGCCATCTGGCCGTATATTTTCACAAACTGCTTTGCTTTAATCTTATAATCGGCCTTTGCCTTATCATCAAATTCAAGTCCTGAATTAAACCGTTCTGCAGCAATATCAATGATCGGACTTAATTCCTGTGCATTTACACCTTTGAAATATTTTTCTACAAAATCCTCTACTTCAAGCCATTCATAAACACCAGAATCATCCAATGTTGCTTTGAGTTCGTGTAAAACATTGATATCGGTGGATTTGCTTAAAGTGGTGGAAGTATAAAATGGATCAAATGCTTCCTTGATATCTTCAGTTGAATTGTAGAAATCGAGTATGAACAAATCTTCGGTTTTCTTGCCTAATTTATCGGCAGAACGGTTTAACCTCGATAATGCTTGTACCGCCATTACACCCTGCAGTTTCTTGTCAACATACATGGCAGTTAGCTTGGGCTGGTCAAAACCTGTCAGATATTTATTGGCAACAATCAGCATACGATACTCGTCCATGTCGAAATACCGTGCTATTTTATCAGTGATATAGCCAGGGTCAGTTGGTTTGGAGGTATCTAAATAGGCAGGGAATTCATTCAAGCCATCCTCAGTATATTCAATGCCCTTTATTGTTTTTGTTCCGGAAAATGCAATGGCTATTCTGAAAGGATTTTCTTTTGCATCCAGGAGTTTTTTAAGCGCAAAATAGTAGTTGATGGCAGATTCTATACTCTGAGTAGCTACGATTGCCTTTGCCTTACCCTTTAACTTTTTAGTATTTACCAGTTTGGGAATAAAATGATCAAGTATTATTTCGGCTTTAGTGGCAATCGTTTGTTTGTTTTGCTCTACAAAGGTTCTTAGTTTCTTTTGTGCCTTTACAGTATCAAACAAAGGGTTTTCTTCAATAGATTTTTCTATTTCATAGTAGCTTTTGTAGGTTGTATAATTGGCAAGTACATCCAGAATAAAGCCCTCTTCAATAGCTTGTTTCATGGAATACAGATGAAACGGCCTAAATTTTCCATCCGGATGTTTTATTCCGAATTTTTCAAGTGTTGAGTTCTTAGGTGTTGCAGTAAATGCCAGATAGGAAGCATTACCCCGCATTTTACGGGACCGCATTGCTTCCAAAATTTTGTCTTGAGGATCTCCATCATCTTCTTCCTCAGATACTTTGTGGCCCATCGCCTGGTTCATTTTGTCGGCCGCTGTCCCGCTTTGACTGCTATGGGCTTCGTCAATAATGACCGCAAATCGCTTATCGCTCAAATCGGCAATGCCATCCACGATGAACGGGAATTTCTGAATCGTTGTAATGATGATTTTCTTTCCAGCTTCTAAACTTGCTTTTAACTCTGCTGATGAAAACGCATGGGCGACAATGTTTTTTACTTCCGAAAATTCTTTGATATTATCCCGGAGCTGCTTGTCTAACAATCGTCTATCGGTTACCACAATCACTGAATCAAACAAAGGGTTGGAAATACCTTTACTTCCCCGGATAGTATCATTTTCAGGATAGGTTTCAATCAATTGGTATGCAGCCCAGGTGATGGAATTGGATTTCCCGGAACCAGCGGAGTGTTGAATTAAATATGTTTGACCAACCCCTTTGTTACTGGCATCGGCAATCAACCTCCTTACCACATCCAATTGGTGGTACCGGGGAAAGTACAGGGTCTTTTTACTTAATGCTTCAGTATCTTTGCCATCAAATCGGACAAAATGCTGGATTATATTGGCAATACTCCTGGGGCTGAAGATTTGTTCCCATAGGTAGGAGGATTTATGGCCGAACGGATTTGGAGGATTTCCTTTGCCAAAGTTGTGCCCAAGATTGAATGGTAAGAAGAAAGTTCCCGGCCCGTTCAACCTGGTTGTCATATACACCTCATCCGTATCCACGGTAAAGTGTACGACGCATCGACCGAAATTCAGCAGGGGTTGGGCGTTATCTCTCTTAAACTTAAATTGATTCTGACCATGCACCTTTGCATTCTGCCCGGTCCAGTGATTCTTTAATTCCATTGTGGCGAATGGCAATCCATTCACAAAGAGAACCATGTCTATTTCTTCGTGGGGATTGTCAATGGAGTATCTCAATTGACGTGTGATACTGAATTGATTGTTTTCAAAATTCCTCTTAACACCAACGCTGCTGCTGGCCAGCGGCAGTGGATACAGTAAGGTAAAATGAACATCTCCTAAGTCTAAACCTTTGCGAAAGATCTTCAGGATACCGTATTTTTTGATCATTCGGTCAAGACGCTCCAGTATCTGGAGTTTCCAGTCGCTTTGCTTTTGAACTTTCGATAGTTCTTCTTTCTGAGTTGTCTGAAGAAAATCCCAAAAACGGAATTCATCAAGGGCAATTTTCGAATGAAAATGATCCGGTGAACCTGTAATGTATCCTTTTCCGGCTCGATATGCTTCCTTCCGCTCTGCTACCGCAGTTGCAGTAAGACCTTGCGTTTGCAACTCTTCCAAGCAAGTGCCGGTGAGATACTTTTCAATAGAGGATTCGAGGGCTTGTTCGTTGGTTTGGCTTGGTGTCATTTGTTTTTTAGTAAGTTGTTTATCTCTCCAAATAATAATTTTAATGCCTACAAGATATTGAGTTAAATAGTTTTTATATATTGATGTAAATTCAGTTTGTCTATCAAATGAACCACAAACATATCTATATTACTCCCACCCTTTATAAGTTTCATAGGTATTGAAGCTTTGTAATCACCAGCCAACGTAATTTCATTTTCAATATCATTCGCTTTTAATATCCCTTTCATCAATGGCTCGATCTCTTTGCCAATCGTGTCTATTATTTTAATTTCATTAAATATAATAGACACGTCATCAACTTTATATCGCTCTGGAGATCCAACTTTGTATTTCGACATCTCAACGCAGCAAAGCGCATATTTATCCTTATTCTCAGCAGCATTCGTAAATTGTGGTTTACTCATTAAAATAGGACTGTCTGAATTCCATCGAGATTTCACTTCAATAAAGTATAATTCTGTGTCATTATGTTTAATTACAATGTCTTGCCCATTTTGAACATCTTTGGGCTCAACAGAAAATTTCTCCAATTCCCTTCCAAGTTTCTCTCGTATTATATTTTCAATATTCTTTCCGATCGCAAGTTTAAATTGAAAATCCGTCTTTCGTTTTTGTTCGTCTTCGATTACCTTTTTACCATAAGCAATTATTAATTCAAAATTTGGATTTACTGCGAGTTTTCCTAAACTGTTTATTTTCTCTGGGTCTAATCTGACAATCGAAAATACCGCTTCTTTGGTTTCCTCATCTAAAAAGGTGTCAAGCACAATTTTAGCTCGATTACTGTTTAAAAAAGGAAAATATAGCGTCCAACTATCATCTTTGGTAATCCTTTCAATTATATCTAAAATAAATTTTTTGAAAGGATTGTTATTTATATTTGAATATTGACCATCTGGCGAAAATTTTGACTCAATAATATCACCTAAACTTTTAGGAGTTCTCTTCTCTTTGTTTTTAAGAAAATCCGCAAAATCTGAACGAATGAGTTTGGATCGGATAGGTAAATCTTGCTCAAGAATAGTATCAAAATAGTCTTTTAATTCTTCTGGAATATTATCATCTATTGCTAAATCACTTTGTACATTTAATTCATTAAGCTGGTTTGGAAAAATTTTCGCCGACAAAAACATCGCTTCCCAATCCTTATAGACCATACCAAGACTAAGTACTTCTTGGAGAAATGTGAAATTCTCGGAGACCCATTCTGGAGTTTTTAAACCTAAATCATTTAAAAACAGCTGTATCAACCTTTTTTGTGGTGTTCTTATATCTAATTCATCTTCTCGAATTGTTGGTACTTCTATCAGGTCATCATTGCGTGAATAATACTTGCATATCAGTTTCATCATTTTGACTGGCACACTGATTGATTCCAAGAAAGGAACAATTTTACAATACTCGATCAACTTGGATAAAAACTCTTCAGAAATAGAATTGCTGAAGGCTCTTTCAAGTATTTCTTTATTTATTTGAGCATTTATTTCAATTGAATACATTTTCCTTGTACACTCAGTCAGTTCAAAATTAAATTTGAAATTAGGGTCAATATTCCGTTTTGGAATATCAGGCAAAATCGTATCGGCTATTTCAATTAAAACTTTTGGGAGATTTAAATTGATATTTAGATTTGTTGTTAGCTGCCGAAATTCCCCTTTGCTATTTGGGAGTAGTTTATTATGATTGAATAAGTCCGCTTTATTAGTGTTAATTAAATATTTATATAATTTTAATATACCAATGCTGAATGAGAATGCAAACTAATGAACAATTGCTTGTTAAAAAATAGTCCGTTATCCGACTTGATGATGGATATTTTGGCTATTCCTTTGCACGTGATGGCCAACTTCTTATTACCGG
>Ga0209777_10006626_pt1 | contig 13005 bp, 17 predicted proteins | sample FrelakmetHBP12HB_FD_187147 | JGI IMG/M metagenome (GOLD analysis project Ga0209777, IMG submission 187147) | Freshwater lake sediment microbial communities from the University of Notre Dame, USA, for methane emissions studies -HBP12 HB (SPAdes)... | ecosystem: Environmental > Aquatic >...
GGTAGTAGAAATTTGATGTTTCTTAAAAGGTGCGATTTATTATGACGTATTAAGAAACAAAGTTAGTTAAATTGATTATAACATGCCCGAGTAGCGAAACGAAGCCAGAGCACTATCAAATTTTCACCACCTGGCATAACTATTTTTTAATAATTTTAATATGAGCTTCGGTTAATTGTTTTTCTGGCAGTTCGCTAGGCGCGCCCATCAGTAGGTCTTTGGCGTCAGCAGTTTTGGGGAAAGGAATAACTTCGCGGATATTGGGTTCATTGGTTAAAATCATGATAATGCGGTCTAGGCCTGGAGCAATGCCACCATGCGGCGGAACGCCGTATTCAAAGGCCTCCAGCAAATGGCCGAATTTGGTCTTAACTTCGGCTTCGCTTAAACCTAAAATTTTAAAAACTTTTCGTTGCAGATCAGGCTGATGGATTCTAATGGCGCCGCCGGCAATTTCAAAGCCATTACAAACCAAATCGTATTGTTGGGCCAGGACTTTTTGCGGCTCGCGGTCTAACAGTTCCAGATCTTTTTTCTTGGGGGCGGTGAAAGGATTGTGCACTGACACTAACCTTTTTTCGGTTTCCGAATATTCAAAGAGCGGAAAGTCCACCACAAAGCAAAAAGCCAATTCATCAGGATCATTTTTGTCTTTTCTTAAATCCGGCTTATCGCTGTGATATTTTTCCATCACTTCTTTATAAGTCAGGCGCGGAAAAGGTAAGGTAGAAATATTTTTATGCGGCGCAACTTTTTTCACCATGGCCGTCATCATTTCCTCCACCAAAGTTAAAATATCATTTTCCTCCACGAAACTCATTTCTAAATCTAGTTGAGTAAACTCGGGCTGGCGGTCGCCGCGCGTGTCTTCATCGCGGAAACAGCGGGCGATTTGAAAATAGCGTTCTATACCAGCGACCATTAATAGTTGTTTAAATTGCTGTGGTGCTTGCGGTAAAACGTAGAATTGGCCGGGGTAAAGGCGCGAGGGAATCATGAATTCGCGGGCTCCTTCGGGCGTACCTTTGGTCAAAATTGGCGTTTCAATTTCTAAAAAATCTTTGGCCGTCAAAAAGTCACGGAAAAATTTAATCGCCTCACAGCGCAGCATGATATTTCTTTTGACTCGTTCATGGCGTAAATCCAAATAGCGATATTTCAATCTTAATTCTTCGCTGGCAGAAATGATTTCATTGTCAATGGTAAAGGGCGGAGTTTTGGCTTCAGACAAAACAGTTAATTTTTTAGCTAGAATTTCTATGGTACCGGTCGGCATTTCAGCATTAACTTGATTAGTTGGCCGCTTATTAACCAGGCCCTCAATCTCCACGACAAATTCGGGGCGGATTTTTTTCACGGCTTCGTTGGAAGCTTCGTCTAATTCTTTGGGTACAAAAACAATCTGCGCTAAGCCGCTGCGGTCGCGCAGATCAATAAAAACAATTTTGCCCATATTGCGCCGGGTGTTAACCCAACCCTTGAGCAAAACTCGTTCGCCGATTTTATTGATTGTTTCTTTGGTCCAGATTCGTAGCATGGTTCTAGATAATGAGATTTAAGTATTTTTACTATAACATACCATCAGAAAGAAGCAAGTTAAGATAGGGCGTAGAATTATTCTTGACAAAAAATAAAAATTTAGTATTATAGATACTAAGACTAAAGGAGGTCAAAGTGGAGCAAAGATTAGCCGTGAGATTGAGTATACCAGCAATCACCGTTCTTGAAGCAGCTAAAGTATCTTATTCTCATCAACCACCGTTGCCAGCGGGCTGTCGATTGATTTTGTCTGAAGATATTCAGCCAGGCTTGCGTGTTATTCAAATCGGATTTTTGGTTAACAATCCAGTAAACCTTGAGCATCCAGAGATAATTTCAGAGATTGTGTTTCATTGTTCAGCTGAAGAATATATCGTAGATCATATTCAAAATAATATTGTTTGGTATGATTATGATTCAGCTAAGAACTTGTCTTGCCGCAATGCCCGACTTAAAGAGTTGATTGACCCGGAAATAGAGATCCACCGATGTAATTTTGATCAACAACCAGCAAAGCGTGGTGGCATAATTTATGTCACTGTTGATTAGATTTCAAGGGTCGCTCTGAGGAGCGACCCTTTTTCTATTGGATATCTTTGATTGTGAATAAGCGCCCTTGACAAATATTCAAAAATGTGCTATAGTATTTACTAGGAGGAAACGAAGCATGAAAGATCAGTTGACGCCGCAAGACCTGGCTATGCTGAAGGATTATCTCTGGTTCATTCTGCCGAAACCGAAAGATCTCCTGGCCGCCCTGGTGGGCTGCGTGGGGATATTTCTGTCAGGCGGATTTACCGTCTGGCTCGGGGATCTGGGCATACCCCTGACGTTGCTTGGCTGGTTTGTATCAGCCTGTTTCACTGCGCTGATCGCTGACGAGGAACTCAGAAAGAAGATACTCCGAAGAGTCCATCGGTAGCCCTATCATTTCGCGGGAGCATGGTATCGCCCAGCTCCTGCTTTTTTATTGGACATTTTTTAATTGATTGATATAATAAAAAATCCGAGACGCTGGGCTACGTCTCGGGGCGTCATAAAGGCGCTATTGGCCCAAGAGCACAAATCGGAGGTCAAAATGATGTACAGTTGGAGTTTCTGGCGGATACGGTACATGCTGTGCCTCTAGGTCGCCGAGAAGGAGATCTGGGCTCAAGAGAAACCCGGAAACCGCAAAGGGGCCGCTGATCAGCGGCCCTCTTTATTTTTTTATCTATATTCCAACTTCTAACTTCTAAATTCTAGTCTTAAGATTCTGGAGCATATCGGCGGTCATTTTAGCCAGATCATATTCTTCCTGCCAGCCCCAGTCACGCCTAGCGAAAGAATCATCAATGCTTTTTGGCCAAGAGTCGGCTATTTTTTGGCGTTCATCGGGGACACAATTATGTTGGAAATTAGGTAAATGCTTTTGAATTTCTTTGACCAGATCTTGAACGGAAAAACTCATCGCCGCTAAATTATAACTAGTGCGAATGGAAATTTTTTCCGCTGGCGCCTCCATTAATTCTATGGTCGCTCGAATCGCGTCCGGCATATACATCATCGGCAGGACCGTGTTGTTACCAAGAAAACAGGTATAATGTTGGCCCTTGAGCGCTTCATAAAAAATAGCGACGGCATAATCAGTCGTTCCGCCGCCGGGTTTATTTTTATAACTAATTAATCCTGGATAGCGCAGACTACGGACATCGAGATGATATTTTTGCCAGTAATAATTACATAATAATTCTCCAGCCAATTTGGTAATACCGTACATGGTGGTGGGAGTGGCGACGGTTGATTGCGGTGTTTTTTCTTTGGGCGTGTCTGGGCCAAAAACAGCGATGGAACTGGGGAAGAAGAGGCGGTCAATTTTGTTGGCCACGGCTTCATCTAAAACATTTTTAAGGCCAATCATATTTACTTGCCAAGCGAGCTCAGGATTTTTTTCGCCGACGGCTGAGATGATGGCGGCTAAATGATAAATAATTTTAATTTGGTATTTTTGAATGGCTTGCTGAATGCTTTGGCGGCTGGTCACGTCAATAATTTCCTGTGGACCGTTGTTTAATTCCGGCAGGAGCGCGGTTTTGTTAACACCAGCGATGACATTTTGAGAACCATATTTTTGGCGCAAGGCCAGAGTTAGTTCCACACCAACTTGTCCAGCCGAACCAATAACTAATATTTTTGAAGGCATATGATAGTTTTAGAGAATTCGTTCGACCATGAAAATGATTAAACCCAAGACGGCCGTAACGCCGCTGATTAGCCAGAAGCGCATGACAATTTTTGGCTCTGGCCAACCGCTGGCCTCTAGATGATGATGAATTGGCGTGGATAAAAATATCTTTTTTTTGCGAATTTTTTTAGAAATTAATTGGATGATTACTGAAGCGGACTCTACGACAAATAAAAGTCCGATAATCGGCAGCAGTAAAAAATAATTAGTGAACATGGCCAAGACACCCAAGGTGATGCCTAGCGACATCGCGCCAGTATCGCCCATAAAAAATCTGGCCGGGAAAATATTAAACCAGAGAAAGGCCACTAGCGCGCCGATAATCACGCCGCAAAAAGTGGCTAGGTCATATTTGCCTTGGATAAAAGCAATCGCCCCATAGGCGGCAAAGGCGGTTAAGAGTGTACCGCCGGCCAGGCCGTCCAGCCCGTCAATTTCGTTAACCGAAAAAGCGGTGGAGACAACCACAAAAATAAACAGTGGAATAAACCACCAGCCGATATTAAAATCGCCGACAAAAGGAACGTGAATGATGCTCCATTGTAATTTGACAAAAAACCACCAGGCGCCGAAAGCAGCAATGGCAGCGTAAATCAGCAAGCGGTGCTTCATTTTTAAGCCGCCGCCGCGTGGTCCCATTTTTTTGACGTTGAAGAAGTCATCCACTAAACCAACCAGAGCCGAAGCGACCAAAACTCCGAGTGGTAATAAAGTTTGTCCGCGATCTAAAAAGTTTAATTGTTTGAATAAATCAAGATTAGTTATTTTGGCTAAATAAAAAATTACCACGGCCAAGACGATCGTCGTAATCCAAATTAGCATACCGCCCATGGTCGGCGTACCAGTTTTGGCTTGGTGCATCTTCGAAAAAATCGGCGCCGAGGCCTCATCGCGGATTTGTTTGCCTAATTTATGTTTATAAAGAAATCTGGTTAAAAGCGGTGTCCAGAGAACCGTGACCACAAAAGCCAAGGTAGTTAAAATGAAAACTTTAATAACCGAGATGAGCATAAATTGTTTTTAAAGATTGCTGATTAAAATTAGAGCCACCAAAAAAATACTCTGTAGGGCGACCTGACTGATGAGCAGTAGGCGCAATATAAATTTTTGTTCTTTTTCATAGGACCGATAAATCAGAGTAGCATTAATAATGAAGATGATTAAGGCATAAAGCGGTAGCGAAAATAACTTGGTCCAAGGGCCGATGGCGCCTACACCGTTTAAAATGTTATAGCGCAAGGGCACTAGCTGGCTGGAATGGCGCATCTGGAAATAAAGATAGGGCCAATTAATCAAGTTAATGATTAAGGCCGCCCAAAGCGGCAGAGTGATCTTTTTATCACGCCAAAATTTTTGGTGCTGGATATTTTTGATAATTTCTTCTAATTTCATATGGCCTCAACTTGTTTTATTTTAGACAGTTTATTTTTTAAAGTTTTTTCCACAAAACCCTTCAAGGTAATTTGGGCCATTGGGCAATGAGCGCAGCCGCCAGTCAAGCGAATTTTTAAGATTTTTTCTGGTTCTAACCAATCAACCAGCTCAATATCGCCGCCATCAGTCTGAAGCATGGGTCTAATTTCACCCAGCACTTCGGCAATTTTTTCTTTGAAACTTTTATTTATAGGCATAAGATAAGTTGACAATTTAAACTGAATACATTATAATCTAAAATAATTACTTGACAAGTCTTCGAGAATATTATATTATAATTTAAGGTTTAAGCTTGGAGGTATTTTAATTGATTATTATGAGCAACTTTAGTCCTATTACTTGGATTATTTTGGGCTTAATATTTTTAGTCTTGGGTATTTTGTCATTGTTCAAAAAGATTATTATTTGGTGGGTCAATGTCAGAAACGATATGAATGGAATCAAGACCGAGATTACCCCCATCACCATTCTTTGGTGGCGTATCGGTGGTGCCATTCTAATCCTAGTAGGATTATTATTTTGTGTTTTTTATTTATTATACGCCCTACATACTATTTAATTTTTAATTTCAAATAATTGATATGTCACATAAAAAAGCAGGCGGCTCAACATCGCTCGGCCGAGATTCACATGGTCAGCGCTTGGGCATCAAAATTCAAGATGGCCAAACCATTAAAACTGGCATGATTATCGTTCGTCAGCGCGGAACTAAGTTTAGACCGGGCAAAAATGTCCGTCGTGCTAAAGACGATACCTTATATGCCGGCACTTCTGGCGTGGTAAAGTTTTTGACCAGAAAATTGGTGCGGTTTAATGGCACCTTGCGTAAGGCCAAGATTGTTAATATTGTTCCGGCGAAAACAAAATAGTTAATAGCTCAAAACAGAAAGGCAGTCTAGCACTGTCTTTTTGTTATTGATTGTTTTTTAGCCTTGACATAAAGGATAAAAGTTGACATAATGATCCTCAAGGAGGTAACGTGAGACGACCATATATCGGTATTACCGGATTTATGACCCAAGCAGAAGTGGAGGCAATTCTCAAGACGGTTCCGGTTAAGTCATCGCGCTTAGTCATGGTTGGTGTTTTGGTGAGCCATAAAACCTTAGCCGGACAGTCGAACAAATGGCCGAATCGTTATCCCAGAATTACTTCCGGTGATTTGACTGATATCTTTATTGAAGATACGCGAGCTCTCAGGCTGGTTCATTATAACACTCATAATGAGCATTTTGGCGATGAGCTTCTTAAGATTGAAAGAATGAGTCTGGGCTTGATGGGATTTCAACTGAACATTGCTTGGCCTTCGGCCAGAGAAATTGAGGCCTACCGCTTGAGCACATCTGGGCCCAGGACCATCGTCTTACAGCTTGGCTCTAAGGCTATGGCTAGTTGCGACAATTCTCCGATCGGCATTGCGGCTAAATTGGCTACGGATTATTCTCGCGGTCTCATTGACTATGTTTTGATTGATCCGAGTGGTGGTTTTGGCAAACCTTTCGATTCGGAATTTGCCCGCCAGTGCTTGCGAACCATTAGAGACAAACATCTTGAGGTCGGTCTGGGCGTAGCCGGTGGCTTAGGGCCCAACACCATTCATTTGATTAAACCATTGATAGAAGAGTTCCCGGATTTAAGTATTGATGCCGAAGGTCAGCTGCGTGACCAGCAAGATCATCTTGATTTAGTTAGAGCCAAGGATTATTTGCAAGGCGCCTTGAAATTATTTGGCGAAATTGATTAGAAACCACACCTCGCCCATCAACCGATGGGCGAGTTTTTGATAGCAACCCTTCTAAAAAATAAAAAGGCCTTGGAGTTTCACTCCTTGGCCTTAAAGTAAATTACTTCTCTGGTACGCTCACAAGCGAGAGTGCGAGCTCTTCGGTCTCCACCATTTGGGCTAATGCAAGAGCTTCATGGTAAAGCGACTTGCGACGCTCTCTCCAGCCTTTGATGGCCCTACCAAGTTCATTCCACATTTGCCATGGTTCTTCCTTGGTCTTGGCCACAATAGTGGAGAGATCCGACTCAACAATCTCGACCGTTGTCGCTCGCTCATAGCCACGATCTTTGTAACCAGCCTCACCAACGAAGTCAATAGTCACTAGAATCCACAATCCTGATCGCGTGAGACCCCAGACTAACATTGTCCCATCAGGACAACTTACGCCACCCGGTGAGGCTTGATAGCCGCTGTTAGAGATTCTTTTTATGGCCGAGTAAGGTTGTTTGCGGAAAATTCCCTGGATTTTAAGTGAAAACCTATTATCTCCGGTTAAGGTGGGCTTATCAAAGCGAAGTTCATGAGTAAAACTTATCTCGCTTCGGAGACATGGCACTGAAGCGAGTTCAGGCAACGTAAATGAATCAAGATGTGGTAAAATAAGTTGGCGACGAGCCTCAATCAGATCGAGCCATTCTTTATCATTGAGTTTATTTTTGCGAATCAATATTTTCAGTCCCTTGTTGGTTGAGGGCATACCCTCCTCCTTCAGTTTAGAGAGGCGTACCTCTCTGTTTGGTGTCTTTGTTCCTGGTTAGGAACTAATATATTGTAGTATATTTTAAAAATTAGTCAATGATTAATTTTTTAAAATAAATTTTTAGGTAAAAATAATAGAGGCGTCGCAGCGGCGACGCCTCATGAGAACGAGAGCATTATTAGCCTCGTTATGCTCCTCGGTGGAGCCAAGAAAAAAGTGGCCCCTGGGACTTGAACCCAGAACCTCACTGCTCGTACTTTGCAGGTGCTCTACCAGTTGAGCCAGAGCCACATTTAATAAGACGAACAAAACCTGTTTTCGTTACAAAGAGCGAAGACAGGTTTTATGATTGGTGGGCGAGGGGAGACTCGAACTCCCAAGGATTACTCCACATGGTCCTAAGCCATGCGCGTATACCAATTCCGCCACTCGCCCATCAATTATCCTTAGTTCATTATAGCGGTTTTTTATTTTTTTTCAAGACAAAAAGAAAAAACAGAACGAGCTGTTTTTCGTTGGTGCCGCGGGAGGGACTCGAACCCTCAAGATCTTACGATCATTGGATTTTAAGTCCAACGCGTATACCAGTTCCGCCACCGCGGCAAAGTTTTACTGGAGCGGGTGATGGGATTCGCACCCACGGCCTTCTCCTTGGCAAGGAGACGTTCTACTGCTGAACTACACCCGCATTGATAAATATTATAACAAGAAAAAATTTTTTGTCAATCTTTTTCCACACAAAATTAAAAGCTCCTCGACGTTGGTCAAGGAGCTTTCATATATTAATTCTTAGACCAAAAGCATAGTTTCTTCAACGCCTTCATCAATTTTTCAAAAGAGGTTCCAGCTGATTTGATTTGTTGGATGGCGCTATCAGCATGTTGGATCGTTGTCGGTAAGTTATCAAGACTTTTTGATCCCTTTTGGACTAGTGAGTCAATGGCCACCACGGTGGTTTCTATTTTTTTGCCAGTTCGTTGATAGGTCGTTATTAGTTCATTGGCGTGGCTAACCGTGCTGTCAATCTGTGGGCGCAGATCCTTTATGGTCGTGTCGGCTTGACTAGCGGCGTGGTTAATGGTGGCGATGGCCTGATTTAAACCAGAAATATCGATCTGACTTATTTTATCCTTTATGGTATCTATTGCAGTATTTGCGTTTTCCAGAACGTTGTTTAGGGTAACTGGCGCTTGGCCCCATAGAGTATCACCTGGTTGGCAGAAAATATGGCAACTCGTGTCAGGAATTATGGCCAAGCTTTTGCCTCCCAATAGAAAGTCGATGTTTACTTTTAGTGAAGATTTGATGGGAATTTTATTTGTGGTGTCGTTGTGAATCATCATCACAATTAATACTCTTTCTGAGTGTTGTAGGTCAGTCCTCTTTATGTGGCCAATTTTCTGTCCGCGACAATTGATGTCTTGTCCAGAACTTAATCCGCCTGAATTGGGGAGAACGCCAATTAATTGATAGTAATCTTTTTCGTTTTTACCGCTTTGTACAAAAATTAGGATGGCCACCAAAGCGAGGGCCATCACCATAACGACAATCATGGTTTTGCCGCCGCCTCTCATGTGACCTCCTTTCTGGTTTCTGGTTTGGTTTGCTCGATTAGCTGGCCATTTTGTAAATGCAAGATTCTATCAACTAGAGGCAGTACATCTGGATCATGGGAGACAACCACTGAAGTAGTCTGGTGAGATAAAGAGTGATGCAACTTGGCCATTAATTCAATGACCAGGACTTTGTTGCGAGGATCTAGATTTGAAGTCGGTTCGTCATAAAGCAGCAGAGCTGGTTGACGAATAATGGCGCAGGCAATGGCGACTCTTTTTCTTTCGCCGCCGGACAATTGCCATGGCATTTTATGTTCATATCCTTCCAGGTTAACCATGGCCAGTGTTTCTTTAATGCGCTGATTTATTTCTGCAGTAGCGATGTTGGTACATTCAAAACTCAACGTCAGGTTGTCGGCAACATCGCGTTGGCTCAAAAGCGGTGACTGTTGGAAAACTAAGCCGATATTTTTTCTGCATTGAGCTAGCTGTCCATTGCTAAGCTGGTCAATGTTTTGGTCAAAAATCAAAACACTTCCTTGATCAGGCGACAGTAGGCCAGTGATGATTTTCAGCAAAGTGGATTTGCCGCAACCGTTCGGGCCGATAATAGCCACAAATTGGCCAACCGGCACAACCAGACTAACCTGATTTAAGACGCGTTGTGAACCGAAAGATTTGGTAATTCCTTGCGCTTGGATGGCCTTCATAAGACCACCCCTGGATAATGCAAGACGACGGCGAAGAACACAAAAATCAAAATTAAGAGAATGAAACTAACAGCTGAAGCGGTGATGATGGCTCGGCGAATGTCTAAGGAGTTATTGATTTTACTTCGCAAGACAATCCATGATGGTATAAGGCCAATGATTAATCCATTGATAATCGCTTTAACTAGGCCGAATCCGACAAAGGAGTATTGGAAGAAATCATGAGCGGTTCTCATAAATCCGGGCATATCAACATTCATCAAGGCAGATATTAGATAACAGTCTATGAAAGCAAACACCCAGCCGACAATAGTTAGTCCTACAGTTAAGACAATTCCAGCGCCCAGCCGGGGTAGGATCAGATAGTCAATGGGATCAAGGCCGGTTATTTTGATTAAGTCAACCTGTTCCGAGGACTTCATGTTGGCCAACTCTGAGCTGAATGAGACGCCAGCGGTTAACAAAAGAGTTAGGGCAACTAAAAAAGGGACCATCTCACGATCAAGTCCGATTGAATAGCCACCCAACAAATAAGTTAGGCCATAAGTTTGTAGGCTTAAAGTGCTTTGCGTCAAGTAAAGAAATCCAGCCACGAACCAACAAACAAAAAATACCAAGAGCAGTGAAAGCCAAAAGGGTTGCCAGATAGCTTGGTTTAAATCTTGCCAAAAACTTCTCGGCAATATTCTTTTAGTCATTGTTACCTCCTTGTCCTGTTAAGGAACTTCCTGATTATATTGTAAGATGTCTGGCTTTTTTGTCAAGGGCCAGCAGGTCCGCAGCCCTGAGCGTAGCCGAATGGGCAACCCCCACACCAAAATTTTTGGCCTGCCTGGCGGTAGGCAGGTGTGGGGGTCAAGGCCTTAATTATAGTTTGTTGGACCAGTCAGAGAAGATGTGGATAAACCCTCTTGACAAAACTCTGAAAATGTGCTAATATATTATATGCCCACTGCTGGAAGGACCCCCGCGTAGAAAACTCGAGGTAACTGTCCGGCGGCATGAGGCACTTAGTGACAACCCAAGAGCAGCGAGGAGGAATCCTTGCACAAGAGGTACCCAGTAGGGCAAGACCCGGGTTAAGAACCCGGCTAGACAAAAAGCCTTTCGTAATTTTGTCGAGGCGGCTCATCCGAGCCGCCTCCTTTTCTTTTTAGATAATAATTTGTGAATAATCACTCTTGTCCATTCGACTACGCCTAGGGCTTATTGCTTACTGGCTCTGTTAATAAACAGCCTTGACAAATTTTCAAAAATGTGCTATAATATTTATCAATCCAGTTATGGATGTAGCCTGTGAAACCAGGCCGGTGTCTCCTCTGTGGGTCCGCGGTGGATTCCGTACATCACTGGAGTTATTTCACGAGAAAGGAGTTTCCAATGCGGTGAATAAGTTAAGAGGGACAAGCTGAGGCCCATGGCGTAAGCCAGCCTCGGTTCGAACCAGCGGCTCCGTGCGCTCACGGAGCCGTATTTTTTTATTCCAGTTTCTTGACAAATTTTATTTTAATACTATATTATAAATAAAGGAGGTAATGATGCACACAATCATCATACTCGTCGGTGTGATAATAGTATTGCTTATCATTATTGCTTGTCAGAGAAAAACCGTTATTAAGCAAAAGAATACAATTTCCTATTTTGTCACCGATTTTTTGCCTGACCTTAGGAAAGAAATTGACCGACTTGTGGGCCATCAGAGGAATGAAGAATTTAATCAATGGCTTAATAAAGCATTTATTGAAAAACTTCGTCCGCATCCACGTCGCAGAGATGGCCTATTTTCCCCTAGGGGTGATTTTCCGGCTCCGAGATCCTTCGGATTCGGAAGCCCCGCTTCAAAACCTTTAATATATCCAGGAAGTAAGGCGTCAGAATCCAGAGAGAAGACAGATCAGTGATAGGTGTAATCAACGACGGTCTCGTGTATGCACGAGACCGTTTATTTTTATTCATTGACCCCCACACCAAAAGACTTTTGGTGTGGGGTTGACTTTTGATGATTTTTTGCTAAGATATGATAAGATTGATTTAATAATTGTTTTAAGTGGGCGTGTAGCTCAGTGGCCTAATCCAGTTTTTAAAAAACTGGACGGCCCGTTCAAATATCTTTTAAAAAGATATTTGAAATTAGGGTAGAGCGCCACTCTTATATCGACAATTTACATTTTGCGTGCATAGCTCAGCGGTAGAGCACGACTCTTATAAAGTCGGGGTCCCAGGTTCGAATCCTGGTGCACGCATTGATAATAAAGAAATTGTCGATATATTGGCCACAACAAATCTTTATAAGAATAAGAAAGTGGCCACTATAAAGTGGATGTCGCAAGTTCGATCCTTGCCACGCCCACCCAGGGAATATAATTAATGTTATTATGCTACGAATTTTGTTAGGACTATTACTAGTGGCGGCTGGCTCGGTCATTGTTATCAAGTCTGAGGCGGTTTATAGTTTTTTCGGCCCAGTACAATGGGCTGAAAATAAAATAGGCAGCGAAGGCGGTTCGCGATTGTTTTATAAATTAATCGGTATTCTAATAATTTTTTTAGGTTTTAGCGTGGCCACTGGCTTGTGGTTTGATATTTTAAATGGTTTTGCCAGAATGATCGGCCTCGAGCCGAAATCATAAAGGGCCGGTAGCTCAGCGGTAGAGCATCTCATTTGCAATGAGAAGGTCTGGGGTTCGATTCCCCATCGGTCCACCAAAAATAAAATTTTAAAAATACTATGACTAAAAATATTAATACAATGAAGGCGGCGCAGCAATTGATCAAAACTTTTGCTAAAAGAAATCAATGGAAAGACGTTCCTAATATTGATAAATTCGATCACCTTCATGAGGAGCTTCTGGAAATGTCGCAGTATTTGCGTTATAAATCTGAAAAGGAGAGAATTAATTTTGTAAAAGAAAATAAAGAAATTTTTGTTGATGGAATTGGCGACTTGTTTTTCGCTATGTGCCGCTTAGCTAATCAATTAGGGGTTGATATTGAAGAAGCATTCAATCTAGTTAAAGATAGTGTTTTTGCTAAGTATAATCACAAAAATTCAGAGA
>Ga0209777_10006627_pt1 | contig 13003 bp, 13 predicted proteins | sample FrelakmetHBP12HB_FD_187147 | JGI IMG/M metagenome (GOLD analysis project Ga0209777, IMG submission 187147) | Freshwater lake sediment microbial communities from the University of Notre Dame, USA, for methane emissions studies -HBP12 HB (SPAdes)... | ecosystem: Environmental > Aquatic >...
TGCCCCTTTTGGAGGGTCAAAACGGCCCTGGCGCTAGCGCCAGAGGGGTTGGAGGGGCAAAATGTTAAGATGGGTAAGGCCAAAAGTGTACCAAATTTACTACTTTTGAGCCCTGTTTTGATAGAACTTGATAGCGTTTTGCTCTTTTTTCGCCTTTTTTGCGCTCTGGTCATATACATGCCTTGATGGGTTCCGAAAACACTTACAGCGTTACTTTTTTCACAGCGGTTCCGGGGGGCCAAAAATGTTGTTTTTTTGCAACATGCTATAGTGCATAGGCGTAGTGTAAAAAGTAGACGGGAACGGGGAACGGGGAACAGGGAACCGGGATTCGGGATTCGGGAATCGGGGAACCGGAAACAAACCCGCGGCATGCCGCGGGATGGAGCGGCGGGCAGGCCGGGGAGACGGGGACCGGACGCCAAGCAGGCGGCGGGGCCGGACCAGGGAATACGCTTGACACCCTGGGGCCGCGCTGGCATAAATGATGGTTATGCAAGAGCAAGTCACCAGCCTCGACCTGTTCTGCGGCTGTGGCGGGTTCGCGCTGGGCCTGAAGCAGGCGGGGTTGACGACCCTGGCCGCCATCGACTTCGCACCTGACGCCATCGCCGTCTTCCAGGCGAACTTCCCCGAGGTTCCCATCGTTCTTGAGCGGGACCTTACCGCCTTCCCGCCCGAAGCCTTGGCTGCCATGATCGGCCGGGACCGGGTGGACGTTGTTGTGGGCGGCCCGCCCTGCCAGGGCTTCAGCAATGTCCGCCGCCGCGACGGGGTGAACCACGGCCGGGCTGCGTAAAGAACGCGGAGTTCCAGATGCGCCGGGCTTGGTCGCGCGACGAACTGCTTATCGCATTCAACCTCTACTGCCGTATGCCATTCGGGCGGATGCATCAGCGGAACCCCACGATTATTGCCGTAGCCAAGCATCTGGGTCGGACTCCGGGGTCGGTCGCTATGAAACTCTGCAACTTCGCATCATTTGACCCTTCGCTCCAGGCACGTGGGGTGCGGGGGCTTTCGGGCGCATCGCTGGCCGATCGTGAAGTTTGGGATGAGTTCCACGCCGACTGGACGCAACTGGCTCTCAATAGCCAGCAGGCGGTGGGACGCATCTGCGGACGCGAGCCCGTCGTTGCCGAGGAATTCCCGGAAATTCCGCAAGGTCCTTCTGAGGCAGTGCGGTCAGTGCGAGTTCGCCTTGTGCAGTCCTTCTTCCGGCAGGCGGTACTCGCGAGCTACGAAGGAAAGTGCGCGATCTGCTCGCTGGGCCTGAGGCGGCTCCTCACGGCAGGCCACATCATCCCTTGGAGTGTGAACCGCGAGCGTCGGGCCGACCCGACGAATGGCCTCGCCTTGTGTTCGCTACACGAGCGGGCGTTCGACACCGGGCTGCTTGCCGTGGACGATTCCATGCGGGTGATGGTGTCCGCGGCAACACGATGTGACCGCCCGCCCCCCGTCCACCGCGTTGCGCTTCTGGAGATAGAGGGTTCGCGACTTGTACGCCCTCGGCGTTTTGCGCCGGACCCAACGGCTCTGGCGTGGCATCGGGAAAACGTGTTTGGGTGTGGCGGCGCAACAACTTGTCAAACAACGGTTAAGGTCATCGGTCCCAGGGTGTTGGCAGCACTTGGCGGGACTATTTGATGCCTGGCCGATGGGGATAGTGACCGGCAAGGGATTATTTGAGGAATTGCTATTGACTTTTCGGCGTTTTGGGCGATAATATAGGGGTTTGTGGTGGTAAGGCAACCAGCTGATCCACAATCCATACAGCGAATCTTTGACTTGGCGGGCGACCCCGACAAAGTCGGGACAACCAGCACGGTCGAGTACGACATGATGGGTCGTGGCCTCACCAAGTACGATGTCTGCGACATCCTCCGCGATTGGATTGACCAAGACAACGAAGTGCGACGGACAACAATGATGGGTCAGGATGCTGGCGCGCCCGGCTACGAGATCAAGCCCACAATTGACAACGTCCTCTTCTATATCAAGGTGGTCGTGCGTCATCCAGGCACGCCGGACGAAATGCTGTACATAGTATCCGTGCATCCGAACCGGTGACCGAGGCTAACGGAGGACAACATGGCAAGTGAATGCCCGGTGTGCGGCAAGGTCGGGCTGGAGAAGCGTCAAGGGGAGTTCCGCTTCACCCCTCCGCCGGAGATTCCGGGTGGCGAGATCGTGATTCCTGATGCCACTTGGGAGGAGTGCAGCGCCTGCGGCGAGCAGATGCTTCCGCCGGCGATTGGTGAGGCGCTGCTGGCTGAGCGATACCGCAGATTGGGGTTGCTCAGCCCCGGTGAGATTGCCGAGATACGGCAGCGCTCAGGGCTGACCCAGGTGGAAATGGCCGAGTTCCTTGGCGTCGGCGAGAAGACATACGCTCGGTGGGAGTCCGGCCGCTCCATTCACAACTTGTCCAGCGACAACTTGATCCGCCTGGTTGCCCAAAGCCCCGAACTGTTCCCTCAACTGAAGGCGCAGCGCGATCCCGGCCGGCAGAGCGTGATTGCAGAGTACATCCAGAGCCTGCCACAACTCAAAGGCAGCAACAGGCTTGCATTGGCCGCCCACGGCGGCGAACTTGATCCTGCCATTGCGGAGGCTTTGCGAGAGCGCCTCCTGGAGATCGTCGAGTCGCGCAAGAAGGGTTGATTCGTGGACAACTTCAAGGCCAAGTATCTGGAGATTCAGCCCCACGAGATCGTCCGGCACGTCCTCAAGGAGAGCGGCCAGAACCGCCGCGATGCCGTCAACGTCAAACAAATCCTCACCTTCCTGGAGCTGGATTTTTACACTTTCGATTTCGATTCCGTTTTCTTCGAGCAGGCCAAGGCGGGCGGGAAGAGTCCTCGCGCGCTCCTCTCGTTTCATGACCGCATTATTGCGACGGACAGCAGCCTGATTTCCGCCCGTGAACGGTTCAGCGTCCTTCACGAGGTGGCTCACTACGTGTTGCCGAACCACCAATACGAACTCTTTCTGTGCAACGAGGCAGCCCTTGCCGGCAGGAGCGACCGGGTTCTGGAGATGGAGGCCAACGAACTGGCTGCCGACTTGTTATTCCAAGGCAACCGCTTTACGCTTGAGGCCAATAGCCTGCCCATTTCGGCGGCTACCATCAAGTCGCTCAAAACGAAGTACGACGCCTCCTTTGAGTCCACGGCCCGCCGTCTGGTGGAGAAGAGCTGGCGGCATTGCATGCTGATCGTGTTCCAAAGAACTCACGGTGGCAGCCGCATTGATCTGGACGCCGCACCTGTGTGGCGGGAGAAGTACTGCGTCGCGTCGCCGTCCTTCCGTTCACGCTACTCTATTGGAATCGAGGGGCCGGTCCCTCCCGCGGTTGTCCTCAAGTTGATGCAGCCAGGCCGGGACATTGCGGATGGCGTCGTCGTCGTCGAGTTAGAGGTGGAGACCCGCAAGGGCGAGGCGGTCCGCTTCAATGCCGAGTTCTTCTACAACCAGTACAACATCTTTGGAATTTTTACGCCATCCGGCAAGTAGATGTGGCAATCTGGCTGGACCTGTGTATGGCCCCTGTTCGGGCGGCCGGACTTCGTTTTCCCCGCCGCACGCCTGGCTGTCTTCGTGGACGGGTGTTTCTGGCACGGTTGCCCGAAGCACTATACCAAGCCGGCCAACAACCGCGCATTCTGGCGGCGGAAACTCGCGGCCAACCGCGCCCGCGACCGTCGGGTGAACCGCGAACTGAAGCGCCTTGGCTGGCGCATCCTGCGCATCTGGGAACACGACCTGCGGCTGCCCAAGCCGCGCTGCACAACCCGCCTGAAACGGCTTCTTGCCGCTGATTTGCGGTGAGGGGGTCAGGCGCCTTACCTGTAGGGCTCCAGACCCCTCATGCAGCCATTAACAACAAGTTACCCGGCGCCTACTGGTTGCCGCCCCCGTCCGGCGGGGGAGCCGGCGGCCCCGCGGGACGCGGCCGGTCGCCTTGGTTGGGCTGGCCGCCCTGGTTGGGGTCGCCACGGTTGCCCCGGTTGCCACGGTTGCCCCGGTCGGGCGGCCCGAATCCCCCGGGGGGCCCGAAGTCCTGCGCTGTGATCTCCAGCCCCGGCGTCGGCAGCCAGTCCAGCGGGAGGACGTAGACCGCGCGCTCGCCTGACGGCGCCCTGAACCGGCCCACGGCTGCCCCGATAAGAGCAACCTGCATTCCCGGCGTCCATTCCTGCGCGGAGGCCGCCTTGCCCGCAGCTTCCGCCAGCAGGTCCACCCGCACAGCCACGGCGTCCCTGGCCCGTTGCGGCTTCAGGAACACGTACTTGCCGTCGGGGCCGTCCACCGTCTCGCGCACCTCGCCGTAAAAGACGCCGCCGCGAGGCAGCGTGCTGGCGGCCCATTCCCCCATCGCCGACCAGTTGCCGGTCGCCAGGGAGGTCTGGAACCTCTGCGGCGCCTGCGTCAGCGTTTTCAGCACCTCCCGCCCGGCCGCCCGGAAGGCCGCGCGGGCCCGCTCGTCCACCACGGGGGCCCACAGGCCGCGCGTCCCCTCAAGCGCCGCCTTGGCGAGGACCGTCTCCAGCGCCGGCGTGAACGCGACGCCTTCGCCGCGGCACGTGGGGCATCCCCAGCCTGGCGGCCCTCCCCGCCCGTCGGCCCAGATGCGCGGCTTGCCGTTGCATGTCGGGCAGACCATGCTTGTCCGGACGGCTTGCGGCGCCTTGGCGAACTCCGCGGATGCGGGCGGCTCGCCGGGCAGCCGCAGCAGGCGGACCGGCCACACCGGTTTCGGAAGCTCCGACAGGGCCTTCAGTTGCGGCTGGGCGCCCAGGAGGCTCGTCCGGAACGGCGCCGCCGGCACCGCCAGCGAGATGGTCAGCCCCCGCGCGGCAATGTCGAGTTTCACGGCCACCACGGCGCCCTCGGCGTTGACCACGGGGGCGCCGGAGGCGGCATCGAGGCGCGCGCCCTCCATCCTGAGAAAGCCTTCGACCGCCTCGGGCGCCACGATCCCGCACCGCTGCGCCAGGTCTTTTACGGTCGGCCCCTGCGCCATGTGCCCGGGCGCAACGGACAGTTCCTTGCACCACGGCCACCCGACGGCCGCCGTCGTCGGCAAGGTGCCGACCGGGGGCGCCTCGGTGGCCAGGTCCAGGCCGCCCGGCCTCGTCGGCTCCCCCTCGATCTTTAGCGCCACCAGCCCCGTGGACGTGTCGGCCAGCCCGAACTCCTTCACGGTCGCCGCCGAACCGCTCCAGAACTTCAGGCCCACCGAGACGACGCCCGGCTGACCCACCGCGCCCAGGTCCGTGACGACGAAGGTGCCCTGGCCCAGGAGGAATCCGCTCGCGTACGCCGCGGGAAGACCCCAGGAATTCAGGACAGTCACCTGGCACGCGCCGGGGGAAACCTTGTCCCGCACGGCGCCAACGTCCACGACCGCGGGCGCCGCCGGAGTGACCGCAGGCGCCACCGGCGTGGCTTCGCCCCCGGCAGACCACGGCGACGCAAGGATCATCACGAAAAGGCCCACCGCTGCCATGACCATGGAACGCATGCGCACCTCCTTGCCTGCGGCGTAGGTGTTCGGTACGGCAACGCGTATGATATCTATTTTGCGCGAGGGATCTGTCGCCCAGGCGACTCTTGGACCGGAGCCGCCGCGCGGAACCTGAAAAGATGCTCTCGTATTAAACCCGCACGCTGCCGCCCGCACAGTCGAACGCCAATGGCCGGAAGATATTACGTGATTCCCCTGCTCCGGGTGACTGCACACTGCTCACCAAGGGCGCGGCGGCGATTGATCTCCGGGGCCTTGAGGCGGACCCATCGGCGGTTGCATCTCGCGGAACTGCGGGGGGCCGCCCATCATGATGCGGCCGGGGCCGCCGGGGCCTTGAGGCGGACCCATCGGCGGTTGCATTTCGCGCGGCTGCGGGGGGCCGCCCATACCGAACTGCGGCCCCATCATGCGCTCTGGGCCACCCATCATGCGCTGCGGGCCGCCGGGGCCTTGAGGCGGACCCATCTGCGGTTGCATCTCGCGGAACTGCGGGGGGCCGCCCATCATGCGCTGCGGGCCGCCAGGCATCATGCGCTCCGGGCCGCCGGGGCCTTGAGGCGGACCCATCTGAGGTTGCATTTCGCGCGGCTGCGGGCCGCCAGGCATCATGCGGCCGGGGCCGCCGCCCATCATGCGCCCTGGTCCGCCAGGCATCATGCGCTCCGGGCCGCCGGGGCCGGGCTGCCAGTTGCCGGGACCTTGGCCGGGCATACCCGGTCCGCGCATTGCCGGTCGCGGCTCAAATCCGCCGGGGCCTTGAGGCGGACCCATGGGCGGTTGCATCTCGCGCTGCTGCGGCGGGCCGCCCATCATGCGCTGCGGGCCGCCGGGGCCGGGCTGCCAGTTGCCTGGACCTTGGCCGGGCATGCCCGGTCCGCGCATTGCCTGTCGCGGCTCAAATCCGCCGGGACCTTGAGGCGGACCCATCGGCGGTTGCATCTGGCGCGCCTGCGGGCCGTCGCCCATCATGCGGCCCGCTCCGCGCATTGCCTGTCGCGGCTCAAATCCGCCGGGGCCTTGAGGCTGACCCATCGGCGGGCACACCTGGCCGCAATATGGACACACCATCATCCGGCCCTGCCCGCCGGCCTGAGGGCCTCCCATGCCGACCTGCGGCCCCATCATGCCGCGCCCCTCCCGGTTCATGCCGGGTTGTTGCCCCGGGCGGCCGACGCCGGGGCCTCTCCTCATACCGGGACCTTGCGGCCAGTCGGGCGGAGGGCCTTCCATGCCTGGCCCCTGCTCGCCGCCAGGCGCCGGCCCGCGCACGTCGGCGGGCGCCTTCTTTCCGCCCGGGTCCAACCCCTGGGGCGGCCCGCCGGGGCTCGTGGCCGCCCACGCGGCCCCGAAGACCAAGCCTGCCGCCAGCGACCCAAGAGCGAACAACAACCAGTATCGCGTTTTCATGACTTGTCTCCCACCTGGAACCTTGTCGCGGACCGGCCGGCCCGCTGCCTTTCACACGATAGAGCCACTCTCGCGTATTGCACGGCGGCCAAGAGTTCATCCCCCGACGGCGGGGACCCGCCGTGCGAATCTCAATCCGGCGCTCTCGTCCCTAGTGTAGTGGCTGCCGCGCAGCCGGCGGTAACCGGAAATATCGTCGGTCCCACGCACCGGTGCGGCCGCACGTCGCGGCAACCCTGAAAGGGGGGTATAGGGACGCTTCGGGTGTGGCCGTTATTTGTGGCACTGTTTTGGCAGGCTCATGCTGTGAGCCCGCCTGGGCGGGCTTTGCGCCGCAATAGCGGCGTGTAGACCGGGGCTTTTAGCCCCGGTATGCGAGCGAGCAGGCCCACCTTCCGTTTTCTCATTCCTTTAGAGCCCGCTTGAGCGGGCGACTCCAGTCTTGGCGAGCGCGCGGACCCGGCAACAGTGACAAGCCCGCTGAAGCGGGCTACAAGAAGAGGATGGAAAAAAGGGGAGCCGCGTTGCGCGCACTCCTCGGCCTAAAAGGCCGAGTCTACACCCCGCATCGCGGGGCAAAGGCCCCTAGAAGGGGCCTGACGGCCAAGGCCACGATCTGCGGCCACCACCCCCCAGGGCTAAGACTCGACGTGCCAGGCGGCCTGACGCGGGTCAGCCTGGGTGATAGCAGCAGCGGGATGGTCCGGCACATCCGAGAAGAGGTGATCGCTTATGAGCAATCGCGGCGGGTGTCGTTAACGCCGTAACCCGCCGGACAATCGAAGATGCTCCACCGTAACTCCCCTGGTTACGCAAGTCCCGCCGGGGGAGTTCGCCCCGAGGGGCGCGAAGCGGCTTCCAGGGGTTCAACCCAGGGCCTGTGGCCCTGGTGAAAAGGCCGCAAGAACGCGTCTGTCTTACGGCGCAGCCGTCCTGCGTCGAGCGACGAGGCCCGCGAGCCCCAGCCCCATGAGGATCAGCGTGGCCGGTTCGGGGGTGACCACCGGAGTGCCATAGGTGGTGCCGATAGCGTCTCCGATGGTGCCGAATTCGGCAGGAACGGTGGCTACTGCATTACGCCAATCATTTCCGGCGGCGTCAAGGGCAGTAAATGAATCGCGTGGGATGACGGTGCCGTCCGCGGTCGTCAAATCGCCAATGCCGCCCCAGGCGAAAGAGATACCCAGGCTGGAGAAAGCGGTGGTTTCGGCACCCACGGGAAGATTGGCACTGGCCATCCCGGACCTGGCGTCAGCCTCTGCTTTTGTCGAGACCGTAATCTCGTTATATCCATTCAATATAAATGTCATTACTATTGGGGTCGCGTTTACGTATTCCCATACAGGGTCATAGTTGTTGGGGGGCATGGGTACGCCACTATAGTAGCCCATACGGGATACCGCCAGATACACAAGCGCGTCTCCCGAGATGGTGCAGAGGCCGGAATACCAAGCAGAACAGGAAAGGTTATCCCCCGGAACCGACACGAAGGAAGGGTTGTAAGAAAGATAGTAGCCAATGGGGGCCGTTACCACTTGAGGGGCCTGGTCCGAACTGCCCAGAAAGAATCGGAATGTGGTGCTCGCATCAGAATGGGTGATCGCGCCGTAGCTTGGCAAACTTTGGCGGTAGAATCCCGTTGAACTTGCCAAGGATAGCGAATACCCGGCTCCCGCCTCGCCAATGACAATACATTGTCCACAGGGTTCCCGCCCAATGCCATGGGTACTGGGGGCTGTCAGCCCGCCAAGGTGGCTCACGGACACCTGGTGTTCAGGTCCCAAGGTCAAAAAGCCACTCTCATCTCCCCACCACCACCAGGTTCCGTCTACATAACGGTTTGCCCCGTTTATCCACGACACCGTGGCGTTGGATACATCGCCAAAGGCACTTGCGACCGTGCCGCCCAGTAACGCCGCCAGCAGGATCGCGAGTCCTATCAGGTTAGTGGTTCTCATTGCCGTTCCCTTTCGTCAAGATTGGTCACCGGATGATGTGGCCTGGATGCTGTATGTCATCAGATTTCTGACCCTCTTGCCGGCCGGGCACAGCGATAGGCGCCGTGATGCCGCACGATGCGCCGGCCTTAAAGGCGCCACCCCCGAAGCTGAGCGACGAGCCGGGTGTGAACATACCCGCCATGCCGCAACAAACAAAAAGGGAGGATCGGCCGCGCGCGGCCATCCTCCCCCGGAACTTCCTCGATTGTCGAGGACGTAAGGCCAATCCCCATCGACCCGTGTTCCTCAGTAGGGTAATATGAGTCACTTCTCCAGCAAAGTCAAGCGGATTTCGGAAAAACTCTCGGGAAAAGTCGGCCATGGAATCTGGTGACACTGCCGCGTATTGCCTCCGGCAAATCTCCGGCGAGTTGCCCATCAGCGTAGCAATCTTGTACAGGCTCTCTCCCTTCATCGCCAGTTGGCTGCCGAACGTGTGCCGGTAGTCCAGGCAAGTCCACGATAGCCCGGCCTTCTGGTTGGCGGCGCGCAGGTCGCGCCTAAAATTGTCCACGTCGTAGTATGGCAGCTCTACTTTCAAGGTATTGCGCGGCGGGTACGGAGACCCGCCGCGCACAATACGGAAGTTGCACTGTCATATTAGCGGCTGCCCTTGGGGCTGGGGAAGTACCAGTCGCCGATACAGGGCCAGGGGGCGTAGCGGTCACGGTAGGCCCGCTCCAGCCGAGGCCCGTCGCCCCTCCGGGGCGAAATGAGAAAATGGAATATCCGCTTTCCACGGGTTCCGCGACGCCGAACTTGGCGTCGCTCCACCCGTGGCTACAGTCCGCCGCCCCGTTGGGGCGAAAGACGGCCGCGCCGGGCGGCCGGGCGGGCGAAAGACGGCCGCGCCGCGCGGCCAGGCGGGGGTGGTTATTGGTCGGCGTCTCCATTGAGGAGGGAGAAGAGGTCATTCTGGCAGTATGCATCCGCTTCGTGCAGGATGCGGAGTTTCTTGTCTTTCGTGAGGTCTTCTTCCATGTCGCGGTTGTTGACGTCCACGCCGACGCGGATGATGCGCGGCGGTTCCTGGTCGCCTTCGGCCGGAAGGTCTGCCGCATCCAGATAGACCACCCTGTTGAAATCGTCCGCGGGGCGGTTGAAGCGAAGGTGGATTTCGGTGAATGACCCGGCGAGGCGCGTGAATCGTTCGGCAACGACGGCGACGGGAGACTCCGGCGATGTGTCGAAAGAGTACGTCGTCACCTTGCCGAGGCGCACCTGCTTGCACTGCCCCCAGAGGCGCTTGAACTGGTCCGTGGCGCGAATGACGACGTCCTTGCACTCGGGCAACTCGATTTCCTCGCCGCCCAGCACCCGCAACTTGTATGGAAACGTAAAGACCGGGCCGCGCGGGGTCAGCGTAAACGTGGGCATCTCGACTTCGCCCTTGCCGGGATAGGCGAACTTCTTGGTGACGCAGAATGCGGCCGGCCCCTGGACGACGTTCTCGAAGAGGGCGGGCCAGGTGTCGTTGAGCCAAAGGCCGAAGTCGCCGAGTTTTTGCCTTTCGGCGCGTGCTTCGATGGCGGGCCTGATGTCCGCGCCGACCTCCACGAGGTGTTCCTCTATGGCGGCTTGTGTGAACCTGAATTGCGACATAGTGGCCTCCCGACCAGCAGCCGCCGCGCTCCTGCCGGCGGGCCGGTGCAATTGCGTATTATACCCGCAAATCATGCGTAGGCAAACGCAGAGGCGGCGCGAAGGGCGGCGCGTCACTTAGAATGACAGCGCTACCTCCGTATTGTGCGCGGCGGTTCTCCTGAACCGCCGCGCAAATCGCTGTATTGGGTGCCACGGTTGCGCCGTTCAGCAACCGTGCCGCCGTTCTACGCAGAGCACGGCTGCAAACAGCGCAGCCGTGGCACCCGGCGTCTCGGATACTGTGCCGGCGGCGCGGGGGAATCACGTAATATTTCGCGGCCGATGGCGTTCGACCTTGCGCGTGGAGCGCGCGGGATGATTCGTGTCGGTCACGTTCCGGCCGAAACCCTTCGGCCTCGTAAACGTTGTACTTATAGGGGGGGGCTATGGGCGGGTGCGCTGAGGCATATCGGTAAAATGCGAGACGCGATGAGCAGAGTATCCCTGGCCTCGGCCGTGGTCCTCTTGGCGGCGCTCGGGGCACTGGGCGCGGGCGCGCCGGCGAACCCTTACGAAACTGCCGCCGCCCCGACGCCTGACACGCAGATCGACAAGCTGGTTTTCGCCAGGCTGGAGAAACTTGGCATCGAGCCGGCCCATCTGTGCTCGGACGCGGTGTTCGTCCGGCGGGTCTACCTGGACGTCATCGGCACGCTACCCACGGCGCAAGAGGCGCGGGAGTTTTTTCAGGACAAGGACCCCCAGAAACGCCGCGCGCTTATCGACCGGCTTCTGGAGCGCGACGAGTTTGCAGATTACTGGGCGATGAAGTGGGGAGACTTGCTCCGGGTCAAGGCGGAGTTCCCGATAAACCTTTGGCCGAACGCGGCCCAGGCGTATCACCGCTGGATCCGGACGAGCATCAAGGAGAACATGCCGTACGACCGGTTCGTGCGCGAGATGCTGACGGCCAACGGGAGTTGTTTCCAGTCGCCGCCGGTCAACTTCTACCGGGCGATGCAGAACAGGGAGCCGCAGGGCATTGCGCAGACGGTCGCGCTGACCTTCATGGGGATGCGGACGGATACGTGGCCGAAGGAACGGCTGTCGGGGATGGCGGCGTTCTTCTCGCTGATAAGCTACAAATCAACAGGTGAATGGAAAGAAGAGATCGTCACCTTCGATCCGGACAAGAAAGCGGCGCCGGCCGCTGCGACGCAGGCAGCCGCAGCCGGCACGACGCAGACGGCATCCGGCGCGACACAGGCCGCCACGGGCACGACGCTGAAAGTTGCCGGCGCGACGCAGGCCGCGGCCACCTCCGTAACGCCGCAAGCCGCGATCTTCCCGGATGGGACGGCTGCGCGGCTGACGGCCGGGCAGGACCCGCGCGCGGTCTTTGCCGACTGGCTGACGGCCCCGAGAAATGCGTACTTTGCGCGGGCGATTGCGAACCGGGTGTGGAGCTGGCTGGTGGGGCGCGGCATCGTCCATGAGGCGGACGACATGCGGCCCGACAATCCGCCGGCCAACCCGGAACTGCTGGCGCACCTGGAGCAGCAGATGGTCGCGGTGCGGTACGACATGAAGGAGTTCATGCGCCTGATCCTAAACTCCAAGACGTATCAGCTTTCGTCGATTCCGAGGACCGAGCGGCCCGAGGGCGCGGCGAACTTCGCGTACTATCCGCTGCGGCGGCTGGAGGCGGAGGTGCTGATCGACGCCCTCGACCAGATCACCGGGACGACGGAGAAGTACACGAGCGCGATTCCGGAGCCGTTCACGTTCATTCCGGAGAACCTGCGGTCGATAGCGCTGCCTGACGGCAGCATAACGAGCTCATTCCTCGAGATGTTCGGGCGTCCGTCGCGCGACACGGGGCTGGAGTCGGAGCGCAACAGCCGCCCCACGGCCGACCAGCGGCTGCACATGCTCAATTCCAGCCACATCCAGCGAAAGCTCGAACAGAGCAAGAAACTTCAATACCTGACGCAATCCAGGAGCGAGCCGCGCGAGGTGGTCGCGGGGCTCTACCTGATGATCCTTTCGCGCTGGCCGACCGAGGAGGAGATGAAGACGGCGCTGGCGTACTCTGGGCCAGGCGGCGCGAAAGGCCGCGAGGCCGCGATGGATATCGCGTGGGCCCTGATCAATAGCACGGAATTTCTCTACCGGCATTAGGACGACGGCGCTGCATCGCTATTTGCGCGGCGGGTCTCCGTACCCGCCGCGCGGAAATGCCACAAGCTGACGGAGACTGGCGGCTGTCGGCACGGCGGCTACGGAGAGCCGCCGCGCAAGACCTTGAAAGTAGCAATGTCATATTAGGCGAGGTGAAGCGATGAACACGGAACGCAAGTCCGGCGGCATCGTGGGAACGGGCGGCGTGCTGATCTCGCGGCGCGAGGCGATGCGCCTGGGCCTCATCGGCGGGGCGGGGCTGCTGGCGGCCAACGGTCTGGGCCTGCGCGCCCTG
>Ga0209777_10006628_pt1 | contig 13002 bp, 24 predicted proteins | sample FrelakmetHBP12HB_FD_187147 | JGI IMG/M metagenome (GOLD analysis project Ga0209777, IMG submission 187147) | Freshwater lake sediment microbial communities from the University of Notre Dame, USA, for methane emissions studies -HBP12 HB (SPAdes)... | ecosystem: Environmental > Aquatic >...
CCCTGGCTTCCCTGCTGGCTGGGGCAAGCTGGGCAGCTAGCTAACCAGGCTGGCCGGCAGCTTCGGTGGGGGGGTTAGAAGGTCGGGAGCAGGCATTATACGGTTGTACGGCTGTGAGGATGCACGGCTGTGGGGCTGTGAGGGTGTGAGGCTGTCCGTTAGTATCTCCTGATATCTGCTAGGTCGGCAAAGCAATCGAAGCAGAGTAGCTGCCCCTGGTAGCGCCAGAAGCGGCTGAATACTCCCAGGCACCGGGGGCACCGGCGAATCATCCCGGGCGGGCACGCATCCACGCGCCGCACGCCGGCCAGTTCGTCATGGGTCAGAATCCGAAGCCCGCGAATGATCGGTTTCATTTGCGCCCCTTCCCGGTATGCCCGGCGTCCGCCGCTTCTCGGCTGACACCAGGGCTCGAATGTACGGCTGCTCGGCATTCGTCAACGTCGCTTCTAGCCGCCATTCCCCGGGCTCCCCTGAGACTGGGAGCCGTGACGGCTGGGCGACAATCAGGCTGTCGAAGTTAGTAGACAACACTGGGTTGCCGTCTTGAATCTCGGCCAGGGCTCGCCGGTAAAGCCTGAATCGGGCCATTGACCAAATCCAGCTAGCCCAGTGGATCATCTGACTATCGACCTTCGGTAGCGCGATCACCTCCCCCATTCCGATGCGCCCGCCCTGCTCGCCGGATTCGATTAGCAGCGTCGCCACGTCGGTATCATCGGGCGCCCGATCCACCATCCGGTACAGCGTGTCGCCCATTCCAAACCACCCGATGCCGGCGACCCCCACGAGTTTGACCATGCCAGCGATCCGCCGGGGTGCGCTGGCCCGCTTGCCTAATATCCACTCCGCCCATTCCCGTAGGATAGGCTCGCCACGTTCCCAGGCGGCGCCAGTTCTTTCCCAGTTCACCATGCAGCCGAGTGATAGGCATTCTTCTACTTCGTGCCGCCAAAGCCATATTCCGACGTATAGCCCGGGCTCGACTGGATAGCGGACGATGCCAGACGGCTCGCGCACGCCGAAGGGGCCTATTAGCAGCTTCTCGCGAATCAGGACTGTGCATCTTACGTAGTACGTGAACCAGGGCTGATCTTCCCATTCCCATGGCGCCAGTCCGCCAGACAGGGGAATGGCCGTTCTGGTCGGCACGTCGTACAGGCATTCCGACACGTAAGCGGCGTTTCGATCATACTCGAAGGCAAACGGGCGCCGGCTGCCATCCCAAAGGTCGCATCGCCCGCCGACCAGTCCGGCCCGCAAATCGTCGCAAACGGCCGGGCAGGGCGCCGTGTGCCGACCATGGGAGTGGCGCCGCATGGTTTCCTGGCCGAGCGCCCCGGGCGTGGGGTATACCCCGGATTCTAGGTGCTCGAACAGGGCAACCAGGCGCTTTAGTAGGGCGGCGGTGGGATACTCATGGCTGCCCCATACCTTGCTTTCGTGAAGCGAGCCCCAGTTGTTGCCCTGGCGTAGCGTGATACAGGCGGCCCGGGCGGCAAAATCCAGGCTGTTCTTACAGCAGAGCACGGTGTCTTTGGGGTGCGCGGCAGCGTCCGGCAGCCAGCGGAAAGCAGTTAGGTCGCGACAGAACACGTCTAGCCGATTCGTCGTGACGAATCCCCGCCATTCGCTGTAAGATTGGCACTCGACTGTGACTAGCTCGCTGCCCTGGCCCAGCCAGGATAGCCGCCCTTCGTCGTCGCAAAGTGCAAGCGTATGCGAGCGCAAGCTACGGCGCCGGTAAGCCGGCCAGAATGCCGAGTGGCCGATCATCGTCCGGCGATCACCCAGGCGGCTATGCCGTCTATCTGGCTGGCGTAGCGTGTCAGCGAAGGTGCGAGTGCCCCCATTGTGGCTGTGCCCCGGACGACTAGATTGAACAGGGCTCGCTGCTCTGTCAGCGGCCGGCTGGCAATACGTTCTAGCTCGGGCCGTATCTGGCGGTAGTAGCGGACTGTGCCGACCCAAAACTGTTCCCGGGCAGTGGCGGGGCGTTCTTCTTCTTCTTCTTCTTCTTCGAGACTGAATAGCTGGGCGGCTGTGGACCGGTAGCGCTTGCGCAGTTCACCAGGGACGTTGACAGTCATTTGTACCAGGAATGCCAGCCGGACAGTGTTCTGATTCGTGGCGAGCGAGCGCACCCAGTCTAGGGCTTCGACCAGTAGATAGGCTTCGGGGGGTATTACCTCTGCTTGCGGTGGGTGGGTTTCGTCGCCTTCGTCAAACTCAGTCGGCATTGACCAATTCCTCCGGCCACTTGACTAGCCCGGTGGCGTGGTGCCGCGCTTGGCACCTAGAGCAAATCCAGCCTTCGACCCAGCGGGGTCGATTCGGCCGGGGGCCGGTGTCTACTATCATCCGCTTAAGTTTAGACGGCGCGTACTTGCCGCACAGTGTACAGGCGAGCGAGCTAACGACGATTGCCATGTGCTTTCTTCTCTGCCCGCCGGCAGTTATACCGCCGGTTAGGCTCGGCTTTGCGGGCTTGCTGACATGGGGGAAGTGGGCACCAGGCAGTGAGATTGTTGGCGGGGATTGGCGGCAGGAACAGCCGCCCGCAATTGCGGCAGCGGACTAGGTGACCGTTCCGGGAGCTAGGGCACTCGCCATCGCTGTACTTAACCCAGCCGCAGGCCAGGCAGGCTACACCGTCAATGTCGCGATAGAGACTGTTTCTACTGTGGCAACGTGGGCAAGGAGTAGTGACATTGTGGGGGGATTCTGCTATACTATCCATGAGCCCTTCGAGCCAGGGCCACTGAGAATCCGCCGCCCCTCCGGGCGGCGTTCTCGTTTCCGGCATGTCTACTCTAGCACCTTCCCGCTCCCCTGTCTACCCCCCTAATCGCCATGGCGATTGTGATTGCTCGTCAACAGTGGTAACATAAGGTCGGCTGGAGGCGAGCCATGCTGACTGGCATAGCAGCTTATGCGGGCTATCGTCGCCCCCCGACCCCCGGGCGTGTTCCCCTGGCTCTGTCCATGCTGAACCCGGCGTGGGCGCTCACCTATCGCGAGCGTAACCCGGGCGGTTACCTGATCCTTCGGCCTGATCGGGGGGATGACCCCGACCAAATAGACTACTCTGCTGACGACCCCCAGGCCGAAGCGCAGAGATTCTTTTCCCGTTTCATCCTGCCAGCGCTCCGGCAAGTGCCCGCCGGCACCTACTCGGCCAGCCTTGGCGCTAACGAACAGTGGCCCGGGGCTGACAGGCTGGATTTTCGCGCTGCTTTCGAGCTAGCACTCTGCCGGATTGTCCAGGGCGTTCGCGGGCTCGACTACGTTGCGCTAGCCTGTCCGGTCGGCAACTTGAAAGCTGTCGAGGTTGACCATTTCGCTGGCGTGTTCCGGGAAGCCCGCTGGATTAGCTATCACGCCTACTTGCGGCCGAATGCCTGGTCCCTGTCTGCCGAAATAGACGGCGATTACTTCTGGCGCCCGACTCGGGCATGGATGCCCCAGTTGCGTCGGCTCGGCCTGCCGTTGCGGCTGCTCTGTACTGAATCCGGCACGTTTGCCCGGGGTCAGTCCATGACTGCAACGGCTCTGGCCGAGCTAGACGTAGCCCTAGCCGGCGCTATGGCAATCGAATGCGCCCGGGTGGGCGCGACCTTCGGCGGAATGCTCCCCTTCGGCTTTGGGCTTGAAGGGGGCATGGCTGCCTGGAACCTAGACGGTAACGAATCCCTATTCGAGAGTGGGGGTGGCCCTGTGGCCGATCCTGTAGTCGGGCCGGGGATTGCGGCTAAGCTGGCGCAAAATCAGGATCACGCAATCACGGCAGAGCAGTACATTACCCCTGATTGGTCTGTGGCGGTCGGGGGGAAGGGCATTTACATTTACAGCCGAGCACAGAACGATGTGGCTTTCCTGCCGCCGACTGGCCCGGCCAGCAACACGGCGATCCTGGCCCTGGCTGACAACTTGATAGCGGCAGCGCAAGCGCTCAAACTTGCGGCAGGGGGCTAACATGGCAAGCGCTCTAGACCTGTTGCTGCCCCGGGACGTGCCCGGCCAGGTGGCCGAGCTAGTCAAGCTACAGCGGGAAATGGCCGAGAACATCCGGCAGCTAGCAGCCGCCGAAGGTCGGGCGTCTGCTCGGCCAGAAAACCCTAAAGTACAATGGGCCAGGCTGGCCGTCACGGCGGGCGTTCTCACCCAGGACTACAGAACAGCCGACTATATTGACATAGTTCTGATAGTAGCATCGGGGTCTGCCGCCGGGTTGCATCAAATCGTCGTGGCGAACAGCATAGTCATGGAATTCTATCTATCCGCCAATGGCACCGTGACGATAGAACTACACGACGCGCCGATTAGCGTTACCCGGGGCTTCCCCATATCACTTGTGGCGGCGGGCGCCACGTCAAGCGTCTGGTTTGCGTTCATCGCCCAGGACTTCCCCCAAATCGTTCCGGGGGTCGGGACAAAGTAACGTTGCCGAAGAAGATTGAGGAAGCCTTGAAGCGGTCGGCTAAGGCTCGGGGCTTCGAGCCTGGCAGCAAGCGCTGGAAACGCTACGTTTACGGCACTCTGTCTAAGCTGAAGAAGGAGCGTCAGAGTGGCGCATCTTGACGAGCAAGCGATAGGCGAAGCGCACATTGTAGCCGAAGAAATAGAAGAAGCGGCTACCGACGTTCAGAGCGAAATCGAAGAAGCGCACGAGCAGGCGGCCCGGGGCGACGTGGCCGGCGCCGAAGCCCGGCTACAGCAGCTAGAAGCCCGGCTATCTGCACTCGAACAAGCAACCGTCGATTTGCGGCAGGCAATCTCTGAGCGAGCCGAGCGCGAGCACGTACACCTGATGCCCGGGCACCTCCAGACGCTTTCCGACGCCCTGGCCGAAATCGAATCCGAAGAACGGGAGCCGGACCGCCGGCCGTGGATCTACAGAACTGTTGGGAGACGTAGGTAATGGCGCGTAAGAAGCGCGATCCGGCCGAGCAGATAGGCGACAACTTCACCATCCCGGACTCTGGCCCGGCCAGGGAAAAGACGCCGGCGGCGAAGCCGCCAAAGGTAACTATCAAAGCCTGCCAGGGTATCGTGGAAGCGATACAGTCTGTCGCGCTTCTGATCGGGCACGCGCCGGAGGACGCCCAGGCCGAGCGCGATGCGGCAGTGGCCGGCCTGATGGCGGCAGCCAGACATAGCGTTCTGGTTGCCAGGCTGATAACTGGCACCCAGTTTGCTGGCGACTATGGCACTATCGCGCTTGGCGTGGGTGGCCTGGTCGGGCGGATTGGGCTAGACCTTGCGGCAACCGTGCGGCCGGAAGAAACGGTTAAGGTAGCCCGGGAGCGAGTCTATGCGGTAACCGGGGTCGGCTACACCCTCATGGGTGCGGCCGGCGGCGATCTATCGGGCCTATTTGGCGGCCCGCCAGTACCAGAGACGGAGCCTGACATTGTGGAAGCAGGGGGAACATATAGCCCTGATCGGAGCAACGGGGTCGGGCAAGACATTCTTAGCCCGATCCTTGCTCCAATACAGGAAACATCGCGTAATGTTCCGCACAAAGCCTGACGGCTTATACTGGGCCGGGTGGAAGCGAATCACGAACGTGGATCAAATGAACCCACGCGCACATAACGCATATCTGCTAGAACCACCGTACGAACGTCAATGGGAGCAGTTCGCGGCAGCTATGATGCAGATTTGGCGGGAAGGTGCCTGGACGTGCTACATTGACGAAGCGTACTATTTGCAGCACTCGCTCGGCCTGGAAGATAGCATGGTGAAGCTGCTAACTCAGGGCCGGAGCAAGGATATTAGCGTTGTCGTCGGAATGCAGCGACCGGCGTGGGTTACGATGTTTGCCTTGTCGGAGCCGATACACCTGTTCTCGTTCCGACTGGGCGATAAGCGCGACCTTCGGCGGGTCGGGGAAGGGGTAAGCTGGGAGTATGTAGACGCGATTCAGGAGCTAGGCGAGTACCAATTTGCCTACCACAACAAGGTAACGGGTCGCACGGTTAAGGGCCGGGCTGACGAGCTAGCCCGGGTGCTAGGGGGTGAACCGATTGAATCTCGAAGCTGACGCAGTTGCGGTTATCTGGCTCGGCACCGCAATCGCCCTGTTTTACGTGGTAGTCCGCCTGCTTGCCGCCTGGCTGGTAGCGCAGGGGGGCACCGCCGAGTCAGTTGGCAAAGCGCTTCTGAACATTTACCCGGGTTAGGGCCAGGGCCAGGGGCACAGTCCTAACCCATAGCACGTCAGGGTAACCGATGCCAGCACAGCAAGTAGGCCCGGCGGCGGCCCCGGGGCCAATGCCGCCCCAGGCGGCTACGTCCCTTCCCCAGCAGCAGCAAGTGCCATTCGTCCGGGCAACCGGCACGACTCGCACCTCGCTTAGCGTGCAGGACGCTAAGACTCTGACAGCCGCACAGCAGCCGATAACCCAATCGCTTCCAGGGACTGGGTATCTGGTTTGGGTCGACCTTGAAATGATCCTTGCGGCAACCGGCAACACGTCGTCTAACTCTGTGGCGATGGCCGAAGATGCGCCCTGGTCGGCATTCGCGACGATCACCCTTGACGACGGCGGCCCGCAAATGGTGAATATTGACGGTTACTCGCTTTACTTGCTGAACACCTACGGTGGGTTTGGCAAGCGGCGGGTTGACCTGTCAACGGACACCATGGTTTACTCGGCCCTGACGACTGGCACCGGGTCGGCGGCTGGGTCGGGCACATTCCGGCTGAGAATCCCGGCGGCAATCAACGAGCGAGATTACTACGGCTTGCTTGGCAACCAGGATCGGGCCACGAAGTACAACCTTCGTGACGACCTGTCTGCTAGCTCGGCAATCTACTCGACTGCGCCAACTGCGCTTCCGGCTGTGACAATCAACAGGGCATACGCTTTCCTGCCTGTTCCTGGCCCACAGTCGGCAATTGGGCAGCCACAACAGCAAATTCCCGACGGTTATGGCATTGTTCACTACATGACCGCCGTGAAAAGCGAAGCAATCCCGACCCCTGGTCTGGTGAACCACTACATTCGCAACCTGTCGAATGCAGTTCGACTGTTCATCCTGGTATTCCGGCAGGGCTCGGGCTCGACTCCCCGCGCTTCTGGCGAGACTGGCCTGGCTGGCGGTACTCAGATTGATTTCAAGGTGGGAACTGACGTTATATTCTCGGAAACGAACCGGGAGCGGCGTCAGATCATGTGGGACCGCTATCGCTGGGATGCACCTTCCGGCGTGCTGGTGTACGACTTCCTGGCAGATGCGTTCCCGCTTGTGGGCTATGAATTGGGCGATGATTACCTTTTCTTGGGTAATGTGTCAGAAGCCCAGTTCGCAATCACCTACAACTCTACCTTTACAGCCAACGCCAGCAACGGCTTGACGATCATTACCGATAGCCTGTACATCCCGCCGAACGTCAACATTTACTCCTATCCATTCGCGTAAGAAGGGGAGGGAATAGGAGTGCCTAACGTGATGAACCGGATTCGCAGCTTGGGGCCTGGCCTGGTGACCGGCGCGCCGAACTACGGCGGGCTCGGCCCGGGCGTGGCTCCTGACACGGCTGCCGGCGGCGGGTTCTCTGTATATGGCTCGGCTACTGCGGCCGGCGGGGCAGCCGGTGGGGTAGACGTACAGGCAACTGGCGTGCTGCTCGTCGCCCTGGTTGCTGTCCTGGTCTGGACCGGGCTGAAACTGAAGTAAGGGGGAGAACATGACCGGACCCCACCAGACGGCGCTAATCATCGGCTTAGTTCTCGGCGCCGCGCTGGCTTTCCTTCGCAAGCCACAAGGGGGCTTCTAATGGACCTTTGGTGGATCATCTTCGCAATCATCGGGTTTCTGATCGGCCATTACGTCGTGCTCTTTCTTCGCCCGCCGCAAGGAATTGCGGCGCCCTGACGTGGAAGAACTGCATGGCCCGGAGCCCAGGACAGCCGACGAATATCTGATTCAGATATATGCGGCTGTCCGGGCTCTAGTTACCTCTAGCAACAACTTGGGCCGGCGTGTCGAGCGACTAGAGCGCTGGCGATGGTATCTGGAAGGGCTTGGCGCCGCCAGCGCGATCATGGCCGCTGCTCTAGTCGGGCACCTAGTACACCTGTTGGGGTGAGCGTATGATTGACCCGTCAATCGAGCGCACCGTGCTTTCGGCAATCACATTGATTGGGGGTGGCGCCCTGCTCTGGCATTTCGGCTTCTCGACTGAATCAGTCGCGCTGATTGGGCCAGTTTGGGGGGCTGTCGTGGGCTTCTGGTTTGGCGCAAGCGGGACGGCGGCGGCGGCGATAGCGGCCCGCCAGGCGGCAAAGTAGTATGCCGTCGCTGTACGGTCTGATTCTGGTAGCGGCCGGGCTTACTTGCCTACTCATCGCGCTACACGGCGCGAAGGGGCTAGAAATCACTCTGCCGCCCGGCCAGCAATCACCTTCAGAATGGCTGCCGAAGGGCGTAGCCGTTCAGCCGGCGGCTACGTCGCAAAGCTGGCCCCCGAAGGGCGTACAGTGAAAACTATCATCCTGCTCGAAGCGGCGGTACTGCTCGGCGGCAGCGTCGTACAGCGCATGGCAAGGGGCGAGCAGTTCTCGGAGATTGCCGTCTATCACCTAGGCCGGGTGGCCCTGGCCGACGTGATACTGCTCGCCATTCTGCTATCGCTGGACGAAGTAGGGCTAGGCGAGACGGCTGCCCTGTTCGGCGGCCTAGTGGTACTCGGCTACTTGCTCGCGGCCGGCGGGGCGCTCGGCTCCGCTACGGCTGGCGTGGTGGATTCGTTCTTCCAAATAAGCGGCGGGCCGGCAAGCGGCGGCGCCAGTGGTGGGGGAAGGCAGGCAGAAGCATGAGATTTGTTGACATACTGGGCGCTTTTCTTAGCGGTATCATCATCATCGCCGGAATCAGCATGGTTGTCGCGCCCGACACCCAGGCACCCAAGCTGATTAGCTCGTTTGGCGATGCGGCGGCGGGTCTGGTCAAGGCGGCAAAGGGCTAATGCCTAATCGGCTTGACCTTCTGATTCACCTGGCCCGCCGGGGGGGCTATAAGCGCTATCTGGAGATTGGCGTAGCCGGCGGGCAGACGTTCCGGGCGGTGCCGTGCGAGTGGAAAGCGGGAATAGACCCGCTGCCCGGGCTCGGCACCGTTACGGCAACTTCCGACGAATACTTTACCGCGCTGCCAATCGGGGTCAAGTTTGACCTGATCCTGGTTGACGGCGATCACCGTTCGGAGTGGGCGCTTAGGGACGCCCTTCACTCGCTGGATCACCTATCACCGGGCGGCACCATCGTCATGCACGATTGCTTGCCGACAGCAGCCGAGCAGATGGTACTCCCGGGTGACCGCTACGGCTGCTATACTGGCGACGTGTGGCGAGTCATGGCAACCCTGGCCCGGCACCCGATGCTTGACTGCGCTGTTGGCGACTTCGATTGGGGCTGCGGGGTTATCGTCAACCGACGCAATCCAGCTAGGTTCGACGGCGCTATGCCGTCGATTCGTGACTGGAAGTGGGAGCAATACGCCCAAGCGCCGGGGTCATTGTTCCCGATCCTGGCCTGGCCGGAACTGCTCGCCTGGTGGGCGGGCTCTGAGCTAGTGACGGCTGACGGCTACTCTCGAAGGGGCAAGGTATGGGTGCCGCAAAGCACTTAGATCCCGGGCTCTGGCCTGTCGTAACTGCTGTTCTCCCGGAGCGCGACAACGGTTGCGATTGGGTGCGCGTCGTCAATCCATTTGTACACCTCAAACTATCCGGCTATCGCGTCTGGACAGCCCACCAGATCAAAACCATACAGCACCGGCCCGACGTGATAGTGCTACAGCGGTACGGGGTCAAAGAGCCAGAAATGGTATCCTGGCTCATCAGCGACACGCACGCCCACGGCACCGCTGTTGTGATAGACCACGACGACGATAACCGTCTAACGGCGCCCGTACAAGAGGATTTGCACGTTCCCGAAGCCCACCAGTGGGTTAGGGATGGCATGGCCCGGGCTGACGCCCTGACTGTGACGACAGAATACCTAGCTGCCAGGCTACGGGAGGAAAATCCTCATGTTGTCGTGCTGCCGAATCTGGTTGACCCGGATCAATGGCGCTTGCCAGTCGATAGGAAATGGCGCCTTAGTCAGCGTATCGTGGTCGGCTGTCAGGGCGGCATTACTCACCTTCACGACTGGCGGCTTGTCTCAGAGTTGTGGCCGATCCTGGCCGACCAGTTCCCCACGATCGATTTTCTGCTCGTCAACGTGGGGCGCTCGCCGGATTGGCTCACCGCCCTTCGGGAAAGACTGGGGCCAAGACTGCTAGAGCCTAAGTGGCTGCCGAGCAACCAATACCAGTACAACACGGCACAGGTTGACATCGGCTGGTGCCCATTGGAGCCGACAGAGTTCAATCGCTGCCGTTCCCCGCTTAAGTGGCTGGAACACTCCATGTGCGCGGCGCCGGTTGTCGCCAGCCCGACGCTGTACGCCGACTACATCCGGCCTGGCCGGACTGGCTTTCTGGCCGAATCTGACGACGACTGGCTCCGCTACACCTCAGAGCTAATCAAATCAGCCAGCTTGCGCCGGCGGATCGGCTACCAGGCGAAGCTGGAAGTAGAGCGCGATTACAACGTGCATGACCCCCGGCAGCAGGAAAAGCGCATGCTGGCCTACCGGGATACGTGGGAAAGAGCAAGGGGTGAGCCGTATGGCAGATATGAAGCGCGGCACGCCGGAGAGTACGAGCATGGTAGTGGGCTCGCCCCGGCTACGGTCGGCTCGTGGTTCTCCAATCGGGGCGGCTTTTGATCGGGATACGAGCCCGGGCGTAGGGGGGCAGACTCCAGGCACAGTCGGTTACAGCCCGATGGCAGGGCCGGCGGGCTCCCAGTCGCCAGCGCTCCCGATGGCAAACATGACATGGGGAGTGGAGCCCGGGCCGTACATGTCGATTCTCCCCTGGCCGCCCATGCTGGCCGGGGCGCCGACAGTCGCCCAGTTCGACCTAGGGATAGCCGGGCACCCCGGGGCGCCACATCCCTTCCACTGGGGCCTAGGCGCAAGGTCGGGCATTGTCGGTGCCGTCGGCAACAGCCAGGGCAACCCCCGAGCGCTCATCGTGCCGCCGGACCGCTACCGGGGGCTTACCTACGTTATGCCCTACAACGTGCGGACAGGGCGGCGCGTAAGTGCTGGCGAGCCCTCCCGGGCTAAGGCTGGCGCCGTGAGTAGGGGTCAATGAGCGAACAGCGCTGGGCGATGCGGGTTGCCGAGATTGCGGCGGCTGTGGGCTCTATTGTGTTCATCCTGTCGTTTGCGGCAAGCCTGTTGCTTGCGTTCTGGCAGCACTATGCTGACCGGCTAGCAGCCTGGCTTGTCGCGCTGGGCGAGCGCCAGCTAGAGCTAAGCCGGTTGCGCCGAATGTGGGGTGAGTAACATGCCGGAAGGCGAAGGCGAGAACGTAGTCAAAGAAGCGGCAGCCGGGTTGCAGCGCAAGGTTGGGCCGCTGCCGCTATGGGCCTGGCTTGTCGGAGGTGCCGGCGTGGCGGCTGGCGTCTATCTGTTCATCCTGGCGCCCGCCAACAATGCGGCTTCTGGCGCCGTGTCTATGCTGGCGGGCACGCCCTTGACCGGCGGCGGTGGCGGCGGTGGGGGGTCAAGCGGCGGGACCGGCGGGACTACAACCCCAACTGGCTACAGCAAGAATTCCGACTGGCTGACAGCCGTAGAATCCCAGGTGGCGGCAGCAACCGGCCTGCCAATCAGCGAAGTTGGTTTGTACCTACAGGAGTACCTAAGCGGGCGCCAGCCAATCGGCAGCGAGACGGCAGCGAGCGCCTTTAACCGGGTGATTCAGAGCGCCCTACAGCTTGGCGGGCAGCCGCCGGAAGGGGCAACCCAGCCCAGCGGGCAGAATTGGTTTAGCGACAACCTGGCCTATCTGCAAAACGCCTTTGCTTTCCTGCCGGCAGGCACGCCGGCCAGCGTGCAACAGGAATTGCTGAATCTCGCGCAAGGGCTGACAACCGAAATCAGCCAGCAAGCAGCCGACGCCCTGACGGCTATGCAGGGTATCGTCGGCATGTCGCCTAACGCCCTGATCTACACTATTAAGGCGGCGCCGACGCCCACGCCGACCCCCACGCCGACGCCCACGCCGACCCCTAATCCTACTTGGAGTTGGAGCCTGCCGACGATTGGCGCTGATACGGTTGCTGCCATAGTCAGCGCTTACACCGGGGCAACGCAAAGACTCGGCAGGGCGCCGAATCAGGCCGAGCAATCCCAGTTTTGGGCGGCGATCCTTAACATTCCGCTAGACGTGTCGCTCTGGCTCGTTCAGCAGTCTGCCGCCTATACTAACGTAACCGGCCAGCGATCCACGCCGACCATGTTGACGAACTGGTTGACGAACTACCGGGCCGAGCATACACCGGCCTAGCGGGGTGACAGCGTGAGCGCATCGGTAGACGAGCTAGCCCAACAGGCAGCCGCCGAAACGGGGCTGCCTGTCACACTCACCCGGGCCATGATCCAGTTGGAAGGGACGTACCCCCGAGCCCCTAACGGCGGGGTCAACAATAACCCATTCAACGTCGTCAGCCAGTTTGCAACTGACGCCGGGCTCGGCCAGTTCGTGACCGGGCTCTGGAATAGCATAGGCGTGGCGATCTTCTCTGACCCAAGCAAAGCAGTTGACGCGATGGCCTACGGTATCAACAACTATTCCAATTACGCGACGTTGCGGGCTCACATCGCGGCAGGGGCGCCCGCCAGCGTGCTCGCGAAGGATTTGCAGGACGCCGGGTGGGCCGGCAGTAGCACGACGTACGCCACAGCCTTGACCAACATCATGGGGAGTAGCAGCAGCGCAACCGGCGGCTCTAGCAACTGGATGCCGTGGGCGCCGGGCAGCGGGATTGGCGGCAACATCATCGGCAACCCATACTCGCCTATCCCGATTCTGAACACGTCGCCCGGCGGCAACCTGATCGACGCGATTAACAACGTCGCGCAGACAGTCGCG
>Ga0209777_10006629_pt1 | contig 13000 bp, 16 predicted proteins | sample FrelakmetHBP12HB_FD_187147 | JGI IMG/M metagenome (GOLD analysis project Ga0209777, IMG submission 187147) | Freshwater lake sediment microbial communities from the University of Notre Dame, USA, for methane emissions studies -HBP12 HB (SPAdes)... | ecosystem: Environmental > Aquatic >...
AATATTGATTAAGTCAGTCCCCACATGCTATACTCTGTACTTGGTTCGGCGTTCCGCAGTAGCTCAGCGGTAGAGCGGGCGGCTGTTAACCGCTTGGTCGTAGGTTCGAGTCCTACCTGCGGAGCCAATTTGTTCAATAGATAGAACTTCTCGTTCAGAGGTTCTATCTTTCTCAGCAGGCATTGGTACAGTATATTCGATAGCCACTCGCGTAGGGTCAAAATCAATCCTCTTGATAAAAGACCTCAGGAACGCCTTCTGCTCCACAAGCTTACCCTTGGAAAGCAGCACTTTGAAGTCCTGTACGTAGCGAATCACTTCCTCCTTATTCAGTTCTCTCGGCTTACTGTCTTCGAGGCCAGCCAGGACTTCATCTCTCGCTTTCTGTAGTTTGTTCTGTTCTTCTCTCAGATCTTTAATCCTCGGCGCTAGGTCATCAAAGTCGAGCTTCCCGGTTTCTAAGGCTGTGTAATGTCTCAGCAACCTCTTGTTCACCGATTCAAGCCTCTTCTCTGTCTCTTCCAGACGCTCTTGCCCACGACCTACTAGAAGATGTATTTCCTCATTCACCATTCTAACTAAATCAGTCAGGTTTTCATCGGTCAGCACCTTTCCCTTTAACCTCTCTATGACGAAGCCCTCGATTTTTGCCCTGCTGACCATCGGAGCAGAGCATACGTATTTGCCCATTTTAAAACTGCTATTGCATCTATAATAGTGGTAAGTTCCCGACTTGGCTGAAGCTCCAATCATGGGTGCTCCGCAATTGGCGCAGTGAAGCAGAGGACTAAGGAGATACTGACTTGTTACAGTTCGAGGATGCCTTACCTTTGGACGCCTATCCGTCAAGAGCTGTTGAACTCTACTGAAGTCCTCCTTAGACACCAGGGGCAAATGCGCACCGGAGGTGCGTATTACCTCTCTATTCCTACATGTCCATGCTAAATTGCCAGTATAGACTTCGTTCCTTAACATATAATTAACGGTTGTTTTGCTAAACAGCTTGCCCGCTCTCGTCCTCAGCTCTTCTCTGTCCAGAGCCTCGGCGATATTTTTACTCCCTTCCCCGCCCAATGCCATCTGGAATATTCTCCTGATAATGGGAGCCTCGCTTTCATCCGGTTGCAGCCTGGATCTCACAGTACTTCCAACGCTAAGCTTGTCAGCTTTGTATCCAAAAGGAATGCCACCTCCGTTACAAAAGCCCCTCTCGGCATTCTCCTTCATGCCACGCAATGTGTCCTCTGACAGATTTGTAGAATAAAATTCATCGAGTACCTCAATCATCCCCTCCAACAGCTTGCCGGCAGCACTGTCATCTACTGGCTCGTTTATCGAGACAACCTGGACGCCGTGCTTCCTGAGTAGGGACTTGTAGATAATGGAGTCCTCACGATTCCTGGCAAACCTGGACAGCTTCCAGACCAGGATAGCCTCAAAGGGCTTACTCTTCCTTCTCGCGGCTGCCACCATCTCCTTGAACTTGGGTCGGTTGGCAGTCCTGGCGCTCTCCGCTTCATCTATGTACTCTGCAACTACTTCCCAGCCGTGTTCCAGAGCATACTTTCTGAGTGCCTTTAGCTGTGCAGGGATAGAGAGGTCTTTCTCAACCTGCCGTTCACTACTTACTCTTGCGTAGCATGCTACTTTCATTGCAGTCCTCCAATTGCTTGGGTCGACAACGTTCCTTCAGTTCTCAGGGGAAAGGAAACGACGCTGAAGGGCTTAGAGGTTACGGGATAGACAAAAGCTATAACCTCACCAGGATTGTACACAGGATTCAAAGGGCGGGCCTCCACGTTGAATCGGGCCTGAGAGTTTATGCCTAGCGCCAGACCTGAAATCTGACCAGCGGCCTCCGCATTAAATCTTGAAGCCCAAACAAGGGGATTTTCACCTTGAATAATGCGAACGCCGGGTCTCACAGCATAAGGAAAGGTACTGCTTCTCACGCTATACCGAACCCTCAAGCACTTATCTGTCGTCTGTTCTGGTTGCTGGATGGGTTCGTCAACTTGCATCGGCACCCCCAGGAACTCAATAGGATCATTCGTAGCATGTGCCAACAAAGCTGTGTTCAGAATGGCGATGCAACAAGGTCTGTCGCTTAGGCCCGCGTAGCGAATACCCGCGCTTTCGACTGACGCCGTATACCGATCAGCCAACTCGACTATAGAAGAAAGCCCCAAAGGCAGGGAGCCCATGTCTTCTTTGAAATTCCGGGGCGGCATGTTCATGACAGCTGCGAATTGATGTGCCTCTAACTCGTAAGGTCTCGTTGTAAACGGATGCATCACGCAGCCTATTGTCAGGTAGTTGGCTTCGTGGTGCCAAACCATCAACTCATGCCCGATACCGTGAAATATGCTAAAGCGTTGCCTTGTAACGGGGCGGTCTCTATTGATACCAAGTATGACCTCGTCACCAGTACGCACAAGGTACTCATCAACACCAGCGGATAGTCTGTCTTCTTCAGGTACTTCGCTGAGATGATAGAAGATGACATCGATGCCTCTTTTTTCGAGATCATCCAAAACCTCATCCAGCGGAATGGGAGGCTCACAAGATTCCAGTCCCAGCCACCTGAGGTATTCAAGTGCTATCCAAGTTGGACGTGTGACCGCTCCGAAACCTAACGACATCAACTGCCTTTCCTTTTCTTGCGATGCTGCTCCACCAGCCATTGAGCAAATCCTGATAGCTGCTGTCTCCCCTCGTGTGGCAGGGCTTCATAGCCTCTAAGGAGCACCTCAGCCACAGTATCACCTTTCAAATCCTCAAAGGACATCTGCTTTCCCTCCTTTGATAGCTCGTCAATGGTGATTCCGAAAGCCTTAGCCAATAGCTTCAACTGACCAAGCTTAGGCTCCTTAATCAACCCCCTCTCCAGCCTCCATATAGTTGGCTGGGGTATTCCTGATTCCTGGGAAAGTCTGCTTTGCGACCATCCCCTTTGCTGGCGAAGTACTCTCACTCTGTCCCCAAGGTTCACTGTACTCACCTCCTGGGATAATTATACAGATACGTAATGAATTTGTCAACATGTGTTGTAAAACTATTACAGTTGCAAAATAGTATTATTATGTTATATAATTATTCACAACTAGTGGGGACATATAGATGAATGGTAATGAACCCTCGTTTTCGGCGAGGGGGCTTCACAAGAACAGGCTCAGGCAGTGCCGATTGCGAGCGCTGATTGCATCTGAGGCAGAGCTTGCCCGCAGGACAGGCATAGACCGGACAACGATCAGCGCTTTGGAAAACAACCGCCTTTCCCTATCAATTCGTAATGCCCTGCGCATCAAGGAAGTACTGGGCTGTTCTTTGGATGACCTGTACCAAGTGACTCACAATGAAAAACCGTCCAAATCTAGTGGAAAAAAGCGCAAATAGCCTAGTTCTGCATGATCTAGAGTGCAAACAGCAAGGCCTGCGTATTCTGGCACGGATAATTGCACGCAACAGTATGGGCAGCGTCCCAGACCCTGAGAAGAAGCATAGCCAAGAGGACACGTTTCAGCTGGAGTCGAATCAAGATGAGTAAACAACTTCTCTCCCATCACCTTGATGACCTTCAACGCTCTGGACTTAGCGACGAGACTATCAAGAGCCTCGGCTTCTATTCCGGGACTGCCGAGGAGGTCAAGGCTATTCTTGGGTTCCAAGCTGGGCCAGGGTTGGTTATCCCCTATCCCTGCTACGGCAGCGCCGACCCGTTCTGCCGAGTCAAGCCAGACAGGTCACCTATTATCGGCGGCAGGCCAGCAAAATATCTCTCCCCCAAAGGTGCTCAGGTGCGGGCATATATCCCTTCCAGAACCTGGGAAGCACTCAGGGACCCAAAGGCGCGAGTGATCATGACCGAGGGCGAGAAGAAGTCGGCAAAGGCGGATCAAGAGGGCTTCCCGTGCATTGGCCTGCACGGTATCTGGAGCTTCAGCCAGAACCATGAACTGATCCCCGACTTGTCCCAAATTGCTTGGAAAGAGAGGCCGGTTTATTTGGCTCCCGATTCTGACTTTGCCACCGATACTCACGTCAAGCGGGCGGTTTTCACGCTGGATCGGCTGTTAACGGAACTTTTGGCCTCGGTTCTGATGCTACGCATTCCAGCTCAAGAGGGCGGCAAAACCGCGCTAGACGATTTCCTGATGGCCAGCGGACCCGATGCTCTGCGGAAACTGATGTCCGAAGCCAAGCCATCCCTATTCTGGGAGATTGAGGACACGGCTGCGCTTCCCGAATACGGTCGTACACAGCCTCTGCGGGAGCTCTTTCATAGACTTGCAATCCTGGATCCTGCGGAAATTCCCCCCTGGAGGAAACTCGGCGGAGAAAGGCTAGGTATATCGACTCGTGATTTTAGCGCCCAGCTAAAGATCGCTCGCGCACAGAAAGATTCAAAGGCAGCGACCGGGGCCGAAGAGGCTGCCAGAGCGGAGATTGAGGAGGCCAAGCAGGAGGCAGAAAGAGAGGCCGCGAGGCTTTCTCCAGAGGCAGTTGAATTGCTAAGAGACCCTGCACTGCTTTATAGAGTGGGAGAGGCTATCCACCAGCTTGGTGTCGCCGGGGAGGATGAGAACATCCGACTGACATACCTGGCGATCATATCCCGAATCCTCGATAATCCCATCTCCATTACCTTGAAAGGTGAAAGTTCCAGTGGCAAATCTTACACTGTCGAGAAAGTCTGCCAACTCTTCCCTCCATCGGCTTATGTTCGCATGAGCGGCATGAGTCGCCAGGCACTTGTTTACAGAGAAGAATCCTACGCGCATAGGACAGTGATCGTCTTTGAGCATCCGGGCGGTGAGGCTGCGGACTACAATATCCGCACACTACAGAGTGAAGGTCAAATCATCTTTGAGACTGTCATTAAGGATCCGAAAACAGGACAACTTCGCACCGAACGCATTGAGAAAGAAGGACCAACCAATTTCATATTCACCACGACTGCCCCAGAACTCCAGCCAGAGAATGAAACGAGGCACTGGTCGTTACTGACCGATGACTCTCCACGACTGACCTCAGCCGCCAAACTGGAGAGTGCGAAAAGGTACCAGAACCAACGAAGGTCAAGCGAGAATGACCGCGCAGTCTGGAGACAGGTACAGAACGAACTAAAACCGTTCTGTGTCTGCATCCCCTATGCACCATGGCTGGCTGAACATACTCCAGACAGACCTGTGAGGATGAGACGTGACTTCAACAAGCTGCTGGCCCTGATTGAAGTTATCGCACTCCTGCATCAATACCAACGGCAAACAGTTGACGGCATGTTAATGGCAGGGCTTTCCGACTATTTCATGGCCCACGAGCTTATAGGGCAGGTTTTCCAAGCCTCGCTGATTGGCATTAACAAGAAGGTGGAAGCTCTGGCCAGCGAAGTGCAGCGCATATGCGAGAAAAAGCGACAGAGTGGCGAACAAGACCCACTAGTAAAGCCGAAGGAGATCGCTACAGCTTTGGACACAAGTTCGTCATCTGTTTCACGATGGCTTCGGCCTGCTGCTGAAGCTGGCCTGATCGAGGTTGTCGGCGAGACTGCGAAGGGGAGAATTACATCTGTGAGACCGGGAGTCGCAACCAGGAAAATAAACGTCGCGTTACCCAGTGTTGAAGCACTGGCAGAAGCATTTCCTGAATTGGCCGGGCACTTCTGCGCGGTTCACCCGATAACCGGGGAAGAGTTCTCGGTAGAGGAGCTAACCCAGGGGCAAGAAAAGAATTGTGGGATTATGTCCTGAAACTATGAAACACTTCGCTGTTCCAGGTATGGAGGTGAACCTGAAAAGTGTTTCACCAGGCTACTGCAACAATGAAACACTTTGAGCCCTGTCCAGCGTGCCACTCGCCCTGGGTGTTTCACTGTTTCATTAGCTTGCAACAACACTTTACAGCTACGGTGTTAGCTATCGCTGGTTGCGGTGTTTCACTGTTTCAGCAGATGGAAGAAAAAGTTATTTGAGGAGACCATGCGGTTCAAACTAGTGAGAACAGGAAAGAGTTACTCCGATGCATCGTCAAACGCCTCCGTATTAGCGCCTGATGGCACCGCCCAGGGGCAGCGTAAGATAAACGTTGACCCCATCGAAAATGTGGCTCTTCTAAAGAAAGAACCTGCTAATGCTCCTATTGTCGTATGGAAAGGCACTGTGAATGAGTATCGTTCACTTCTCATAGTCCTGGAGGCGGAACTAATAGCTGCAAAAGCCCAACTATCCGGGAATGCTTCTATTGACTGGTATGCGAAGAACCGTATCCTCGACCTGGAAATAAAGATAGCCGATGTCAGGAAGTGGCTTGCTGAGGCTGTTAATAAGGATGCCCAGAGATGAGTTAGCAAGGGTGTGAACCAATGAAAGTCGCTGTTTATGGGCGAGTGTCAACCGCCGACAAAAACCAGAATCCCGAAACTCAACTCATGCCACTGCGCGATTACTGCAGTGCTCAAGGCTGGGAGGTTTACAGAGAATACGTCGATACCGCTTCAGCCCTCGATATTGCCCATCGCACCGCCTGGCGAGAACTGCTGGATGATTCTGCCAAGCGGAGATTTCAAATGGTGGTTGTGTTTAAGCTTGACAGGGCGTTCCGTTCAGTAAAGCACATGCATGACACCCTTTCTGCTTGGGAGGCAGTGGGCATCTCATTCAAAAGCATCAGGGAGCAGTTCGATACCAGCACAGCCTTGGGTCGACTGCTGCTCAATCTTCTGGCTGCGTTGGCTGAGTTCGAGCTTGAGCTGATTCGGGAAAGAGTCAAAGCAGGTATGGACAGAGCGGCCCGACAGGGCAAGAAAATCGGCAGACCGAGGGTAACTGATAGGCGAGGCTTCGATAGCCGCTACAAAACGATTTTAGAGCGCCTTGGAGCAAAGGAAATCTCAAGACGCCGCGCCGCGAAAGAACTGGGCATCGGTTACGCCACCTTGAAGAGACTATTAGACGCAGGTTTCGACCCGGACTGTGAGTGCTAGGACATGGTAATCCGCTGAACTGATTCCTAGCGTTGTGGCATATTTGACTGCTCGAAGAGCAGATGGTTTTGAACAGGTGAAAATGCAAAGAGCATTGAAGATGGGAGTGATTGGTTGCCTATCTATGTCAAAAGGAATAAACGGCAATGATACCTAGAGTCACAGTCAGAGAAATAAAACTTGCCAGCTTTAAGGGAAAGCACAACGGGACAAAAAGCAAGTGCCTCATAGTGTTGGAATATTCAGTGACTTCGAAAGAACAAGGCTACTGGTTGACAGCTCATCAGCTTAGCTCTTTGACCGGCGTTCCTTATGCTTCCATCCTTGCGTCTTTGCCGAAGTGGGTGCGCTGGAAAATCGTAATCCGCAAAAAGGCTAAACTCACTGGCGGAAGGGAAGCCTACATTTATCAGCTCGCACCAAACGGCAGGGCCTGGTTGTTGCGACATAAATGGCACATGCCACTACAGCGGTATCATGAAGAAATGCTCAAAGCAACCGGAAGGTCGGGTGGGCGGCTTTCTTAGCTTTACCAACGGAAGTCAGGTCTCTATTAAGACTAGTAAGACTTTACATATAACGGCTCGAACATGACCTGTGTTCACCATTGAGACTATTTGAAGGCGATTTTCAGTATGTCGTCTAGTATGATTGTACTGTTACTTAAGGGGTTAGTAGGTTATGGATTATGAAGAGAATCCCAGTGAATACCTGGCAAGTGTGTCCCCTCATCGCCTTAACACAGTAAAATACCCGAAGCAATCATGGAAGGGTAGGGCAAGGTGTTTCCGATTATTTTATGACGGACGAACACCATCGCAAATAAGCCCTCGGCAGTGTGGGGTTAGTCGGCGAACGTTATACAGGTATTATCAGGACTGGAAGATAGTAAAGGCCAAAAACGAAATGGCAATTCTGCGAGTGAGGCAAGAGTTAGCAAGAGAGCGCGAGGCACAGCGTAGTAGGCACTATTGAGAAACCATTGTAATAGCGTAGTGTAGACACTAGGGACTGAATTATGGCACATGGGCGCAGCACTCAGCTACTATCGTGCAGGGTTCCGGATGCTCTCGCGCAATGGGTTAAAGCGCAGGCATGGCAGGAGAATACAACAGCTTCCCAGTTTATCAAGGGTGTACTGGAAAAGGAACGGCGGCTCCAGATTACAACTCATGAACCTCCAGCTGGGATCTTAGCACGTTTGAAGGGATTGATAGCTAAGTAAGTGCGCTTATGCGTTCACGTTCTCAATCTCGAAGATTCTACCGGGGAAATCGGTCCAAAAGGCCCATATAGTCCTTACGTTGGACAACTGTTGATTTACGGTGTGCTCTAGAAGGACTTGTTTCTAGATACCTGCGTCCGGATTCTATTTGAACGAGCGTATTAGCTGGGGCCGACCCTAATGTCGCAATGATGTGTTTTGGGGTCAACTCTGGTATTCCAGATATCGAACACTGACCATTTTTTGCAAACAGGACACATGAGAATCCGAAAGTTGAGGAGGCGGACGGAAGTGAATGATGCCAGGGGAATCCACGCGTAATCGAACTCCGTCCCGCATTTGTTGCATTTGAGGTGGGAAAGCGGGACGATGCCGGATGAACGGGCCATCCTTCTGTGCGCGAAAACTAAAAGAATGGCTATGGCTACAATGATGAAGACGATGATAATGCCCACGGTTGCTCTCAAGTCTCTGCTCCAGGCATGAACTCAATACCATGATACCACACGCGTTTGCGGTATGTGAAATACTCCGATTTCCGTAGTTAAACGCCAAAGGTTTTGAATCGGAAGACTTGATTCAACACATTCTCCGGCTGCGTACTTCTATAACAAGTGATTCTGGAGCACCTTTGAATACCGCAAAATCCGATACAACTTAAACAGAGATTACCACCCCTAGTCAAGGCCCTCCCTCTCACGAGCCGATGAGTGGAGCAAATGTGGAACGCTTGCTTTCAACACTTTTGGAGCCGCTGATAAAAACGCCACTCTGAAATGTGGAGCCCACCACAACTTCTTTCCAGTACAATCCATGCCTCTTCAAATTTTGGGAATTAGAGTAACGATACGTATACAAAATTCATCTTGCTCCTAACGAGAACGCTAAATATGATAATAGGTACGAGTACGAAAGTACTCGTACCTATTATAGATTGTGCGAGGTTGAAAATGAGTACTCTCATGGGAGTCGCCTTGATCTGGGTAGGATTTGTTGTTATCGTTCTATTGGGATCCAGGGTCACATATTATATAGTAGGCAGGTCTGGTCAAAGACAGCTGCGGGAAAAGGTTGAAATTTATCAGAAGTTGATGGGACGTTGGAGCAAAGGAAGCAAAAATGATGGTAATAGTTGACCAGGAAACCGTTAGGGATGTGTCTCCACAACAGGGCCAAGTGGTGGCCGAACCAAAGTGCCATCCGATTCAGGACAATCAGTAAACCGTCTTTACTTTCCAAGGCAGGCCAGGGCAAGACTACTTACGAAGGGGAAACACGAGTAAGAACTGGGTTCCCAGTATTATACATAGTTTGCTTCTGGCGATTGCCCTGCTGAGCTCGCTTGTATTAGTATTTCCCGGTTCGACTGCCAGGGCTGATTCAATAATCAATTTCCCAAACCCCAACCTTCCAGCTACCATGGGCCAAGCCATTAATAAGTCTACTGGAGATATCTACCAGTCTGACCTGGCAAATGTCAGCAGCTTAACTGCTGAAAATAAAGACACTTCAGATCTTCCAGGACTGGAGCATTGCACCGGCCTGACCTCGCTTGATCTTGGCGGAAACCAGATAGGCAATATATCGTCACTCTCCGGTCTCACTGATCTGAGCGTCCTGGGTCCCTTGGTAAACCAGATAGGCAATATATCGTTACTCTCCGGTCTCACCGACCTGAGCGGCCTGGATCCCTTGTCAAACCAGATAGGCAACATATCGTCACTCTCCGGTCTCACTGACCTGAGCGGCCTGAACCTCGGCGCCAAACAGATAGGAGATATATCGCCGATGCCGATGTCTGCGCCAGCGGGCAAGGCGAACATAGCCATAAGTGTGATCATTGGCCTTATCATTGCGGTGATTGTGATATTGCTGGTGGCATACTGGTTGTTGAGCAGAGGAAGAAAACCCCTGGGTCCGACTGCGGGATCAACAAGTTCGACAGCCTGAACTGAAGTCTCAAGAGTGCCTACAGGGACTTTAAGAATATCCTGAAATCTCGCTGTTTATCGGTAGACGAAAAACAGGTGCAAAAACGCTACCGCACGAATTTGAGCCCTTTGTCGGGTATTGTAGGGCTTGGGTCAAAGGTATTCGCGGGTTATTGGCGGAGCAACCCATATAGAGGATAGTCCTGTTGTTACCTCTTGTTACCTCCCCAACCCCGTGGGGCCATCAATAGGCTCCTTAATATACAAGTCTTTTGAGACTACCACTTTGTGCAAAGATGATTCAAGCTACCGCAGTAGTACCCCTTTCAGAGCTATTCTGCCCTGCGTAGCTAGCCGTTGAAGGCGCTAATCTACTAGAAATCGTCCTCAAGCTCTAGGTTCGTCACCAGCCTGCGGTGTCGCACCCGGACGACATTTAGCTCATGGCAGTAACGGTTTGCGACCTGGTGTGACCTGGCTCTAGACCGAGGGTCTTCAAGATATGGTCACAATAGCGACATTCTGTTCACGTTCAAAATATGGGACAATACGTCCAAATAGTCAAGGCATCACTCGCCTGTAATACGTATGGTTGCCGTTCAGAGAGCACTGTGACAGATTCGCGAAAGAAGTAAAGCGGTTCTGGGAATCGTACCTAGTAGAAAGGGCCGACAGCTAAAGATATCACTACGTGATAATGCATGGGTCAGGGTCATAATGATGGAATGACAAATTACATAAATACACTAATGATTTTATGCTGGAATATCACTTTAGGCGGTCAACGGCCTAGGCAGCAAGGGCATCACTACGCTGCTATTAGGGAGGGGCAAGGCTGGCTAGGCCAACATGAGTGGGAAGGATGTAATCGGGGTGGTGTGGCTATGATCGGTTGATCTTTTGACGTAAGAAACCTGGCAAAAACTTGAGTGGAATACGAAAACTAATAATCGTGACCTTGTGTGGAGCTGTGGTTTCTACGCTTTCCTCGGAGTTACATGATATATCGTCTGTGGATAGTTTGGCTGATATATCAGTAGAATCAAGGCTTTCTAGCAACTTCTGATAGGTCTTCTTGAAATGTTCCTTGCTCTTTTTGACAACTTCATGAGCCTCTTCCTGGGCACGAGCCATCCTCTGCTTTACCAGCTCATCAGCTTTCTGATTGGCAACAAACAGTAGACTGCTCGCCTCTTCTTGTGCTCGCGTCTCGATTTCCTCGGCTCTTTTCGCCGCTTCCTGAAGTCTATCCTGAGCCGCCTTTTCCGCCTTCAGCATCGCTTCAGATGTGATTCTATCTGATTCTGCTTTGGCTCTCTCTTCAGCATCAGAGATCAGTGCAGATGCCTTCTTATTTGCTTCTTCCTCTGTTTCCAGCGTAATGCGCTGCGCCTGCTTCCTTGCTTCAGCCAAGGCGTTCTCAGCGAGCTCCATGAGAGAATCCATGTGCTGGAGCTTCTTAAACAAAATGTTGTTGTCTTCTATCAGTGCACCCAGAAAAGAGCATATCTCGGCTTGGTCGAGCCCGTTATCTACAACTTTGAACTTGCGCCCCCAGAGCTCCTTCTCCTGACCGTTTTTGCGCCTCTGTCTGGCAGCAGTTGCGACACTTTCAGTCTTCATGCTTCGCATTCTAGCAAATATAGACACAACACCACAATGAGACTCTAGTCCTTATTCGCTTAGGACTTTAGTATGAATGGCACACGACCATTCGGGAGCTTACAAATCCAAAGCGTCCTCGGTTTCTGAGGACACTAGCCGATACGTAGGCTCCGGCACGCAAGTCAAACTGTGGGGCTTTGCTCACGGGGGGTGTGAGATTTGCAACACCCGATAGCTGGCTGGCCTCCCCAAGCCTATGGGGTTAAGAGTAGACGGTTCGCGCATCGGGGTATGGGTCAGGCCTTTGGGAGGCCAATACGGGAGTGGATGCAAAGTGGGGAGGGGGGCTATGACCAAGCGCCTGGGAAGCCGACACAGCGCAAGCGACTGCACCAGATGCGCTCGAGCGATGCCCAAAGCTCTATGATTGAAGGTGGGGGCGGTTCCGAGCCCGCCCTACTGGATTTATTTAGCCGCAGCGAATACTGCTCCGAAATCACTCGGTTTCGTAGCGTTGGCGAAGGAGATGTACAATGAATAGAACCTGCAGGAGGAAACATACAGAGACGCGTAGAATCCGTAAGGAAGTGAGGCGGAGCTTAAACCTGATCGTCGTTAAACAGGATGCAGCCCGTCCACGTTATCTTATCGTCGCGAAATTTAGAGTCCGATCCGAAGCTGTTTAATAAAGTTATGACATCTACTCCTATGGACTCCAGGGAATTTCTTGCCTTCTTAGGGTAAAGGCAGGGCTCGCCGGTTGCAGCCAGGCAAGGCTCGCAGAGCCTACAGTTGCCGCCTAGCATGCCCCAGATTTCTTCGATTCCCTGCTTCCTCAGCGATCCCTCGAGGCTGAGCACTTTATTGTGAAAATCGAGCATGCTCTTTATCAAGCCCTCAAGGTCACTCTTCACGTTCAGTGGTTGCGAATATTGCAGCAGGACACCCCGCTGAAACTTTTTGAGTCGGGACTTGATCTCATCAATTGTGCCTATATGAGGCGGGCACATGTAGTGGGTGCCGTAGCTCCCGCATTTGTTTTCCATACAAGCCGCTCTCACCTTCTGCTGCGGAACAAGCAGCTTGGGGTCAAATTCCAGGCAGGTCTCTATCCCCAATCGTTTTGCAGCTTTTGACAGATTCATAAGCACATCCCGGCTACTCTTATTTCTGTCTATTTCGTCTTTATACGCTCTCTGTAGGCTTTCGTATAGCTTCTGGCATATGGGTCGCGACCTAGAATCAAATCGACTGCTA
>Ga0209777_10006630_pt1 | contig 13000 bp, 11 predicted proteins | sample FrelakmetHBP12HB_FD_187147 | JGI IMG/M metagenome (GOLD analysis project Ga0209777, IMG submission 187147) | Freshwater lake sediment microbial communities from the University of Notre Dame, USA, for methane emissions studies -HBP12 HB (SPAdes)... | ecosystem: Environmental > Aquatic >...
GCACTTACGCGCCACTCCCAGCAGCGCGAAAATTGGAAATCGAAAATGGAAATTCGAAAATCGGAACTGGCAACTGGCAACTGGCAACTGGCAACTGACCGCTGATAGCTGAGAGCTGACCGCTGATAGCTGAGAGCTGACCGCTGAAAGCAGTTCACGATGGAGGTAGGGTTATGGCCCTGACGCGCAGGCAGAAGCAAGTTCTGGATTTCTTGGTGACTTTCATTAATGGGAAAGGCTATTCGCCCAGCTTCGAGGAAATCGGCGAGGGATTGAAGTTGTCTTCCTTGGCGACGGTCCACAAGCACATGCAGACCCTCGAGAAGAAAGGCTTCATCCGTCGCGGGTATAATCAGAGCCGGTCGGTCGAGGTGGTGGCGATTCCCGGGTCAGTGCCTTTTGCGCGCACGGCTATGCGTCCTTTCGGGCGAAGAAAAGTGGGGGCAGACGAGATGGCTCCGCGGGCGAGCGAGGCGCCCGGTTCCCCTCTGCCGCCGCTGCCGCTGGGCCACATGGAGTTTCCACTGCTCGGCCGGATTGCGGCGGGCCAGCCGGTGGAGGCTATTCCGAGCCCTGAGACTTTTTCTTTCGGGGATTTCACTGGCGGCCGTGGCAACCTCTTCGTCCTTAGAGTCAAGGGCGACTCGATGGTTGACGACCACATCTGCAACGGCGACTACATCCTGGTGGAGGGAGTCCAGACGGCGGAAAATGGCGAGATCGTGGTGGCGCTCATCGAGGGCACCGACGCTACGCTCAAACGCTTCTTCCGCGCCCCCAACGGAAAAGTGCGCTTGCAGCCCGCTAATGCCCAAATGGATCCCATCGTGGTTTCGGCACGCGACGTGAAGATCCAGGGACGAGTCGTGGGAGTTCTGAGAAAATACTGAAAGGGAGCTTGCTCGGCGTGCGAGGCCTGCGCAGATTGGCGGCCCTGTCCATCGTTGCCCTGGCGGCAGCGGCCGCCGTGTCGCCGGCGCGAGCGGACGAGCTGACCCTGAAGAACGGCAAGAAGGTGGTCGGAACCATCGTCGGCTATGAGCATGATATGTTCCGCGTCGAGACCGACTACGGCGTGGCTTTGGTCCGGAAAGATAAGGTCGCTTCCATCAAGATCTCCGCTTCCGAGGCGGCAAAAGCCGTGAAGGATCCGGCCGGGAACGGCGGGAAAAATACCCCGGCCACACCACCGCCGGCCTCGAGCCCTCCGCAGCCGTCGGCACAGCTCCGATCACTTCCGCAACCATCTGAGCCACCACCTGCGCCCCCTGATTTGAGCCGGCTTGCTCCGCCTCCTCCGAAATCTGCGCCGCCTCCCGTCAGCCACATGGTCGAGGAGCCTCTCCCGGCCCACCTCCAGGAACACGTGGAGGGCAACACGTACGTTAATGATACCTTCCAGTTTGCCATGTTCAAGCCGCCGGACTGGAAGGTCTATGAGGAAGTTCCGCGCGAAACTGGTTCTGGCATTACGGCCATTGGCGCTGAGGACGAGCAAACCCTCCTCATCGTCGACCGCCAAGTGTGGAGCGGAGCGCCGAACTTGAAGAGTGACGAAGCGGAGGCCCGCCTGCGGCGCACCTATCAGGATTTCCAGAAGCTCTCCGAAGAGCCGGGACAATGCGATGGCCACCCGGCCGTCCGCAGGACGTTTCAAGGCGTGCTGGATGGTGTGGAGTGGCACGGGACCGCTGTACACGTGGCGCGGGGCAACACGGTTTTCGGCATTATCGGGTTAACCTCAGCGGAAATGTACCAATTTCAGCAAGCGGTCCTCAACAAGATCATCAACTCCTTCCATTTTCTGCCTGCTTCTTCGGAGACGCCAGGCAAGCCACTTGCAGGCACACCCTAAACTTGCTCGCCCAGCGGCGCCTGCTGCCGCCTCCAGTTGCCATTTAGTTGCAAGTAGTGAGCGAAGGCACCCACCTAAGTCATTGTTTTTCAACGGACAATTTGACAGATCCACCCGTGCCACTCTAATATTCAGGTGCAATATTTCGCGAGAGCTTCGGAGGGTTTTCTCGCCAGGGCTAAGCATGTTCCAATCTCTTGTCATCGCGCTCCGGGAAGGCGTTGAAGCCGCGCTCATAGTTGGGATCGTGCTCGGGTATCTCCAAAAGACCGGCCGCCGGGCGTGGGCTCGCTACGCTTACTGGGGTCTGTCCACCGCCGTACTCGCCAGCCTGGTGGTTGCCTGGATCGTGCATCGCCTCAGGGTCAAGGAGGACGCCTACGAAGGCTGGCTGATGTTGGCTGGGGCCGTATTCGTAGCCTCCATGGTGTACTGGATGTGGAGGACCGGCAAGCGCCTGAAGCATGAGATTGAGACCCGGCTCTCGAACCTTTCCGCGTCGCCTCCTCGGGCTGCTCCACTGGGGGTGTTTCTGTTCGTTTTTCTAATGGTTTTGCGCGAGGGTATTGAAACCGTCCTGTTCCTGGCGGCAGTTTCCCTCCGCACCAGCGAGCTATGGAACTTCCTGGGCGGGATCGCTGGTTTGGCGATGGCTGTTGGGCTCGGCGTGGCGTTCTTCAAGGGAAGTCTGAAGGTTGATCTGAGGCGATTTTTCACGGTCACCAGCCTGGTCCTTTTCGTGGTGGCGACACAACTGTTTGTGTCCGGCATCCACGAACTTTCCGAGGCGCAGATTCTTCCCTCCAGCCGGCGTGAGATGGCGTTGGTGGGTCCGATTGTGAACAACGACGCCTTCTTCTTTGTGGTCATCGTGGCCCTGGCCGTGTTCTTGATTATTGCCCAGCGGATTCAGGCAGGCGCCCCGGGGGAGATTGGCGCCAGTCCGTCGCCGGGTCCCGAAAGGCGAAAGCTCCTGGCAGAGCAGCGGCGCGAGCGCTTCTGGAAGATGTCCGCATCGGCTGCGGGCTTGCTGGTCATCATCTTGATTTCGGCGCAATTCATCTATTCCCGGACAGCCCAGGCGATGTCTCCCCCGGAGCGGATCGCCGCAGTGAAGGGCGAAGTTATGATCCCCGTCTCACCCCTCACAGACCACAAGCTGCACCGCTACTCCATTGAAATCGAAGGAACCGAAGTGCGCCTCATTGCCATCCTCGATGCGACGGACACCGTGCGCGCGGCGCTGGATGCCTGCGCCATTTGTGGCGCCCAGGGCTATTACCAGGACGGCCAGAACGTGATCTGCCGCAACTGCGCGGCGGCAATCAATATCCCCACCATTGGCGTGGCCGGCGGCTGCAACCCCATCCACATCGATTACCGGGTGGAAGGCGACACTCTGCGGATCCCCGCGGCCGCGCTCGGCGAGGCTCGAAAGTTCTTCCACTAACCGCATGCTGGCCAGAATCATTCTCGAATCCCTCGCGCGCCGTCAGCGTCGCAAACTATTGAGCGTAGTTGCCGTAGCCCTGGGGATCACGGTGGCAACGGCAGCGGGCACCATCGCTCTGGACGTGGGTGACAAGGTCAACCGCGAGTTGCGATCCTTCGGCGCAAATATCTCCGTGACCCCCGCCGCCGACGGCCTTGCAGTGTCGATCGGAGGTGTGGATTACCGTCCAGCGGGGGCGGGCGCCTTCCTCCCGGAAGATCGTTTGCTCGAGCTCAAGAGGACCTTCTGGCGGAACAACATCGTTGCCTTTGCTCCTTTCCTTTATGTGCCGGGCAAGGTCGAGGGCCGGCCGGTCGTGCTGATTGGGAGTTGGTTTGAGAAGCCCCTCGCCGTCGGCAAGTCCGAGGTGTTCGTCACCGGACTCAAGAGGCTCCATCCTACCTGGAGAGTTCAGGGCCGATGGCCGTTGGACCCGTCTGCTGCGGCAATGGGTGGACTGACGCCTGCGGGGTCTTCCCAGGCCGAAGAGGAGGCGAGCGAATGCCTGGTGGGCCGCCGGCTGGCTGAGCAGCTCGGCGTAGCGCGGGGACAGAGCCTCACCGTCGTCGCGGACCAGCGTCTCACGTCCTCGCCTGCCGCGGCAGGCAGGGCGGAATTCCGCGTCTTGGGCATTCTGGAAACGGGCGGGCCGGAGGACGACCAGATGCTCGCGCCGCTCGCTGCCGTTCAGAAGCTGGCAGGATTGGAGGGCAAGGTCCGTCGCATCGAGGTCAGTGCTTTGACCAAGCCTGAGGACTCCTTCGCCCACTCGGACGTGACGCGGCTGACTCCCGAGGAGTTCGATCGTTGGTATTGCACTCCTTACGTCAGCTCGATTTCCTATCAGATTCAGGCTGCCATTCCGGGTTCGAAGGCAACGCCGGTTTATCAGGTGGCAGAGACGGAAGGCAGGATTCTGAACCGGGTGGGCGTTCTGATGGGCCTTCTGGCGGGAGCGGCCCTCATCGCCGCAGCGCTGGCGGTGGGTTCGATGATGCTCGCGACGGTTCTCGAACGGCGCACCGAAATTGGCCTTTTGAAGGCGCTGGGAGCTACTGACGGGCGGGTTGCCACCGTGCTCCTGCTCGAAACCTGCATCGTGGGGTTGGTGGGCGGCGCGGCAGGGTACTTGGCAGGGAGTTTTCTGGCTTGGCGTCTGTCCTGGGCGGTCTTTGGAGTCCCCGTGAGCCTCCATGGTGTGATCTTTCCTGCCTGCCTCGTCCTCGCACTGCTGGTGACGCTGGCCGGCAGCGCCCTGCCCCTCAGCCGCGCCCTTAAGATTTCTCCGGCAGCGGTCTTGAGGGATTGAGTGATTGTGTGATTGAGCGATTGGGTGAATGAAGAATGAAGAGGATGAATGGAAAGTTCGCCGAACAAACAAGATGAGTCAATCTCTCAAACGTCCAGCCGCTAATTCTCTCAATCACCCGATCACTCAATCACGCAATGGGCCCTCGCTCTTCTGGCGGTTGTGGTGGCGCGCGATGCTCGTGAAGCGTCCCCAGGCGGCACTGGCGTTGGGCTCGTTGCTGGTGGCGGCATCCGTCACTTCTCTGCTGCTGAACCTCTACAGCGATGTGCGCCGCAAGATGGCACAAGAGTTTCGCGCCTACGGATCCAATGTGGTGCTGGCTCCGGCATCGCGGCCTGGAGGCACGGAGCAACCACCCCTTGATCCCCTGTCGCCGCGGCGACAGGGGAAACAGGAGGGATCGGCTCTAGGCGCCAGTCCTCTGATGGACCAGGCTCTGCTCCAACCGCTCCGGACGTTTGAAGACCGAAGGGCCGGGGTGGCGGCTGCCCCTGTTCTTTACGGAATCGTCCGCCTGGAGCCCGTCAGCCGGCGGTCGGCGGACCCTCGCTTGCCGGACTTCGTGAACGTGGTGGCGGTGGGCACGGACTTCGCCGGGTTGTACAAGATGTACCCTACCTGGCGGATTACAGGCATGAACAGCCAGAACACGCTCGATCCCGGGACTTGCGTCCTGGGGGCCCACCTGGCAGCGAACTTGCGCCTGAAGGCCGGTGATGGGGTGACGTTGGAGCCGCTGACCGAGAGTGTAGGGGCGCCGCTTCCCGGCAGTCCGTCGGTAGACGGATCTGGCGACCGACGGGGACCGGCCGCCGAGCCCTTACCGAACTCCTCCTGGCGGGTCGCTGGAGTGTTGTCCACAGGAGCGTCCCAGGACGAGCAGGTTTTTGTCCCGCTCGGAGGACTGCAAAGCCGCTTGGGGTTGGAAGGGAAGCTGAGCCTGATCGAACTGGCTGTACCCGGGGACACCGCCGATGTCGAGCGCGCCATGCGCGAACTCGCTGGCCTTCTGCCTGGCGTGGACGTACGTCCCATTCGCCAGATTGTTTACTCCGAAGGGAAGGTGCTGGGCACCATTCGATGGCTCTTGCTTTCGCTAACGCTGCTGATCCTGGTAGTTATTGCTATTTGCGTGATGGCGACGATGACGGCCATTGTGCTCGAGCGGCGCAGAGACATCGGGATGATGAAAGCGCTGGGGGCGGGCGACTCGGTGGTCATGCGGCTCTTCCTGGCGGAAGGCGCCGGTCTGGGTCTGCTCGGGGGCCTGGCTGGATACGCTCTTGGGGTCTTGCTTGCGCGCGTCCTTGCCCAACGCTTGTTTGGGGTAGCGCTCACCCTGAGCTGGTGGTCGCTACCGGTGGTCTGCGGCCTGACCATGTTCATCGCCGTGATCGCCACCATGTTTCCGGTCAAAATCGTGCGCGGCATCCAACCCTCTGTAGTGCTGAGGGGAGAATGAAAACGCTGTAGCGCCGGTCTATGACCGGCGCCGGAGCCTGTGAAAGATCGGCGTTGCAGTTGCCCGGAACCTGTTTTTGTCCGGACGTGTAGGAAAGATCCCAAGAAGGGGCAGAGCTTGTCATTTATCGAAGTCGAGGGTCTTACAAAGCAGTATGGCGCCGCCGTGGACGCCTTGCGCCAAGTCTCCTTTACGGTGGAGAGGGGGGAGTGGGTCGCCGTCATGGGCCCCTCCGGCTCTGGCAAGAGCACCTTGCTGAACATCCTCGGCTGCCTCGATGCTCCGACGGAGGGGCGCGTTGTCGTGGACGGCCTGGACCTGTCCCGCCTGACTGCGGTCGAACGCGCGCATTTTCGAGCGGAGAAAATCGGGTTCGTCTTCCAGCAGTTTCATCTGGTGCCCTATCTGACGGCGGTCGAGAACGTGATGCTCGCGCAGTATTTCCACAGCCTGGCGGACGAGAGCGAAGCGGCGGATGCCCTGCGCCGGGTCGGCCTCGCGGACCGGCTGAGCTTCCTGCCGTCCCAACTATCCGGGGGCGAGCAGCAGCGCGTCTGCGTTGCCCGGGCGCTCATTAACCAGCCGAATCTGATTCTCGCAGACGAGCCCACCGGCAACCTCGACGAAGTGAACGAAACCCTGGTGATGGGTCTGATGAGTGAACTGCATCGCGCCGGTCACACCATCGTCCTGGTCACTCACGATCCCGAGATCGGGCGGATGGCCGAACGCCGCATCGAGCTTCATCACGGGCGGTTGACGGAAGTCTCCGTCTTCCCCACTTACGAGCAGGAGCTTATTGACAATCTTCTAAAGGCAGTCTGGCACGCGCAGGAAGACGCGCAAAAAACCCCGGTGAGCGTCGAGGTCATGCCGGAATTCGCTCCCAACCGCGCGACGTTCGTCCTCATGTCGCAGGAAGGTTTGATCCAGCTCGAGGGTGATTCGCTCGCCTTCACGAATCACGGCGAGACCCGCGCCAAGGAAGTCATCCGCCGCCATCGCCTCTCCGAACGCCTGTTCTATGAGACCTTCGGCCTCGATAAGGACTTGCTGGACGAACACGCCTGCAAGATCGAACATTCCTTGAGCCCGGAAGTTACCCAAAAAATCTGCACCTTCCTCCGCCACCCGCTCACCTGCCCGCACGGCTCGCCTATCCCTCGCGGCGAGTGCTGCCGAAAGAATCCGTAAAGAAAACCTGTTAGGGGAGCTTATTTATCTCTTGAGGCCAAGAGTTCCAGGGCCTTGTCGAGGGTGGAATCGCGGCTGTTGGCAAGGTCTTCAGCGGGGAATATGGGGACCTCGATGTCCGGCGGCACACCCGGTCCATCGAAGGCCTTTCGATCTTTGGTCAGATAAATCTCGTTGGGCAATCCGAAGCTCCATCCGTTCGGCAGCACTCGCCCCAAAACGTCGGAGAACACTCCCTGGGTATTCGCTCCCACGCGGATGACATGGGGCTGGCGGTCGAGAACCGCCATGGTAAATGTTTCCGCCGCGCTGACGCTGTCCGCGCTGGTCAGGAGCACAACCGGACCGCGGAAGCCCGGCCGCTGGCTGATGTGAACGATGACGGGCTGCGGCGGAGTGCGATGGTCCTCATCATGAATGTCGTTGCGGGTGACCTTGGAATAGGCGAGGTACTCCCGTGTGGCGAGGCGCGAGGCAATGGAGATGCCGAAGACGTCGGACCCGCCTCCGTTAAGCCGCACGTCAATCACCAACCCCGTCCATTTCGCCGCATCCTTGAAGATCGCATCCAGCGCGTTCTCCAGCGCCTCGAGTTGTCGGGCGAACTCCGCATCCTCGGAGTAGCCGCTGAACGAATGAATCCGCAGGTAACCCACCGAGGGATTCAACATGCCGAACTGCAATTGCTTGTTGCAGAAGTCCTGCAACCCTCCGCGCAAATACTGCTTCTCGATAATCTCAGTAATTCGCCCCGCGTTCTTCAACTGCCTCGGCTCCGCGGCAGGCCGGTGGCCGTGAAAGCTCTGCTGAATCGATTTCGCGCGGATGCTGGTGTGCGCATCGTGCAGCGGCTCGATCATATCGCTCAGGATGCGAAACAATTCCTCGGGCTTTGTTGCCGGCGTCACCTGCGGCCGAAACTTCTTGTCCACCGCCAGCCAGTCCGTCTTGCGCAGCGCAAAAAAGGGATAGTGCTCCGCAAAGGTCTCCCAGAAAACCTGATAGTTCGTCATCGGCGTATCCGCCAGAGTTTGCCCGCAAGCCTCCGGCCTCGAACCAGTTCGCCGCAGCAAAATGTTCGAAACGCTGCCGTCCTCGTGCAGCCAGCGCGTGTCCGGCGAGATTCCTGGCGTCACGCGAGACACATCACCTTCGTCCACAAATACAATTTCTTGGTCCGTGGCCGGCCCACTCTTCCGCGTCGCCTTGCCCGCCGGTATGCAACTCACCTGCGTAATCTCAAACCAGCGCGACTCATCCCCTTGAAACTCAATCAAGTCTCCGTAACCATCCGTGAGCCACAGTCCGTCGAGGGATGGCGTGGAAGGCTGGACCTGCGCACTCGCGGAGGCTGGGAAAACAACGAATAGGGCGCCGACAAGGAGAAAGGCGAACATCGAGCACCGCAGTTGGGGCATGCGTTGCAAGCTCAGGAAGACCTCCCGCAAGATGCGAATCCGTCTCTCATTCCGAATTTCCGATTTCGACTCTATCTCTCCGCGAAACCATACGCCGCCCCCCCCTCTCGTGTCAAATTCGCCAATACGCGAAGCGCGCGGGGAAGGTCGGCGCCACGGTGGCGCTACGCTTGCTCGAACCCCTGATCCCGAACCTCGGGCCACGAATTAGCCGGGCTTGATTTCTGTGAGGCTGAGAGTGAGCAGGGCCTTGCAGGCGACACAGAGGTATCGCGGCGCGGACGCCGAACCGTCGCTGAAGGCAATCGCGGATGCGGCGGCCTACGGCAAGTCACTTGGCTTGAAAACAGTGATTCCAGCAACGCGTTGAAAGTCCGAGTCGTTGCTGGCTAGAAACGAGAGGCTGTATTCGCGCATACAGGAGACGATCATCGAGTCATTCGTCAGGAGGGCGGCGGCCTGCCTCTGCGCCTGCGCGCCTCGAACGATTGCTTCGTCGGCAGGCATGACGACCAAATTGAGGGCTAGCAGCGTTTCCGTGTTCCGCCAATAGTCGGTTAAGCTCGGTATGACCCGGTGATTCTGTTTGAGGGCCTTGGCGCCTCCCCCTCCAATCACGCCCTTGGCGAGCGCCTCTGCGACCATCAGCCGGTGGGTCACCTCATTGATCGTCTCAAAAAGCGTGATGCCGGTCACCTCCTCGCGCAGGCATCGCTCCAGGAGCTGACGACACTGTGCAGACTGACCACTCAAGCCGTAGATGAAAATGTTCGCATCGATGAAAACAACACTGTGACTGGGAACGGCGGGGAGCGTTTGAACGGGCATCTCTAGAATTGGTCTGCGAGGTCAGGGTCCTCAGCTACCCATTTCCATTGTTCTGGAGTAAGACGGATCGGCGTGTTTTGTTGGAGCGCTGCGAGTGCCCGCGCCATTCGCTCAGCTCTCCCTTCGGGCGGGAAACGCTTTCGGATTAACTCCTCCAGGCGAGGCGAAGGCCGTGGAACGCTTACCTTCTCATCCATAACGTGCTCATTTTAACCTACTCAAGCCGGTTTCCCCAACCGGTTTTCTCTCTATCTTCGCGGAGCCACCACAAGCATAGCATGCAGCTAGCGCTTCTTTTCGCCTTGTTTCGGGCAGGGCGCCGACGGGGCGTTCGCCAAGGGAAGGAAGCGGAGGCGCGGGCCGTAGGGGCAGTTCTTGTCGCCGCCCGATTCGGTTCGTCCTTTCGCGGGGGGAAGACGAGAATCTTCGAAATCTGCGTACTCTGTGGATTCAGTCAACCGGGCGTGATGGCTGTCAACTGCAGAGTGAGCAGGGCCTTGCAGGCGACGCAGAGGTATCGCGGCGTGGACTCCGCACCGTCGCTAAGGGTGAATACCTTAGGTTCGCCGCAACGCGCGCAGGGGGCGGTGGGGCCGGAGGGGTCGGGGTCAGGCGGTATCTCGAAGGCCTCCTTCCATTCGCCCACCCTGGTGGTTTCAAGCTCGAAGGTGGTATAGCAATGGTTGCAAACGTGGTTGAAGCAGCACTCCGGCTTGCAGGAATAGACGACGTCGGTCGAGCCGCACTGCGGGCAGGCGATGCTCAAAGGGGCGAGTTCCATCGCTTAAGTATAGCGCAGCCAGCGCAGCAACTCCGCCAGCGACGGCCGTTTCCCATACATCAAGATCCCGACGCGATAGATTTTTGCCGAGAATTTCACCAGGGCGAGCCCGGTGCCGACCGTCAGGACCAGGGAAGCGGCAATCTGCCAGAAGGGAGGCGTCTGAATGGCGATCCGTAAAATCATGAGGATGGGTGCAAAGAACGGGATGAGCGAGAGTACGACTGCCAGCGTCGAGTTCGGGCTGCGCAGGATGACCGTAAAAAGGAGGAAGCTGAGGACGATCATCAAGGTCATCGGCATTTGGACTTGCTGGGCATCCTCGTCGCTCGACGCCATGGCCCCGGCAGCGGCGTACAGGGAGGCATAAAGGAAGTACCCCGCTAGAAAGAAGGCTGCCAGGTAAATCAGGTGGGACACGGGGAGGTCAATCTTGGGGAGGCTAGCACCCGGACTGAAGGCGGTAGCCATCGCAACGCCGTACCCGGCCACCAAGCTCCCGAAAATCCCCCAGATGACGTACTGCGTGAAGCCTACCGCGGCGACGCCCAGGATTTTGCCCATGAGAAGCTGAAAGGGCCGGAGCGAGGAGACCAGGATCTCCACGATGCGGGTGTTCTTCTCTTCCAGGACCGAGCGCATGGTCATGACGCCATACACGATCAGGGTCATGTAAAGCACCATCGCCATGACGATAGCGGTCATGAACGTTTGCCCCTTCTCTTCCACCTCCCCCTCGCGGGTTATTTTAATGAAAGTGACTTCCACACCTCGCACCAAGTCGTTCAGTTTTTCTGCCTCGAAACCCCGCTGTTTCAGCCGCAAGGAGATCACCGCGCCGCTGGTGGCCCTGCGGATGGTTCCCAGGGAAGTCAATTCCGAGGCCGGGTTCTTGCTGTAAAACTCCGCCGGTTTGCCCGTGAGGACGTCTTGCGGAACGATGAAATATCCGTCGAGTTTCCCCGCATTCACTTCGGCGCGCAGTTGCTGGCGAAGCCCCGAGAGGTCCCCTGGCTGGTCCACAGTGCGGACGACCCGATACGCAGGCTGCCCGTTGGGCAGCTTCTCGTCCAGCCCGGCCACGATATTCGCGGCCAGAGCGCCGGTCTGATCGACGATGGCGATTTGCTGTGTGTTCCCAGTCTGGCGCTTCGCCATGACGATAGGCAGGATCAACACCCCGGCGGTGAACAGCGGCAACGCGATGGTCCCGATGATGAAGCCCTTGGTTCGCACGCGCGTCAGGTATTCGCGTTTGACCACCAACCAGATCTTACGCATGAGCTTCGCCAACCTTTTCGATGAAGATGTCATTCAGGGGCGGCTCAACCAGTTCAAAGCGGGAAATCCGCACGCCGCGCGCCACGGCGGTCTTGAGGATTTCCTGAGGGTCAGCGCCCGTCTTGAGCTTGGCCTCGGTAACCGTGCCGTAATGATTCACACTTTCGACCAGTTCGGGCAGGTCCAGAAAATTCCCGTCGCCCGAGTACTCGATGCGCAGCGTATTCTTCCCGTACGATTGCTTGATCGCCCGCAGGTCGCCGGCCAGGACGCTCTGCCCGTGGTTGACCAGGCAGATGGAGTCGCACATCATTTCCACCTGCTCCATGCGGTGGGTGGATAGAATAATGGTGGCCCCCCCGCCGCGCAGCTCGAGCATGATGTCCTTGACCAGGGCGGCGTTGATCGGATCGAGGCCGGTGAAAGGCTCGTCGAGGATCAGGATGGGGGGTTGGTGAATAACCGCCGCAATGAATTGGGCTTTCTGCTGCATGCCCTTCGACAGGTCATTGATTTTCTTTTCTCCCCACGCGGATAATTCAAACCGTTCCAGCCACGTCTGCACGCGCCGGGCGGCCTCGGCCTCTGAAAGCCCCTTCAGGGCTGCCAGGAACACCAGCGCCTCGCGCACCTTCATGCGTTGGTAGAGGCCTCGCTCTTCCGGCAGATAACCAATGAGGTCCTGGGTTCGGTCGCTGGCGGGTTGTCCCAGTACCTGGATGGTGCCCTCATCAGGAATCATGATGCGCATGATCATGCGCAGGGTGGTGGTCTTTCCGGCGCCATTGGGGCCGAGCAGGCCGAAAACTGCTCCCTCACGGACGCACAAGCTCAGATGGTTCACCGCCGTGAGCGTGTCAAAGCGCTTGGTAACGCCATCGAGAACGAGCGCATCCATGTGTGGTTTGTAACATCAAATGAGAGAAGCGCGCAAGCAATTAGACCTGCCTTGCGCAGGCGTGGCAAAAGGCCGGCTCTCGAAGGTCAAATGGCTGTACGAAATTCCTGCCTTCGAGTAAGATAAGCGGTCGTCCGTCGCCGACGGAGCGGCGAGAGTCGGCGCAAAGCCAGCAGGCGGGGGGGGCAAACCGCGTCTATACCTGGAGTGCCCCCGGGGTTTCGCCGGGAATTCTGAGGCGTCAGTAGGCATGCGAAATGTGGTGATTATCGGTTCAGGGTGCGCGGGACTTACGGCGGGCATTTACGCGGCGCGCGCCAATCTAAAGCCTCTGATCATCCGCGGGGTGGAGGCCGGCGGACAGTTGACGTTGACCACGCTGGTCGAGAATTTCCCCGGATTCCCTAAGGGTGTGCAGGGGCCCGAGCTGATTGAACTGATGCAGAAGCAGGCTGCGGAGTTCGGCGCGGAGTTCCTGG